>SXGR01665112.1_pt1 | contig 60300 bp, 53 predicted proteins | sample 3174711 | NCBI WGS metagenome assembly SXGR01 (sample SAMN11356860, study PRJNA531348) | freshwater metagenome | isolation source: freshwater sample F1-60 | place: China: Fuxian Lake, Yuxi | collected 2017-12-25 | reverse complement strand
GGTCACCGTACCGTGGGCGGCCTCAGCCTCCATGGCTCGTCCATCCGGTGTAATCAGGGTAGAGGTCATCAGCCCGAGCGAACCAAATCCTTGCGCTACCGTATCCGACTGAACATCGCCATCATAATTTTTACAAGCCCAAACAAAGTTGCCATTCATTTTTAGGGCCGAAGCTACCATGTCATCAATGAGACGATGTTCGTAGTAGATGCCGGCGGCCTCAAATGCAGATTTGAATTCGGCCTGATAAATTTCCTCAAAAATGTCTTTAAACCGACCATCATATTTTTTCAAAATGGTGTTTTTGGTCGATAGAAACAATGGCCATTTCTTTAGCAGGGCTTGATTGAAACTGGCGCGGGCGAATCCCCGAATAGACTCATCCGTATTGTACATCGACAAAGCGACGCCATCACCCTTAAACTGGAAAACCTCCCATTCGCGTGCTTCTCCACCATCTGCAGGCTCAAAACGCATGGTGAGTTTACCTTTACCTGAAATGAGTACATCTGTAGCCCTGTACTGGTCGCCAAAAGCGTGTCGACCAATACAGATCGGCGCTGTCCAGTTGGGAATGAGTCGCGGAATGTTGGAAACCACAATGGGTTCGCGGAACACGGTGCCATCGAGGATGTTTCGTATGGTGCCATTGGGCGATTTCCACATCTGTTTGAGTCCAAATTCCTTAACCCGAGCCTCATCAGGGGTAATGGTAGCGCATTTAATACCCACCCGACAATCGAGTATGGCATGGGCGGCATCAATGGTCACCTGATCGCCTGTGGCATCTCGATGCGCTATGCCCAGATCAAAATACAAGAGTTCTACATCAACATAGGGCAAAATCAATTGTTCTCGAATATACTGCCAGATGATTCGGGTCATTTCGTCGCCGTCGAGTTCGGCGACCGGATTCGCAACATGTATTCTGCTCATTGGATTGGTTTGATTGGGCTTATGAATAGGGGATGCAAGAACTGAAAAAAAATTAAATAATAGAACCATCTGCTATTTTTGCGCAGATATGTGGAAATCATTGGCTAGATACCCATCTACTTTTCGATGCATTTGTTTGTTCGTTTTGGCTTATTTCATAAGCCCAACTTTGATTATGGCTCAAGCGCCCAAAGGTGATTTCCTTTGTGTTGGCGTGAATGCGGGAACAGCCAATTATACGGGCAGGTTGGGCAGTAGGGGCGGTGGTGTTACATTGGCGGCTGACCTTTATGTCTCATCCAAAATTTCAGCTTCCGCAGCATTCCGCTTCAATGGATATCAATTCGAAAATGCAACCCAGATTTGGAATTTTGGACTAAAAACATACGTCTATCGCTTCGTTTACCTGCATCCATCAGCAGGATTTGTTCGGATCCTTGCCCAGTCCCTCACCGAAAAGCGCGGTTCTTTGTCGCTCGCCGCTGGGGCAACCCTCCCAACGGCAAAAGGCCGTTCCTATCTGAATTTTGAAACCGGTGCCGAGTGGCTTCCATATTACCGTTCCGGCACTTATTACTTGTTCGGGCGGATCAACATCCCCATCACTCGAAGAATGTATGACGACGATTGAGCATAGTTTATTGACACCTTATCTATTTATAACAAAAAAACATTAAATAAAAATGGGATTACAGTGTGGGATTGTGGGTTTGCCCAATGTAGGTAAGTCGACCTTGTTTAATTGCTTATCCAATGCTCGGGCTCAGGCCGCTAATTTTCCTTTTTGCACCATAGAACCAAACTTGGGGGTCATTACTGTGCCGGATGAACGCCTCACTGAATTGGCTCGGCTGGTGAATCCCGAGAAAGTGGTGCCCAGCACCATTGAAATCGTGGATATTGCTGGTTTGGTACAGGGTGCCAGTAAAGGCGAAGGACTCGGCAATAAGTTTTTGGGCAATATCCGGGAAACTGATGCCATCATTCATGTGCTGCGTTGTTTCGATGATGATAATGTGGTACACGTACATGGCCGTGTTGATCCACTAGGCGACAAGGAAATTATCGATTTGGAACTTCAAATCAAGGATTTGGAATCGGTCGATAAAAAAATTCAGAAGATGGAACGCGCTGCCCATGCGGGTGACAAAGCGGCTAAAGCAACATACGAGATCCTCATGGAATATAAGCGGCATTTAGAGAGAGGGATGTCGGCACGAACTATGCCCAATGAGCCCCACTACCAGGATGCCGTACGTGATCTTTTTCTGCTTACAGCCAAGCCCGTGCTCTATGTTTGCAACGTTCAGGCAACGGAAATCAGGAGCGAAAACCGGCATGTGGCATCGGTGCGTGCTCTGGCGGAGCAAGAGGGTGCATCGGTGCTGGTGATCAGTGCGGCTGCAGAGGCGGAAATAGCCGAGTTAGAGGACCCCGCTGACCGTGAACTATTTTTGGAGGACTTGGGTCTTACCCAGAGCGGCGTGCAACAACTCATCAGGGCCTCTTATGGATTGCTCAATCTTCAAACGTTTTTTACGGCGGGTGAGAAAGAAGTTCGGGCATGGACAATCAATAAGGGTACTTTAGCGCCGCAGGCTGCCGGGGTCATCCATACTGACTTTGAGAAAGGTTTCATTCGTGCTGAGGTTATTCATTTTGCCGACTTTGTGGCCCTAGGTTCGTGGTCGGCCTGTCGCGACGCGGGTAAGGCCGGTGTTGAAGGTAAGACTTATGAGGTACAGGACGGTGATATCATGTTGTTTCGGTTTAATGTATAATGGGCATGAACCTGACCTACTTTGATCCAGACGCGCCCGGTCAGCTCAATGGACATTTATTTGGACTGCCGGTTGATCCCGCGGATGCCGAAGTAGTTGTCATTCCAGTTCCTTGGGACGTAACTGTTTCCTATGCCGATGGCACAGCAGATGGACCGGAGGCTATACTCAAAGCATCGCCTCAGCTCGATTTGGAGGACGATTATGTGCCGCAAGCGTGGACCTACACCCTGGCACTCACGGAAATCCAGTCGTACTGGCGCGAGCGATCCAACGATTGGCGCAAAAAATGCCGAAAATACATCAAATGGCTCGAAAAAGGCAGGGCGGAGGAGAAGGCGGAAGAGATGGAGGCTTTACGGGAGGAAATCAATGAAAAATGTGCCTTTCTTCATCAATGGGTGTATCAAGAAGCGCGCGGCTGGCTGGATAGAGGAAAGGTTGTTGGGGTGCTTGGGGGTGAGCATAGTGTGCCTTTGGGCCTTCTTATGGCACTTTCGGAGCGTTATGGGGGGGAGGGTTTTGGAATTCTCCAAATCGATGCCCACTTTGATCTGCGCGATGCTTATGAAGGGCTTACCTACAGCCATGCCTCCATCATGCACAACGCTTTGCAGCTTTCGGGGGTGAAGCGGCTGGTGCAGGTGGGTATTCGCGACTATGCATCTTCAGAAAAGGAACGGGCCGAAAGCGATCCTCGGATTTCTGTATTCTACGACCATGAACTGAAACGCGTTGAATATGAAGGGATTCCATGGAAACAAACCTGTAAGCGAATTATCGATGCACTGCCGCCAAAGGTTTATGTGAGCTACGACATCGATGGTCTGAACCCTGTTTATTGTCCACACACGGGCACGCCTGTTCCGGGTGGGCTCGAATTTCGGGCGGTTCATTACTTATTGGCTGAGCTGCATGCAAGCGGTCGATCGATCATCGGATTCGACCTCTGTGAGGTGTCGCCAGTCGGACGAACAGATTGGGATGCCAATGTCGGCGCCCGTGTTCTTTATCGTTTGGGTATTCTGGCTGCAGCTTCTGCCCGAAAGGCCTGATTTTTTGGTATTTTTGCACGCTTAAAAATAACTGGATATGGCAGAAGGATCTGTTTTGATTATTGGTGCTGGAGGTGTAGGGGCAGTTGTTGCACATAAATGTGCAGCCGTTCCCTCCGTATTTCAGAAAATCATGCTCGCCAGCCGAACCCGTGCGAAGTGCGACAAAATTGCTGCTCAGGTGGGTGGCAACCGTATAGAAACGGCACAGGTCGACGCCGATGATGTGGAACAGTTGGTTGATCTCATGGAGTCATTTCAGCCCGAGCTGGTGATCAATGTGGCATTGCCCTACCAAGACCTCACCATTATGGAGGCTTGTTTGCGAACCAACACCCATTACCTCGACACGGCCAATTATGAGCCACGCGATGTGGCTAAATTTGAATACCATTGGCAGTGGGCCTACCACGATCGCTTTCGGGAAGCGGGCCTTTTGGCACTTTTGGGCTGTGGATTTGACCCAGGGGTTTCGGGTATTTTTACGGCGCATGCCCTCAAGCATCATTTTGATGAAATTCATTATCTTGACATCGTAGATTGCAACGCGGGCAACCACGGAAAGGCATTTGCCACCAACTTCAATCCTGAGATCAACATTAGGGAAATTACCCAAAGGGGTAAGTACTGGGAAGATGGTAAATGGATCGAGGTTGACCCGTTGAGTATAAGAAAAGACATTTCATATCCTGAGATTGGCCCGAAACCTTCGTATCTCCTCTATCACGAGGAACTGGAATCATTGGTGCGCAACATCCCCAGCCTAAGAAGAGCCCGTTTTTGGATGACTTTTAGCGAACAATACATCACCCACCTGAGGGTCTTGGAAAATGTGGGTATGACAGGCATTCAACCTATACGCTTCCAGGGTATGGATATCGTTCCACTGGAGTTTTTGAAGGCTGTCTTGCCCGAGCCTTCCTCGCTAGGTGAGGGCTATACCGGACAGACTTCGATCGGCTGTCAGATTCGCGGTGTGCGCGACGGCAAGCCGCGGAATTATTATGTTTGGAACAATTGCGACCACGCGGAAGTGTATCGTGAGATTGGTGCACAAGCGGTGTCGTATACAACAGGCGTCCCCGCCATGATCGGGGCCATGATGATGATGACCAAAACCTGGAAAGGGCAGGGGGTATTTAACGTGGAGGAGTTTGACCCGGATCCATTTATGGCTGAACTCCCTCGATTTGGATTGCCTTGGCATGAACAGGTCGATGGCCCCTTGGCGTTCGACGATTACCGATGAGTTTACCTTGGGATCGTCTTCCCTCACCTGCTTTTATTCTCGATAAGCCCCTGCTGAGGCGCAACATGCTGCTCGTTGACCGGCTGCGCAATGAAACAGGTATTCGTGTATTGCTGGCATTGAAGGGTTTCTCGATGTACCATGTTTTTGATGAAATGCGTCCCTTCCTCAATGGCTCTACCGCAAGTTCACTGCACGAGGCTCGTTTGGGTCAAGAGGAGTTTGGTGGCGAAACGCACATTTTCGCCCCAGCGTTTCGACCGAGTGAATTTGAAGAAATAGCGGGTCGTGTAACGCATGTTTCCTTCAACAGCCTCGCTCAATACGAACGATTTGCCCCCGTTTTGTTTCGTGTTAATCGGGAGGCGCAGGCGGGCCTACGCATCAATCCGGAGTATTCACCCGTTGGGGTGTCGCTTTATAACCCATGTGCACCGGGTTCTCGACTTGGCGTTCGGTCGGTCGAATTGCCTGTTCGTTTACCCGATTCGGTACGATTTCTTCATTGCCATAACCTCTGCGAAAGCGATGCCGAGGGTTTGCGGGGTACGTTGGAGGCCATTGAGGAACGATTTGGCCCCTGGTTGGATCAGGTTGATGAACTCAACCTGGGTGGTGGTCACCTCGTAACGCGCATTGGCTATGATTTGGATGCGTTTCGGTCGGTCATTGCCGATTTTCGAAGCCGACATCCCCATTTGTCGCTGCTGATCGAACCGGGTTCTGCCTTGGTCTGGGACACTGGGTATCTTCTAACGCGCGTTTTGGACATCATCAACACCAGCGAAACACCTGTTGCCTTGCTCGATTCCAGTATATCGACTCATATGCCCGATGTTATTGAAATGCCTTATCGTCCAACTGTTCTGGGTGAAGTGCCATACAGTTCGGGTAGATATACCTACCGCTTTGGTGGATTGACTTGTTTGGCTGGCGATTTTGTTGGCGACTACAGTTTCGATCGGCCATTGAAATCAGGTGACGCTGTTGTATTTATGGACATGATGCACTACACCATGGTGAAAACAACCACTTTTAACGGAGTGAATCTACCAGAAATTGGCTTTTGGGATGGCCGTGAATACCAAACACTGAAAAGCTTTGGCTACGAGGATTTTCGTTCCCGCTTGTAAATGGTTTCTTACCGTAGATCGACCCTTTCAGTCGATCGTTTCTTACCGTCTATCGTAGTCGATCACCAATTGATCACTCAATGGCTTACCCACACAAGTTAGGCAGTAGCCCTGTTCAATTTCAGAACGGGATAATGCTTCTTGTTCACCAATTTGCATGTCGCCAGATACTTTAAAGGCACGGCACATGCCGCATACCCCCATGGTGCAGGCGTAAGGCAAATCGAGCCCGGCATCTAAAGCGGTTTCTAGAATATGCCTACCTGCCGCCACATCAAGCGCGTGCGTTCGTCCTTCGAGTATGATCTGCACGGTATGGGATGACTGAACCGATGTTGTCGCTGACTGAACCGATGTTGCCGCTGACTGAACCGATGTTGCCGTCGACTGAGCACTTGTGGATGCATCATTTTCTGCCTTTTGTTCGGAAACGGTCAGCACGAAACTTTCTCTGTGCACCCGATTCGGGTCGATTTGATGCGATTTTAGTCCGGCTTCCACTTCATCCATCATGCCCTTGGGCCCGCACAAATAGAAATTCGCTTCCTGAATATTCAAATCAGACCAAGATTCTATGGTCTGCATGATGCTATCTGTCGCAATCCTTCCAGTTCTACAACCGTCATTGGGCTCACGGCTGAGAAAATGCTCAACACGGAGCCTACCGGGGTAAGATGCACAAAGCGAATTGATTTCGTTGATGAAAAGGATATCCCGATAGCTTCTGCTGCCATAGATGAGGCAGACACGGTTTTGGGCATGTGCGAGTGCTGATTTCAACATGGAGAGCAGGGGCGTTATGCCACTTCCAGCACCTACCAGCACCAAATCGGAGAGGCCTGCACTTTTGTAGTTGAGGGAAAAATTCCCGTAAGGCTCCAATACCTCCAAACGATCGCCTTCATGAAGCCGGTCATTCAGAAAATGGGAAGCCAGCCCGCCTTCAACTTTCTTCACACACACGGCTATTCGAGGCAAATCCTCAGGTACAGAGCAAATTGAGTACGAACGGCGTACTGATTTCCCTTCGATATTCAGCAGCAAAGTGATGAATTGTCCGGGCCAAAAACTCTGTATTCGATTTTGTTCATCCAAAAAGACCAATTCTACCGCATCAGTTCCTTGGGGAATGATCTGATCGACCTTCAACGTAACTTTATTCATAAGGGCAACAACAACCGATAAGTGCTTGGGTTTTTAAATTCAGGAAAAAATGAATTCTCATTAAGCGGAGAAGCGTTGGCCTACCCACACAAATCGACGATTGATATAGAGCGGGTCGGTAAATGACGCGTTTCCGGCCGGGTTGCCTCCGGTCACGTGGAAATCAGAAAAGGCAGCATGTTGATTGAGGTAGATCGGACCAGTAAGGTTCACGGATACAGGCACATAAATTTTCGCCAGTTGGTCGGCCATATCGTCTACGCGGGCTGGATCGGTGCAATAGATGCCACAGGATATGGCGCCATGACGGCGCGACAAATCCAACACGCGCCTAAGGGATTCATCGGTCGATTGTGTACAAACAACAACACCGATTGGGCCAAACCATTCACGGTCATAGGCCTCTGTACGGGAAGCATCAACCTTCAACAAGAGCGCCGAAGCCACACGGGCATCGGGGAATTCTTCATTCGCGAATGGACTGGAGGCTAAAACCACGGCATCCGAAAATTCAGCCGCAACTTGAGCAATTCGGTCTTTTTGCGCGTCTTGTTGCAGTGTAGCCAATACGCCTGGTGCCATCTTGGGGTGCGTAGATATATTATTGAGGGCCGCGGTGAATAGTTCAATGAAGGCGTCGACAGACACCATGCCCTCCGGCGTACGAATTCCATCAGCCGAAACAAAGAAATTCTGAGGGGCGGTACACATTTGTCCGGCATACAAGGAAAGCGAAAAAGCCAGGTTATCGCAGACGGCTTTTAAATCGGTAACCGAATCGAGTATGACTGGATTTACCCCAGCTTTTTCTGTGAAAACTTGCTTGCCTGATTGCTGCAGGCGTTCTAAACGGTTGCCGAAATCAGTATTTCCAGTGTAATCGATGATGCGCACATCGGGATGCTCGGCCAGTTCCCATGCTAGTGGATGGGCTTGTGTGTCGGGGGCCAATTGGATCACATCCGGAGTAATACCCGCAGCGTTGAGAACCTTTTGCATTTCCGCCACCACCATGGCGATGGGTAAAACGGCTTTAGGATGGGGTTTTACAATGACGCTGTTACCAGTCATTAGGCTAGCAAAAACCCCAGGTAGTGTATTCCAGGTAGGAAAGGTCGAGCAACCAATCACCAAAGCCACCCCACGTGGCATCGCTTTCCAGGTTTTTTGTAGGCTGATGTTGAACTTGCCCATGGGCTTTTCCCAAATACAAGATGCTGGAACTCGGCTCAACTCTTCCATACCCATAGCAATCACTTCCATTGCACGATCGGCTGCGTGAGGGCCGCCCGCTTGAAAAGCCATCATAAATGACTGCCCAGTGGTGTGCTGGGTGGCGTATGCGATATCAAAAAATCGTTCTTTCATTTGGTCCAAACAAGCGGTCAAGATTCCCGCCCGTTCGGTGTAAGGTACTTTACGCCAGATGTCCATGGCTTTGGAGGCGGTTTGAACCAACAATTTATCGGCAAATATTGGGTAACGGATGCCCAATCCAGTTTGAAGGTAGGGCGTAATTTCTTCACCCTCGAAGCGCAGCGGTTTTTCTTGAAGCAGCTCGGTGAAGTCATTGTTCATAGACGCCTGAAATCGACTAAGGGCTTGGGCTGCTGCATCCTCTGCATAGGCCTTCGGATTTTCGGGAAATGGGGCGTAGTAGGTTCTCTCTCGGTTGGCCTGCATGGCCCTTTCGATGCGCTCGCGGTATTGCTCGTAGTAGGACATAAAGAAATCGATTGGGTATGGTGTTTTGGAAAGCGCAAAAATACGGTCTTTCGTCTTTGTTGTCGACCCACACCGTACCTTTGTGCGCCAATGATCTATACTATGAACCAATTGTTTCAGGAGTTGGAGCGGCGAAGAGCCGCTGCGCTGCAGGGTGGGGGGGAAGCCAGAATAGCATCCCAACACAAAAAGGGTAAACTAACAGCACGTGAGCGTGTCGATTTATTGTTAGATGAGGGTAGTTTTGAGGAAATTGGGATGCTGGTTACCCACCGCTCCCATGAGTTTGGTTTAGAAAATGAAGTGTATCCCGGTGATGGTGTGGTAACAGGTTCGGGTACCATCATGGGCCGACCGGTTTTGGTGTTTTCACAGGATTTCACCGTTTTCGGGGGTTCCCTGAGCGAGGCACATGCCGAAAAAATCTGTCGATTGATGGATATGGCCCTGCGTTTGGGGGTGCCCGTTATCGGCTTGAACGACTCGGGTGGGGCTCGCATTCAAGAGGGTGTTGTGTCCTTGGCGGGATATGCCGACATCTTCTACCGAAATGTTCAGGCCTCAGGAGTCGTTCCTCAAATCAGTGCCATCATGGGGCCATGTGCCGGTGGTGCGGTCTATAGTCCGGCCATGACCGACATCATTTTCATGGTAGAGAACAGCAGCTATATGTTCGTAACGGGTCCGAATGTGGTGAAGACCGTGACCCACGAAGAAATCAGTTCGGAAGACTTGGGGGGTGCATCAACCCACGCTACGCGTTCCGGTATTTGCCACCTCAGCTACCCCCATGAGTTGGCCTGTTTGGAAGGAATCAGGCGTCAATTGTATTACTTGCCTCAAAATTGTGAGGAAATGGCCCCTGTTTATCCTTATGTGGCGCCTCCAAACCATCCAAATGAGTTGCGCCCGAAATTGGATCAAATGATTCCTTCATCCCCCAATCAGCCCTATGATATGATTGAATTGATGGATGAAATTCTTGACCCCGAATCGCGTTTTGAACTGCAGCCCGATTATGCTTCCAATATGATCACGGCTTTTGGTTTACTTGGGGGAAGGAGTATCGGTGTGGTGGCCAACCAGCCATCATCTCTGGCGGGCGTTCTCGACATTAATGCATCGAGAAAGGCAGCGCGCTTTGTTCGGCTCTGCGACTCATTTAACGTTCCTTTGTTGGTATTGGTCGACGTCCCAGGTTTTCTGCCGGGCACGGATCAGGAATGGAATGGTATTATTGTACATGGTGCTAAATTGCTTTATGCCTTCAGTGAGGCCTCAGTTCCTCGTATTACGGTCATCACCAGAAAGGCCTATGGGGGTGCCTACGATGTAATGAACAGCAAACATATCGGAGCCGACTATAATTTTGCTTGGCCGAGTGCTGAGATAGCGGTTATGGGGGCAAAAGGAGCGGCGGAAATCATCTTTAAGCATGAAATTCAGGCGGCCGAGGACCCAGCAGCGAAATGGGATGAGAAAGTTGCATCGTATACAGAACGATTTGCCAATCCGTACCAAGCGGCCGCTCGTGGCTATATTGATGAGGTCATTTTGCCGTCCGAAACCCGACGAAAACTCATGTCCGCTTTTTCCCGGATAGCCCACAAGGCGGTACGCCATCCGCGAAAAAAACACGGAAATATACCATTATAACAATAAAAAATAATAAATGAACACACTTCAAAAGCTCCATTTGGGATTCAGTTTCCTGTTACTTATTGTTTTGATTTTCATCTGTGTGCGCTTGTCGCCTCAGCTCTGGCCAAGCGAAACTGAATTGGATTCTGCTGCTGTTGGGGGTAAACAAGTTGACTCCACTTTGGATGTGGATCAAACGGATTGGTCCTTTCTCGATTCGGTAGGCATTCGACGCGACTCTGTTCAAATGCCGTTAAGGGGCTTGAGAATTGTTTATATCAATGCGGATTCGCTGCTCGAAAATTATTTGTATTATCAGGATCTGCGTGAAAAGATGATTCGAAAAGCCCAGGCGTCTGAAAAAGAACTGGAAACTGAGGCCGCCAAATTGGAAAAGGAAATAGAGCAACTACAAAGAAAAGCGGCCGATTTGTCGGAGATTCAGCGTTCCGCGGCTGAGGAAGGACTCATGCGAAAGCAACAAAATGTCATCAATCTTCGGGATAATTTAACGGCAGAATTAGAGCGTGAAGAGGAACAGCTCGACCGCTTATTTCGGGCTAAAGTTCAGGGCTATTTTCGAGAGTTGGCTAAGCGCGAGCAATACGACTATATACTGTCTTATCATTCAGGCAGCAATTTATTGCTGGGCTCAGACGGCTTGAATATTACTAGACGCGCCTTGTCCGACTTAAACGCTGCCTATAAAGCCTCTAAGAAGGTTAATCCATAATTCCAAATTTTTACGATAATTTATATTATGTATAATTGAGATGTTTACCTTTTGGGACCGCGACTTGTTGTTTCCCCGCCCCTGTGATGTAGTCATCATAGGAGGAGGTTTTACGGGCATGTCGGCTGCCATCACCATCAAGCGATATCGCCCCAGCTGGCATGTTGTGGTCGTCGAATCGGAAGCCACGGGTACCTTGGCAAGTTCCCGCAACGCCGGATTTATTTGTTTGGGCAGCCCCACAGAATTGATGCGCGATATTCAAGACCACGGGCTTCCTGTTGTTGAAGAATTACTCCAATGGAAAATCCAAGGCGCTTCTATATTGTTGCATTACTTAAAGAAAACTAAATCAATATACGCTAAATCAGTTGGTTATGAAATATTTTCATCTGAAACACCTGAGCCTGCAGGACTCGATGATCACCTGAATACGCTGAATGGCCTGTTTCGGGCTTCTGGCGGGCCTCTCCCGTATTTTATGCGTATAATGCAAGCGCCAAAGGGATGGTGTCCAGGTGTGCATCAGCCTTCCTGGGTGAAGATGAATTGGGAAGGTCAACTACATCCGGCGGCGGCTGTGGCTCAATTGAGGCTTCAGTTCCAGAATTTGGGTGGTGTCATCAGTACCCATCATTCGGTGGATTCCTTGGCATTCGATCCGAGCGGCGTTTTTTTGCAATCACAGTCGGAAACAATCCGTGCCCGTCAAGTGCTGCTGGCGAGCAATGCATTTGTGTCGAGGCTCATGCCTGACATTAAAATAGAGGCCCATCGCGCGCAAGTGATGATCACGGAGCCTTTGGGTAAAATTCCGTTTCGGGGGAATGTTCATTTTCGTGAGGGTTATATGTATGCACGCGATGTTGGACAGCGTTTGTTGATTGGGGGCGGTCGATTTTTGGATTTTGAAGGCGAAAAAACGGATCAACTCGGCACCACAAACGGCATTCAGGCGTATTTAACGGACCAACTTTCTATGCTCACCGGAATACCTGTCGAGGATTTACCGGTGGCCGATCAATGGAGCGGTATCATGGGCTTTACCCCAGCTCGGTTAGCCCCAATCCTGGAGGTGAAAAATCAAGGAATGTTGGTCGTTGCCGCTGGTATGAATGGAATGGGGACGGCATTAGGGCCATATATTGGAAAGAAAGCGGCTGAGCTTTTGATACAAGAGCGTGAAGGTCGATCAATACATCTCCCCCAAACCGGATTTTTCCCGCTTACACCAAATAAAAGGCGTTCAACCCACCAGTCAAGGGGGTCCATACGTCGGAACACCGGAAGTCCGTCTTAAAAAACATCACCATAGGAATTAGTGCCCCATTTCTGCTAACCATCGCTCTGCATCGAGGGCGGCCATACACCCAGATCCGGCAGCGGTAACCGCTTGGCGGTAGATTTTGTCTTGTGCATCACCGGCTGCAAAAACGCCAGGTATGTTTGTTTTGCTGCTTCCAGGAATGGTTTCAATGTAGCCCGTTTCATCCAAACGTAGATAAGTAGAAAATAAATCGGTGTTGGGTTGGTGTCCAATGGCCACGAAAAAGCCTTGAATTTCGAGCCTTCGCTCTGTTTGATTCAAGTTGTTCATCAGTCTGACGCCCGAAACCGTTTGATCGCCCAAAATTTCGAGTGTCTCATGGTTCCATAGCACTTCGATGTTCGGGGTTCGCATCACCCGCTCTTGCATGGCTTTGGAGGCACGAAGGCTCTCGCGGCGAACAATCATATACACTTTTCGGCAAAGCTTCGCCAGGTACGTGGCCTCTTCAGCTGCCGTATCGCCCCCTCCTACTAGTGCTACGTCTTGTCCACGAAAGAAAAAACCATCACAGACAGCGCAAGCCGACACCCCGTAGCCGTTTAGTCTTTGTTCAGAAGGAAGTCCCAACCATTTAGCGGATGCTCCTGTTGCAATAATCACCGCATCGGCAGTGAGAACCGATTGTTGGTCGACCACGATCCTTTTGGGCGTCACTGAGAAATCTACTTCCGTCACAATCCCATAGCGACAATCGGCACCCATTCGAACCGCTTGCTTGCGGAAATCATCCATCATCTGCGGGCCTTGTACGCCATCGGGATATCCAGGGTAATTTTCTACGTCTGTGGTGATGGTGAGTTGTCCTCCCGGTTGCAAGCCTTCATAGAGTATCGGTTTGAGGCCTGCACGGGCGGCATAAATGGCTGCCGTGTAACCGGCAGGGCCCGAACCGATGATCAGGCAATGTGCGTGTTCTTGATTTGACATGCCGCAAAAATAAGACAGATTTGAACGGAGCGGTTACATGGTCATAGAGCGATTAATCGAACATAACGCGGTTAGCGGATTAAATAGGTGTAGTGTTGATTTCCATAACCACCCCATACACCCAACCCCTTTCCCCTTTTCGATCGGATGTTGGTGGCTACTACTGTGGGAATTGCAAAAGGATTTCCGCTTCCTCCGATAGCACTGGCCAACGTGTTCCAAAACTGGTATTGAGCTAAGTCTATACTTGATACTTTAACGTAAACCGTATCTCCGACTTCAAAAAAACCGAATTCGTTGAAGGTAGTGGAGTCGTTGAAAAGATATACTTCTTTACCCCGAGGCAACACAAAGTCAATGGTTTGTCCATTGATGAGCTCATCGCTAAAGGCAGAAGCAAAACCCGAACTCCACTGCGACTCTTGGTTTCTTCGGGAGAATATACGCACACGGTCACCCACTAACGGACCGTCGCTGTAGCGATAATAGATTGATGCCAATTGGAAGTCTCGCTGAGTGGGCAATAGGTTACCAGCCTCAATGATCAGATCGGACTTTGTGCGGTGCCAAATGGAATCGACTTTCAATGGAGGTAATATGATGGTTTCCGCTTCCAGTTCGTGTTCTGTGGTGATGATTTTAATGCGGTATCGCCCCCCTACCCGACCACGAATGCGAGTTCCTTTGTAGTTGAAAGGGGTATAATGTTGAAACTCGAGTGATGGCAATAATGTATCTATTTCCCCCTCCCCTTCAACAATGATAAATGCATCAGTTACCTGTAATCCCAAAACAGTTTGAAGATCCACAGGATCAAAATAAGGTGAGTTTCGGGTTAAACTCACTTTAACCAACGAATCTATTTCGATGAGCCCGTAGACCACCAGTGCCTCTTTTGGCGGAGGTAATTTCAGGTCAATAACCCGGTCACATCCCGACATAAACAAAAAATGAATGATGCATAAAACGTTGAAAACCAATTTTATGAGTGATTTCATATCGTTTAAAACTTAAAGTTATAAGTGACCGATGGAATGATGGGGAACAAACTGACTTGCCGGGCTTCTACCTGCAAACTTTGTTGTTGCAGTGAGCCCGTATTGTTGAGGTATACAAAGTATGGATTAAGTCGGCTGTACACATTGTAGATGGCAAATACCCATTCATTTTGCCATTTACGCCCTTGATTACGCAAGGGTTTGTAGACCGCTGCCAAATCCAATCGATGATAAGGCGCAAACCTGAAGTTGTTGCGGTCTCCTATTTGGTTGATGATTTGGCCTTCAAAAAAGTAACGCGATTCGGGTAAGGTATAGGCATTACCCGTTGCATAAACAAAAGTGGTTGAATAGGTCCATTTTCTGTTTCGTTCATAGGAGGCCACGAATGAAACATCGTGTCGTCGATCAAACTTATAGGGAAACCAACGGCCTTGCATAATATCATCGAATCGGCGGTCCGATTTCGACCAGGTATAGCCCAGCCATCCTGTTAGGGCGCCCGTTCTTTTTTTGATAAACCATTCGGCTCCATAAGAACGACCTGAGCCAAAAACAAAGTCGTTTTCGATATTCAAATTGAAGCCATCCACGGCACCGTCGCGGAAGTCGATTTGATTCTGTAAGGTTTTGTAGTAGACCTCTACCGAGGCCTCCCATTGTTGCTTCTTATCGTTCAAAAAATACCCCAGGGCGTATTGGATTCCCTCTTGAGGCCTCACTTTACGCGTACTGGGTACCCAAAGGTCGGTAGGCAGAGCATTCCCTGAAGACGAAGCGAGGTGGATGTATTGAAGGTTTCTGGTGATACCCAACTTTACCGAAGAATGGCGGGATGTGCTGAGTCGCAGGAGAAGCCTGGGCTCGAATCCCCCATAATCAACCACTTTTTCATTTTCCTTGTACGCAACTTCTTCTACTAAATCCAAAAGTTCGGTGTTGGTATATCGTTGAAAGTTGTAAGGACCCACTTGGCGGTATCCCGACCAGCGGATGCCGCCTTGTATTTGCAGCGCATCGCTGATGTCCCAAACATCTTGGGCATACAAGGCCAGTTCATGAGCGTTCAATTGCCGCAGCCCAGGTGTGCCAAATGTATTTTCACCCGTACTGGCCTCTACCACGGATGGGGTAAAACCGTGTTTGGTATATTGAGCACCGACTTTCAAGCGGTGACGCAGGGAAGCGTAATAATCAGCATCCAATTTGAGACTACGGTTTCGAACACCTGAGTTGAGTTTGAATTGGAACTGCGATTGCGTAACCTCGGTAGCAAAGTCAAAATCGCTATATATGATTGTGGTGTTTAAAAATAATCTCGGTCCGAAAATATGGTTCCATCGTAGGGTGCCGGTTGCATTGCCCCATGGGATATTGAATCCAAGACCGATTTCTTGATTTTTAAAGGTAAAAACGTCGCGACCAAAATACCCACTAGCGAATATCCTGTTTTTGGCATTGATTTGATAGTTGAGTTTGGTGTTGAAATCGTAGAAAAAATATCCGCTGCCTTTGGCTACGGCATCCGGCGGAATCAGAGGGTTCACCAATACATCGATGTACGTCCTCCGACCAGAAATGATGAATGATCCTTTGTCGCGCTTCAGGGGCCCTTCGGTGGTGAGCCGCGATGCAATCAAGCCAATACCCCCTTGTGTTTCGAATCGTTGGTTGTTGCCTTCGCGCATGCCAATCGCCAAAACAGAAGATACCCTTCCGCCATATTGTGGAGGCATTCCACCCTTAATGAGGGTCGTGTTGTTTATGGCATCGGCATTGAAAACGGAGAAGAACCCAAACAAATGGGAGGCGTTGTAGACAACCGCTTCATCAAGCAGAATTAAGTTTTGATCCGGACCACCACCGCGCACATAAAAACCGGTATTGCCTTCACCTCCCTTTTGTATGCCTGGAAGCAGCTGTATGGTACGCAAAATATCGGCCTCTCCCAATAGTGCGGGAAGTGACTTGACCTGTTCGATATTCACTTCAGCGCGACCCATTCCCGCCTCTCGGGTGTTCTCATCGGCTCGTCTGCCCTCAACCACTATTTCCTCCCGGTTCACTGCAGTCGATTTTAGGCTGAAGTTATGTTGCGTATTTTGTTTGAGATTGATCTTCAGCGTATCGGGCGCATAGCCGAGGTAGGTGACAACCACCGTGTAGGTCGATGCGGGCAGGCTAAGAGCAAAATAGCCATAATCGTTCGTTGTTGTGCCTTGCTTTAAAGGCAATACCCAAACATTGGCCGCAACCAGTGCTTCGCCGCTCTCCGAACGCACAGAACCGCTTAAAGTTGCCTTCTGCGCGCTTGTCTCTAACGAGAACATAAAAAAACTTATAAGGCCCAAAAAGTAATGGGCCAAATGAAAGCGGCGGGTCGGCATAAACGGTGGTTAGTTTTTGATGATTCGAAACGACTGTCCGGCATCAGAAGTCGTCCAATTGAAAACATACAAACCTGCCCGCATGTTTGGCTCAAACTCAATAAAAATTGATACCCGTTGCTCGTTAGGAGAGAACTGGGCGGTGTAGCGAAAATGACTGCACAACCGACCCATGACATCAAATGCAGCTAGATGATCATTTTGGTCGATTCCATTCCAAGGGAATTCTACAACAACCTCTTCAGTACAGGGATTGGGATAGACCAAAGCGACCGACGGTTGATTGGTTGCTGCAGAAGGAAGCAGTTTCCAGGCAAGAGAAACATCAGGTATTCCATGGCCGCAAAAAGTATCGGGCGTCGCCGAACGATCAGCACTCATTTCAAGAGCTTTAAATACGTGCATCGATCGTGCATGCGGTCTGGATTGCCATAAGCATGCCGCAAGTCCAGCCATGATGGGTCCTGAGAAGGATGTCCCACTCACATAAGCCACGTCTTGCCCCGTCAAATCGCAACTGGCTGCCCCTGAACCGACCGCCATAACATTTGGTTTTATACGACCATCAGCGGTTGGACCTTGACTGCTAAAAGCAACTCTGTTTCTGTTTCTGGCCACAGCCCCTACGGCAAGTACCGAATCACCATCGGCAGGTGCCGCAATATACCGCCAAGCAGAATTACCATAGTTCCCCGCACTGGCCACCACCAAAATCCCCTTGGAAGCCGCAAAGTCTGCTCCACGCGTAATGCGTGCTGTTTGGCCATCCATATCGTTATAGCTATGGTCCATTAGCGGATCATCGAAGGTGGAATAGGCCAATGAGGTGTTAAAAATGTCGGCGCCGGCACTGTCGGCACGTTCAGCAGCGGCCACCCAATTGTCTTCTTCAATCTGATTTTCGGAACCCCCCACGTTGTTTTCGGTGCGATACAGTAAATAAGTTGCGCCGGGAGCGGTTCCTACCAGGCGACCTGGCCACCATGCGGCCAAACAACCCATCACATAGGTCCCATGCGCGTCGAAACCAAATGGATTGGGCGAAAGGTCCACGAAATCCCAGGTGTCTGCGATCCGGTTACCCAATCTAAGCGAATCGAAGCAGGATAGTCGGTCAACCTCCACAAAGCCCGCGTCGAAAACGGCAATCCAAACGCCTTCACCTCTAAATCCCCTGTTGTGCAGCCATTCCCCTTTGTGCAGGGCAAGCTGTTCCCAGCCCGCCCCATATTGACCCGAATCAGCAGAAAGGCGCGGTACTCCTTCCTGCAGTCCGTTCCACGCAAATTTACTTGGCCTCGGATGCTCGTTATGAGGAGCCGAACGGCCGTTTTTATGAATTGATCGCACAAAGGGAAGACCTTGAACGCGTGCTAATGTTGGTGCATCGGGTGTTTCAATGGTCGCGCCGTTGAGCCACTTAGAAGAATGGCGAACAACAGCCCCGGCAGACCTGAGCGCTGCGAGGTAGGTCGGATTGACGGGTAAATCTGTACTATCTATGGCGATGCCTTGTTTTTGACGACGTTCAATCGATCGAGCAGATAAATACGCACTTGGCTGGTCGAGGCGAAAGGGCGTTCCCGATTTATCGGTAAATTCAACCCAATACCGGTTGCCGGTTTGTGCGCTCCCCTCTAATCCAACAATCAATAAGATGAAACAACCCAGGATATACTTGCTCATGCTCCGTTTATTTATTTGATTCGATTAGGACCGATTCTCTGATCCAGCCCCCACCTACCACCTCATCGTCCTGATAAAACACCGCACTTTGCCCGGGTGCTATGGCCTTCACCGGACGCGAAAACTCTGCGTAGATTTCATCACCGTCTTGCCAGATGATCGCTGCCTGCCCGGGGTCTTTGTAGCGAATTTTGGCCAAAACTTCCATGCCTTCAGATGGAATGCTCGGGTATTTTTGAAGGTTGATCCGGTCAACGCGCATGGCCTGACGATCCAGTTCACCCAATTCTCCAAGAACCACTGTATTGGACTGGGCGCGGATCTCTGCCACAAACATGGGTTTACCTATGGCAATTTCTAGGCCCTTGCGCTGTCCCACCGTGTAGAAGGGATACCCTCGATGCCGCCCTAATATCTGCCCATTTCGATCAATAAACAACCCACCCTCTACCCGTTCCTCCAGTCCATCAACCCGACGTTTTAGAAATGAACGGTAGTCGTTGTCGGGAATGAAGCAAATCTCATAACTCTCAGGCTTTTTGGCCAAAAAATCATAGCCTCTGTCAATCGCCATCTGCTTAATTTCCGACTTTCTGTAATTGCCCATCGGAAAAAGGGTGCGGCGCAGTGAATCTTGGCTCAATCCCCACAGGACATAAGACTGGTCTTTACCTCCATCTATGCCCTGACCGACATAAAATCGTCCATTTTCCTGTTGAATGCGCGCATAATGACCGGTGGCAATGAAGTCGCACTGCAACATATCGGCCCGTCTGAGCAGGGCATCCCATTTAATGTGTGTGTTGCAGAGTACGCACGGATTGGGGGTTCTGCCGGAAAGATATTCATCCACAAAATTTTCAATCACGGCATCACCGAACTCATCGCGCAAATCGAGAATCATATGGGAGAAGCCGAGCTGAACGGCCACTTCACGGGCGTCGTTGATCGAATCGAGACTGCAACAGCCGGTTTCCTTTTTTGATCCGCCCGCCGATGCATAATCCCATGTTTTCATGGTGATGCCAATGACATCATAACCCTGCTCATGGAGCATAACGGCCGCCACCGTGCTGTCGATTCCCCCACTCATGGCCACCAAAACCCGCTTGTTGAGCCCTTTTTGCATTAGCCTGCAAAAATACTCATTATCCGGCCCTAAAGTCGCTCAACCAATGGGTGAAATTCTCAAATTTGTGGTTGTTGTTTACACATGAACAAAAGTTCTCCCCAATACCTTAAGCGCGTCGAAGATCTCTTTAAAGCCGGGGGCTATATGTTGCGGTATGAGCGTGGTCATTTTCAGCCTGGAAAGTGCGTACTTCGTGAAAAAAAAGTGGTGGTGGTGAACAAGTTTTTCACCACGGAAGCCAAAATCAGTGCCCTCAGCGAATTGGCTACCGAAAGCGAATGGGATTTGGAGGCACTCGAGTCTGCCCATCGGAATTTGCTCACCGAGATCTGCCAAACACGGCTTACATTGTGAGCGTGAAAATGTGGTCGTGAAACTGACGTTTTTAGGAACTGGAACCTCTCAGGGAGTACCTGTGATCGGTTGTTCGTGTGCCGTATGCCGTTCGGTGGATCCGCGCGACCATCGTCTGCGCACCAGCATTATGTTGGAGGCCAACGGACAGGTGGTGGTGGTGGATACGGGCCCCGATTTCCGCCAGCAAATGCTTCGGGCGGGAGTAACCCGACTCGATGGCGTGGTGTTTACCCATGCACACAAAGACCACATTGCCGGCCTAGATGATGTGCGTCCATTCAACTACCGACAAAAATCCGCTACGCAGATTTACGCAACAAAAGATGTTCAAAAGGCGCTGAGACGCGAGTTTTATTACTGTTTCGATGAACATCGATATCCAGGGGTGCCCGATTTGGCCTTGAATTCCATTCAAACGAAGGCCTTCTCCGCTGCAGGAATTCCATTCATCCCCCTTCCTGTAAAGCACATGAATCTGCCCGTACTCGGATTTCGGATCGGGAATTTGGCCTACATCACCGATGCCAATTTTATCCCAGAAGAAACCTTCCAGAAAATGGGAAGTCCTGATGTACTCGTGCTCAATGCCCTAAGGCATACCCCCCACCCTTCTCATTTTACCCTGACCGAAGCCATTGAAATAGTTGAACGCGTTAAACCAAAACAGGCTTATTTCACCCATATTTCGCATCAGTTGGGGATCCACCATGAGGTGGGCGGTCAATTACCCGACAATATATATCTGGCCTACGACGGGCTAACCGTTCATTTATGAGGCCAATCCCTTTCCTTCCACAGAAAGGGGCCTTGCAGAGTCACTTTTTGTTCGTGAATCTGTTGGCCCGCATGCTTCATGAGCAGCTCAACGGAAAAACCATTTCATATATCGTTTCGCCGAGCCTCACACGATTGCAATTGGCATTTGGCGACAGGAATGATGCATGTTATGTTTTAGAGCTCAATTGGTCGACTGATCAACCCCTACTCTTTTGGCACCCTGGGGGTGTGCCTTTGCCCGAAGCCTATGAAAAACAACTGTTTGCCTCATGGGGGCTCGAAGTCACGGGGGTTTGGGGCTGGGTTTTTGATCGCAGAATCGAAATCACCTTGAATAACGGAGGTGCCATTTGGATTAAGTGGTTCGGCAGGAACGGTAATGTGTTGTACCATGACGGACTACACGTTCATTCGGTATTCAGGCGATCACACCAAGCCGACTACCATTTTACACCCTCCTCGACAGGACGAATCGAAAACGTCCATCATATTCTGCCAGCCGAATACGACGATGAATTGAAGTCTATTGGATTCGATGCTGTTGATGATCCGTTTTTTTCTTCAAAATCAGAAATTTTGTTTTGGTGGAAGCATGCCGGCGTTTGTGTAGGTGAATCATCTGGATCCCCGGTTCTTTACCCAGCGGCACGGCCAGGAGGCTCTTCTTTGTCCTTTTTGGAGGGCGCAACCCAATTTGCCCGACAATATACCTCAAGCTTTGCCTTTCAACAGAATAAAACCTCCATCTTGGAGCGTATCCAAAAAGCCAGTCAATTGGCCGAGCAAAAAATAAGGCGTATGCAGTCGGAACTAGCCGGATTACATGAATCGGGCGACTACCGCAAACAGGCCAATAGCTTGTTGACCTATCCCGATCTCATCGAGCCCAAAGCGTCGCTGCTTCGTTTGCCCGATTGTGAAAATCCCAGTCGTATGCTGAGCATACGAGTCGATCCAGGTCGATCATGTACTGAAAATGCCGATCGCCTATTCGCCAAAGCAAAACGACAGCATCTTCAGCGCGAGCACCTGCAGCAGCAACTCAACCAAAAGTGTATGGAGCAAAAGGGGCTCCAACAAGCCATCTGTCTGTTGTCTCCTGTAGGCGATCCAAAACAATGGAGGCAAGTGAGCGACCAGGTGCAATTACTCACATTGCCGCCCGATGTCTTGTCGGCCTTTAAGTTAAAACCAAAAACGGAGTCGACGAATACTGGTCGAAAAGCATGGAGTGTTTTTTCCATTGAAAGTTGGGAGGTATGGGTGGGTCGAGATGGCAAGGGAAATGCCGAACTGCTGAGGAAGTCGCATAAAAATGACATTTGGATGCATGCCCGCGGTCATTCAGGTTCGCACATATTGATACGATCCGCCGGAAGACTTGTCCCCCAAGATGTCATGTTGCAAGCCGCGCGTTTGGCTGCTCTTCATTCAAAGGGCAGGGGCGAAGAAGTCTGCGCCATTTCATGTACACAGAGGAAATTCGTACGGGCCATTAAGGGTGGTCCGCCCGGAAAAGTAATTTTAGATCGAGAAGAAGTAATTTTTTCGCACCGCGACGATCCGGCCCCTTCCTAATCTTAATTTTCCGATTTTTGATCGCTTCAATCGTCATGAATCCTGAGACTCATTTTTAACATGAACTCAATTTGCTGTAAACTTGAACCCATTTAACTTTTATTTTTTACCCATTTAACCTTAAACATTAACCCATTCTACGACTCGTATTTTCATGAACCTACACGACACCCTACCTTACTTCGAACTCAAAGGATGCGACGAGAAAATGCATTCATTAATGGATGTTTCCGACAAATCATGTATCCTCGTCTTATTTATTTGTAACCATTGTCCTTATGTACAGGCCTACCTCGACCGCATCGATCAAATCATCACTCAGTTCTACGAAGATAATCTAGGTGTCATTCTCATCAACCCAAACGACGCCGGGCGTTATCCAGCCGATTCATTTGAGGCCATGCAAGCACTGGCAGCCAAATACAAATGGGAGTCGATTTATTGGCACGATGAGCGCCAATATGTGGCTAAGCTATTCGGTGCTACCCGAACGCCTGAGGCTTTTTTGTTTAATTCGGCCAGGGAGCTGGTATATAAGGGTGGTATAGATGACAGTTGGGAAAATCCGCATCTAGTGACACGAATTTGGCTCGAAGATGCCATCGAATATACCCTTGATGGATTAGAAGTCGATTTCCCTGAGACTCAAGCCGTGGGATGCAGCATCAAATGGAAGGAAGGATGAGTAAGCAAAATGAATGGGAAAAACTGATCCATGCGGCCTGGACTGATCCTTCACTATTAAAGGATCCTATTTACAAAATAGCTGTTGAAGCCACCATTGAGCAACTCGATCAAGGTCAGCTACGGGTTTCTGAATACCAAAGCGCATTGGATCAATGGGTGACCATCGAATGGGTTAAAAAAGCGGTGTTATTGTATTTTAAAATATGCGAAAATGTTGAAATGAGCTCAGGACCTTTGAATTTCCGGGATAAAATTCCGATAAAATCAAATTTAGAAAAATCAGGGGTGCGTGTGGTGCCCCCGGGAGCAGCACGTTATGGTTCCTACCTTGCCCCCGGGGTTGTACTCATGCCAGGTTATGTAAATATTGGTGCTTGGGTCGACGAAGGCACTATGGTCGACACTTGGGCCACAGTGGGTTCCTGCGCCCAAATTGGAAAAAGGGTACACCTGAGCGGTGGAGTGGGCATTGGCGGAGTTCTAGAACCCATACAAGCACAGCCTGTTGTGGTTGAGGATGATTGTTTCATTGGTTCGCGCTGCATTTTGGTGGAAGGTGTTCGGATCGGAAGGGGTTCAGTGTTGGGTGCAGGTCTTACCCTCACCCAAACTACGTCCATAATTGATGTGACCGGAGCATCTGAAGTCGTATACAAAGGATATGTCCCGCCAGGTTCGGTGGTCATTCCGGGCAGCCAGCCGAAGAAATTCCCTTCAGGCACCTATTCGGTACCCTGTGCTTTGATTGTGAAAAAGGTGGATGAACAGACACGTTCCAAGACAACCCTCAACGATTTGCTGCGCGATTTTCCATTAAATCTCTGATGGTAATTGGTTTCGATGCGAAGCGTTTGTTGCACAACCGAACAGGACTGGGTAACTATGCCCGCAATCTACTCTCCTCTCTCTTAGAGGCCGCGCCGCAAAACGAGTACCATTTGTTTTCACCCGAGGCTGCTGGGCTCCCACCCGAGTGGAAACAACGAAACCACCCTGCTTTAGTCTACCATCACCCTCAGGCAGCTCGTTTGGCAAGAGGTATTCGAAACAGTCTTTGGCGCACTTATGGCATAGCTCGATTAGCAGCACAATCCGGGGTGCAGCTCTACCACGGTTTGAGCCACGAGCTCCCGCATGGGTTAAAACGACACCGGATGTGCAGCATTGTGACCATACATGACCTTATATTTCTGCGTCATCCAGAATGGTTTCCCTTCGCAGACCGCTTCTTTTACCGCCAAAAAGTGTTAAGAGCGTGTCAACAGGCCGACCTGATTGTGGCCATCAGCGAATGTACGGCGCACGATATTCAGGACTTGCTTAAAATCCCAAGTGAACGGATAAATGTCATTTACCAAAGCGTATCGACCGAATTTCAACCAGGCGATCATTCACTGACAGTGGCAAACAATGCACTTCCCGATTCTTACATCCTTGCCGTGGGCAATTGCGATGCCCGTAAGAACTACCAAACAGTGCTTCAGGCCTATGCGCAACTTCCTGACGACCGCCCCCATTTGGTTCTCACCGGTCCGTATGGCAGCGAGAGAAGAAAGATTGATGCTAAAATACGGGCCAATAAACTAACGGAATCCATCATTTGGCAGCAACCTTCGGGTGCTGAGTCCTTAGCCCAGTTGTATAGAGGGGCTCGATTCAGTGTGTATTTGTCGCGCTATGAAGGATTTGGGCTGCCTGTGCTCGAAAGCATCGCGTGCGGCACTCCGGTTTTGGCCGCGCATGGTTCCAGTTTGGAAGAAGCGGGGGGAAATGCGGCCACATATGTTCGGGCCAATGATGCGGAGGCTGCGTCTATGGTAATGCGCCGTTTGCTCTATGACGACGCCTTTCATCAGAGGCAAGCAAAGCTTTGCTCAGCATGGGCCACCCGCTTTTCACCCGAAAGCAGGGCCCAAATATGGCTTGACGTTTATGGTCGGTTCAGCGGATCAACCCCTTGAACAACTTCTCGAATTTTTCCACTTTGGGTTGAACAACGGCCCGACAATACGGCTGTTCCCCGTTTTCACGAAAGTAATTCTGATGATAATCCTCAGCCTGATAGAAAACAGAAGCCGCCTCCACCCCTGTAATGACCTGAGCATCATATATTTTTGATGCATTCAAGGCTGCTTTTATTTTTTCCGCAGTTTCTTTTTGCTCATTGGAATGGTAGAAAACTACGGAGCGATATTGGGTGCCTTCATCGGCCCCTTGGCGATTCGGGCTTGTGGGATCATGCGTTTTCCAAAATACCTCCAGTAGTTGTTCAAAAGAAACAATAGATGGATCAAAGACGATTTGTACGACTTCAACGTGTCCGGTGAGCCCGGAACATACCTCCTTGTAGGTTGGCTGGGCAATACGTCCACCCATATAGCCTGATATCGCCGTATCTACGCCCTTAATTTGTTGAAAAATGGCCTCTACACACCAGAAGCAACCTGCACCAAAGGTGGCTGTATCATGTTTTTGGGTCGAATCGGGGTTCATGAAAGGGGCAGATTCCGGATCAGGTTGCTTGGGTGTCGACATGGTTTGATAAAATGGTGATTGAAGTTCCCAACAAGACAAGAGAAGAATAGAAGCAAACAGAACACTAAAAAGCCGAATGATTTTCATTCAATGGGTTACTTTTTATTTCGCACCAAGGGCTCGAGTTGAGCAGGTGAATACCGAACCGATTTAAGGGTCTTATGATCTTGTTTGCGGTAAACCAAAAACATACCCCCATGTTCCTCCATGTAGGCCTCCTCTCCTTTGTGTTCGGCATACCATCTAATCGTATCACCGGCTTCGTTGGGGTTGGCACAGGCCTTGCTCATGTTGGAGCGTTGAACCTCAGCAAATAAATCGGGAAAACGATTGGCCAGCCCGAATTCGAGAACAGCACCACTCAACACATACTGCAGGTCACATAAGGCATCAGCGGCCTCAACAATATCGCCACGTTCAACCGCTTCTTTGAGTTCTTCTAGTTCCTCTTGAATGAGTCGGATGCGCAAATTTGCCCGATCCGTAGGGGGAACAGCGGGCTCATCCAAGATGGGGTGACGAAACGTTCTGTGGAATGCGGCGACCTGATTCAGGCAATCGAGCACTCCAAAGGACTTTTCATGCTCGATACTCATCCGTCGTATGAACGAGTTTCCTCGTCGCGGTCGAACTGATCAAAATCATAATCAGGCATCAACTCACTCTTGACATGCCCAACCGCATCGTTGAGACCATTGACGAATTTGTTAAAATCCTCTTTGTACAGGAAGATTTTGTGTTTCACATACTGACCTTCCTCAAAAGCCCGCTTACTCTCGGTTATAATGAGATAGTAGTCGTTTCCACGGGTAGCTTTTACATCAAAAAAATAGGTGCGTTTGCCCGCCCTCACCCTCTTGGAGTAGACTTCGTCGCGCTGACGATCACCTCCGTATTCAAAATCACTCATGTTTTATATTTAAAGGCTCAAATCTAAAGGCTGTCCGACTAAAATCACATACTTATGAAAAAAAACTTGGGATTTTTTTTACCCAAGTTTTATTCAGATGTTTCTATTGAAACGGGATCGTTTTGTTGCCGTTCGCAAAGGCTTTTATACAGGCCTTCAACTTGGCTCAAAGCAGTATGTTTACCATATTGAATAACCTTGCCCTCTTCCAGCACCATGATGTGATCGGCATGCGCAACCGTCGATATTCGGTGACTCACCAAAATCGTGGTGCACCTTCGCGTAGCCTTGCGAATTGACCCTAAAATATGTCGTTCGGTATCTGCATCCAATGCACTCAGGCAATCGTCGAGAACGAAAACAGCAGTTCGCTTCAACAGAGCCCTAGCAATGGCAATCCGTTGTTTTTGACCGCCTGAAACATTGACTCCCCGTTCGCCCAGGAGGGTATCGAGACCATCGGGTAATCGATTCACCCAACTATCTAACCGAACATCGCCAAGAACCTGGTCCAATTCTTCGGAAGTTGCGTTGGGATTGCCCATCAATAAGTTGTTGCGCAGTGTATCACTGAATAGAAAAACATCCTGTGGAACGTAACCCAATTGACTCCTGTAATGGCCGGGGTGTATATTTCTGAGATCAATGTCATCGACCATGACCACTCCGGCACTTGGATCCACCAATCGAAGCAGTAGTTCCACCAATGTGCTTTTGCCTGCGCCCGTGCGCCCCACTATGCCTAAGGTTTCACCAGACTTCAAGATCAGGTTTATGGGTTGAACAGCAGGGTGTTCTGTTCCCGGATATGAATAGGATGCATTTTCGAGGCGAAATCCGCCTTCAATATCAACCATCAATCCAGATTCGGGGTCAATTTCTGGTTGCTCCAGGAGGATTTGGTTGATTCTGATTTGTGAAGCTTCGGCTTGTTGAACCATAGATGCGACCCAGCCTAAGGAGGTCACCGGCCAGGTGAGCATATTCACATAAATCACAAACTCGGCAATGTTACCAGCACTGATCAACCCCTTTTCCACTTGAAGACCGCCAACATATACTGTGAGGATCGTACTCAGCCCAATCAGAAGTAAAATTAACGGAAAAAACAAGGCATCTGCCCTACTCATGCGCAAGGATCGGCGTCGAAATTCGTCGAGATCACTGTCGAACTGTTTTCGAAATAGTGGCTCTAATCCACAGGCTCTGATGAGTCGAATGCCTGAAAACATCTCCTGAGCCGCACTATTCAAGATGCCTAATTGCTGCTGAATCGAAGAGCTGCGTTGAAGTATTTCTTTGTTGATGCGAAAAATAGCCCAGGCCAACACGGGGAGCGGAATGAGCACGTATAAAGTGAGTTCAGCGTTCACCCGGAGCATGGCGCCGACCACCACAACCACCAGCGAAATCATGTTTATCATATACATGATGCCTGGTCCTGTATACATGCGCACCTTTCCCACGTCTTCACTGATTCGTGCCATCAAGTCGCCGGTTCGGTTGCGCTGATAGAATCCGCGCGATAATTTCTGAAAATGGGCGTATAGCTCATTTTTTTGGTCGAATTCGATGCGCCGCGACATCACAATGATGGTTTGCCGCATGAAAAACATAAACACGCCTTTCAATATCGATAGCCCGATCACCAAAAAGGCGAAATAGAGCAATTCGCTTCGAAAACTCTGCCATTCATGAGACGTTTCTCGACGAGAATCAGGGTCGTTTAGTAGTTCTATTTTTGTAGCAATCAAATCTATCGACGCGCCGATGAGACGTGGAGGCCAAACCCCAAAATAGTTCGACAGTACCACAAATACGATCCCACCAAATAAATGCCATTTGTAGCGCCACAAATGGGGGTTCACAGCTCTGAGTGCATTCACCCCGCAAAAATACCCATTTATTGGGGTGGTCGGACAAAGCGTAGGTGGAATAGGCTATTTTTGCGCCTCGTTAAATTTGTATTATGTCGAACTACAACCCCAGCGAAAACGGCGCGCAGGTATTGAGACTGATGGAACAGATGAATCACGAGCAGCTGGTACATTGCTTTGATTCGAAAACAGGTCTTAGGGCTTTAATAGCCATTCACAGCACTGTGCTTGGGCCGGCTTTAGGAGGTACCCGAATGTGGATGTACACCAATGAAGCTGAAGCGCTCCATGATGTTTTGCGGCTATCAGAGGGCATGACCTATAAAGCCGCTGTAGCTGGGCTTGATTTAGGCGGCGGAAAGGCAGTCATCATCGGTGATTCTCGCCGCGATAAAACACCCGATCTTATGCGCAAATACGGTGAGTTTGTTGAGCGATTAAACGGAAATTACATTACAGCTGAGGATGTGGGTACCTCAAAAGCCGATATGGGTTTCATTGGCGAACGAACACGCCACGTGACAGGGCGCCCCGAACAATATGGCGGCAGTGGTGACCCCTCCCCCGTTACCGCCTACGGCGTTTACAGAGGTATGAAAGCTGCGGCCATGAAAGCATGGGGTACGCCAGATTTAGGGGGTCGAACGGTAGTGGTGCAGGGAGCAGGAAATGTTGGACGCTATTTAAGCGGTCATCTCTTGTCTGAGGGTGCCCAGGTTAGGGTATGTGATGTTTTTGATGATCAAATTGAACGCATTCGCGCCGAACATCCGCAAGTTCAGGTTATTTCCTCGGATTCTGTATACAATCAAGAGGCCGATATTTACGCACCTTGTGCTTTGGGGGCCACCCTCAACGACCAAACGATTCCAACGCTTCGGTGCCGTATTGTGGCCGGAGGAGCCAACAACCAGTTGGCCGATGTATCCTTGCATGCCAAAATGTTGGCCGATCGAGGCATTATTTATGCACCAGATTTCGTCATCAATGCGGGTGGACTCATCAATGTCTACTCGGAAATTAAGGGCTACACGCGCGATGAAGCCATGGAACGCACCACGGCGCTGTATGACCAAACTTTGAAAATCTTAGAGATGGCAGAGCAGTTGGGTGTTACCACACACGAAGCGGCTGTGCGCACCGCCCGAACCCGTATCGATTCTCGGGCCGTTTTGGCCACCGCCTGATTCAACAATCTCCATATATGTTAAACCGACGACATCTGCGCGTAAAAATCCTAGAAACCCTCTACGCCCATCATTCCGATGCCCATCCAGTCGCCAAAAAAGTGATGGTCGATGTTGATCGTTCGGTGCAATTGATGAAGATTGGATACCTTTTATCGCTTCGACTCTTGGCAACAATTGTTCGGTTCACCGATCAGTGGGCCGATCAACGAGAAGCTAAAATGATGATGGCCGTGCGTAAAATTCATGAAAATCGCCGGTTCGCCGCTCATCCCTACCCGATGGCGTTAGAAAAACTCGATAGCTACCGACAGTCAGAAATTTCCTTTCGATTGAGTGATTTTCAGATGCCTGACACCGACCAAATGACCATGCTTTTTAAGGAAGTTGTGGCATTGGAGGCCTACCAGAACTATATTAATCTGCCCGAACAATATCCACTCGAAGATTATAACTTATTGCAAACCATCTACAAGGAAATTATATTGCCTAATGAAATGATTGATGCCTATTTTGAGGAGATCAGCATTCACTGGGAAACAGATAAAGAATGGATTGCCGCTGCTGTGATCAAAACCCTCAAAGAAGGCATCAGGGCGAGTGGATTGCGTCTGGTGGAAATGTCGCGTGATTGGCCTTCGGACCTCACATTTTGCACCAATATTGTCCAGGAAGTTTGCGACAGGGCGGATTTGACTGATGCACGGATTAAGCCCTACCTCAAAGGATGGGATCTAGAACGTGTAGCTTTTATTGACCTGCTGATTTTGCGCATGGCCTTGGCTGAAATGGTCATGGAACAACAGATTCCTGTTAAAGTGACCCTCAATGAATACCTTGAATTGGCCAAATCGCACAGCACGCCGAAAAGCAGTGTTTTCGTGAACGGCGTACTCGATGCCCTGAGTAAAAATCTACAAGCAGAGGGTATCATTGTTAAATCCGGTCGTGGTTTGATTACACACAGTTCCGCCAATTCCCGTAATTCTTAAGCCTGCATTGTAGATATTTGCGTTTTCTTTTCGAATCAAAAGCACTTGGAAGCTACATGACCAACTTATCCCATCTTCTGCGCGTTCTTATCTTTGTTGTAGGCGTTTTTGGGATCGCGTTTCTCCATTCCTGCGGCTCTGGGGGCTCTGATGTGAGCAATGAAGCCTTAAATAATCCCCTTTCAGCCGATGCTCAACTCGAGAAGGTGCAGGCTGAACTACCCGCAATACAATTTGAGCGGACCATTCATGACTTCGGGACCATTCGCGAAGGAGATGTGGTGGCCACGACCTTCAAATTCAAGAATACTGGCCAAAAAGATCTCATCATACAAACGGCGAGTGGTTCTTGTGGATGCACAGTGCCTGTTTTCCCCAAAACCCCAATTGCACCCGGTAAGGAGGATGAAATTCGGGTGGAATACAATTCAGAGGGTAAGAGTGGACTTCAAGACAAAAGCGTGACCGTAGTGACCAATTGCATCCCCAATATCACTACCCTGAGAATTAAGGCAATGGTAAAAGACCGATAATTTTTTAATATGACTGCATACTTTTTTTCAGCGCCCCAATTGTTGATGGCGCCTCCAGCACAAGGTGGGTCCGCATCCGGGAATCCCATCATGGGTTTACTCCCCTGGATACTCATTTTTGTGGTGATTTGGTTTTTTATGATTCGACCACAACGTAAAAAGGAAAAGGAGCAAAAGTTATTCAGAGATCAGTTGGTCAAAGGACGATGGGTAATCACCATCGGAGGCGTACACGGAAAAATACTAGAACTTACGGATTCCACCTTGGTGATTGAGACTGAAGGTCAGGGCCGATTGAAGATTGAGCGGTCTGCAGTATCGGTCGACAGCACGCTGGCGGTTTATCTGGATCCGCAAGCTTCCGTTACCAAGAAATAGCATTGAATCGATTGCGTATTGGGCTTACTGGAAATATGGGAAGCGGAAAATCTACGGTCGCTAAGGTTTTCCGTTTTTTAGGGGTACCCGTGTTCGATGCAGACGAAGAGGCGCGTGATTTGCTCGAGTACGATAATGAAACCCGAGCTTCGGTGATGAAAATTTTCGGCAAACAAGCCTTTAACCCAAACGGACTTCCTAATCGTGCTTTCATTGGCAAAGCAGCTTTTAAGGATCCCGATAAGTTATATGCCCTCAGTCAGGTTGTTCATCCAAAGATTCGCTTGATATCGGATATTTGGCACGAAGGACATGAGGAAGCCTACACCCTGCATGAAGCGGCTCTGTTGGTTGAAAGTGGAAGCCATGAGCGATTAGATGCCCTGGTGGTGGTTTCGGCACCCTTGGCTGTCAAAATCGACCGTGTAGTTGCTCGTAATGGATGGTCGCGCCGACACATTATGGAGCGACTAAAAAATCAAATGAAACAGCGTGAGTTGCTCCAGCATGCAGATTACGTTATCAAAAATGATGGCAAAGGCCTATTGATCCCACAGATTTTGGCTATTCATCAAGACATCCTAAAGCGATGTGGACGAGCCTCTTGAGGCTGCATATTCAATTAATCCTGCGTTTTCATTAAATCTGCATTTTAATTCTCCAGCCCGTTGGATAGCTGCGGGCCAGGGACCGACCATGCCGCCTCGACCAGCCCAGTGCCAGTCCTTTAAAACGAACAAGAAAATGTCCATCAGGCATTTTTCCGGGGCTAAAATCCCGACCGGATAAGTACCACAAGGCTTCTCGTTCATCCAAGTCGATGGCTGGGAATTGATTCCAGTTGCATTCAGACAAAAAGGCCGATTCGTGGCTCGGTATTGTAGGGTCAGTTGGGTGTAATCCTCCGATTTTTGCCCCAGGTTTAATACATTTTCTCCAGTGGTGTGGTTCGTATCCACGTACAACGGATTCTGAAACGAGCCAATTTTGTTTTTTTATTTGGATCAGTTTCACTTCCTTATGTGCCAATAATCCGCCTGGATCGATGAAATCGAGTTCAGTAGGACGCTTCATCTTGTTGCTTTCCGATAAGGGTTTTGATTCAGGCATCACTGCTGTTTGTTTCTTACGAAAACAGCACATAAAAAATGCCTCTCCGCGGCCTTGATCGGGTATTAATCGAAATGCCGCGCCTTTGGGCAGTTCAGCATCAAATTCAGAGCAATCGGTCCACCCCCACGCTGCAGGCATATGCAGTATAACAGGTTCCAGGTCCTGTTTGAGCAGGTATCGCCAGATCTGCTCATTTTCTTGGGGTGCGAGCGTACAGGTCGAGTAGATGACCACGCCATTGGGTGCAAGGCAAGGAAGAATGTCATCGATGATTGTATGCTGCATGCGGGCACAGGATTCTACATGATCGGCGGACCAACGGGTCAAAGACGCCGCATCTTTTCTAAACAAGCCTTCTCCACTACACGGTGCATCCACGAGAATCATATCGAAACGAAAATTAGATTGACCAAAACCTTGGGCATCCCAATTCCAAATGCTCGTTCTTGGGTTGCCCCATTTGGCCAGGGTTTCTTCTAAGATGGATACACGAACCCGGCTGATTTCGTTACACATTAAATGTCCGCCGGGGGCTAGGTGATGAGATAAAATTTGGCTTTTTCCACCCGGTGCTGCACATAAATCAAGCCCAAGTTTAAAAGGGCCAATTTGTTTCAGAACCCAGTCCAGGATTTGGGACGATGCATCCTGAACATAATATGCCCCTGCATGCATAAAGGGATCCAGCGTAAAAATGGGGCGTTTTCCCAAATAAAATCCTTCATCGCACCAAGGTATGGGTTCAGGCAACCAATCCCTCGGAATTTGAAAATCAGATGCCCATTTCGAGCGGTTTACGCGAATAGAAACGGGGGCTTCCCCAAATTTGAGTGCATCAATGATGCCCCCCCCCCTTTTCGGCCATTCTGATTCGAGCCGACGGCAAAAATCAACAGGAAGCGACCGATGAACATGCGCGTCCACCGTTTCAAGGGGTATTTGGGTTATTTCTATTTTCCTCCCAGTGCATCACGCTTTTTCTTCATCTCCAACGACAGATCGTTGAGTTTTAACTGTGCATACAATTGTTGCAAAGAAACCATGGTGTTGCTGTCCTTTGGGTCGAGTTCATGGGCCTTCTCAAGATACGGTTTAGCCTTTTGGAAAGCTTCTTTGGCGAGTGCTATGGCCGCGTCATACTCTTTTGGTTTATTGAAGGGGATTTTGTTCGCCTCATTCATCAATTCTGCAGCACTGTTGAAATACATCGCACCGAGGTTATACCATCCATCGAAGTATTCGGGTTTGATGTCGATGCAACTTTGGTAAGAAACCGCTGCTTTGGTTTTATCGCCACTTTGATCCAAGGCAATGCCCAAGGCGTAGTGTAGTGATGCATTTTTGGGATCGAGGGCTATAGCCTTTTCGAGTTTACTGATGACCTCTAAGGTACGTCCCTGTAGTAAGAAGATATTCAGTTCATCAATCACCAAGGCCACTTCGTTGGGATACTGTTTTTGACCTTCGTTCAAATAGTTCAGTGCGGAAGCCGTATCGCCCAATGCCTTCTTATTACTGGCCAGTGATACATAAATTTGGGGGCTTTTATAGTTCAGATTAAGCAATGCATCTAAAAATTGAATCGCTTTGGCGGGTTCTTTGGCCTTCTCGCTGGTTAACGCAGCATTAAACAAGACATTGGTATCTTTTGGATTATCGATGAGTACCAGCTCAAAATCTGCCATAGCGGCCTTATATTCTTTTTTGTTGTAGTTTTCAACCCCGCGATTGTAGAGCTCTCCTACAATTGATTGCATCTTTTTATTGATATCTGCACCAAAATCGTCTTGGGTATCGAGTGACTTGCATTTGCGGTAACTCTCCAGTGCAACCAAAAGAGGATCGGCTGTCACCAGCTTCTGTATCTCAGGGTTATCTGTCCCAAAAATGGCCAGATAGACCTCACCTCTGTAGTACCAAGCTTTGGCCGAATTGATGGTTTTTTCATGCATAACAGCCTCCTCGATGGCTGGCAGGGCGCGGTCGAGTTCACCGCTTCTTAAATAAATCTGTGCGCTTTGGACTTTTTGACTTTGGGCATAAACCTGACCGAAAGTCAACAGCGAAATCAAGGCAATCAGGACAGTGGATTTCATGTTTTAATGGGTTTAGGAATGGTTGCGAGGAGGTTCTTAAATAAGTTTCGGTTTTAGAAAATAGTAAAATGAATTATTCGATGGGTGTGATTGGATCGTCGTGATCAACTTCATTGTTTTCTGGAGCAACGACGGCTTGCTGCTCCACATTAGACGAATTTTCAGACGAATCTTCATCAAACGCACCGGCATCCCTGACCCGGGTGATCGATGCTATGCTCTCTCCATCTTTTAACTTAATCAACCGTACACCCTGCGTGGCCCTTCCCATTACCCGAAGTTCGTCTGTTTGCATCCGAATGGTGACCCCACTTTGGTTGATGATCATCAGCTGATCGTTGTCGATGATGTCTAAAACCCCCACGACACGCCCAGTTTTTTCAGTGATTTTCATGGTTCTAATGCCTTTTCCGCCCCGGTTGGTGATTCTGTACTCTTCGATATCCGTACGTTTGCCGTACCCTTCCTGAGAAACAACCAGAACCGTGGTTGATGGATCGTCTACACAAATCATGCCGACCACACAATCATCCGATTGATCGAAGCGAATAGCCGTTACGCCCATGGCGGTTCGCCCCATGCTGCGAACTTTTTGCTCTTCGAAGCGAATAGCCCTTCCACTGGCCAGTGCCACCATCACCTGTGAACTGCCTGTTGTAAGGCGGGCCTCGAGGAGTTCATCTCCCTCTTGAATGCCAATGGCATGTATGCCGTTGGCTCTTGGCCGACTGTATGCTTCTAAACTGGTCTTCTTTATTTGACCAAGGCGTGTACAGAACATCACAAAATGGCTTTCCAAATAGGTGGTGTCGGTCAGATCCTGAACGCTCAAATAAGCTTTGATTTTATCGTCGGGAGCAATGGAGATTAAGTTCTGTACCGCTCTTCCCTTTGTGTTTTTTCCGCCCTCGGGTATTTCATAACAACGCAACCAGAAGCATTTGCCTTGCTGCGTAAACAAAAGCATATAATGGTGGGTGCGGGCTACAAAAATATGTTCGATAAAGTCTTCATCCCGTGTGGCACCGCCGATGGCACCCCTACCTCCACGCGCTTGTACCCGATATTCGGTCAGTGGAGTGCGCTTCATATAACCGAGATGAGAGATGGTAATCACTACATCTTCATCAGCGATCATATCTTCCATACGGAAATCGCCTGATGCATAAACGAGTTCGGAGCGTCGGTTGTTGCCGTACCGCTCCCGAATTTCGTTGAGTTCACCCGAAATGATCTGCATTCGGAGGCTCTTATCCCCCAAAATAGACTGCAGACGGGCGATGAGCGCCATCACTTCTTCGTATTCCTTACGTAGTTTTTCGCGCTCCATGCCGGTGAGGCGCTGAAGGCGAAGCTCCAAAATGGCTTTTGCTTGTATTTCGGAGAGGTCAAATCGCTCAATGAGACCTGTGCGGGCTTCCTCTGGCGTAGCAGACGAACGAATCAGTTGAATGACTTCATCTAAGTGATCGAGCGCGATCAGGTAGCCTTGAAGGATATGGGCTTTTTTCTCCGCTTCCCGTAGCTCATATTGGGTTCGGCGCATGACCACCTCATGACGGTGCTCAATAAAATGAACCATCATATCCCGGAGGTTGAGTGCCTCCGGCCTTCCTTTCACTAATGCAATATTGTTTACAGAGAAAGTGCTTTGCAAAGCAGTGTACTTATACAAATGGTTGAGCACTACACTGGCGATGGCGTCGCGTTTGATTTCATAGACAATTCGCATGCCGTCGCGATCCGATTCGTCGCGAATGTCACTGATGCCTTCTAATTTCTTTTCATTTACGAGTTCCGCCGTACGTGAAAGCATATCAGCTTTGTTCACGAGGTAGGGAATTTCCGTAACAATGATGCGCTCACGACCGTTTTCCAAGGCTTCAATCACGGCTCTTGCACGAATAACTACCCGTCCACGACCGGTGAGCAAGGCTTCGCGAACCCCTTCATAACCATAAATAATTCCGCCGGTGGGAAAATCAGGCGCTTTGACGTAGTTGAGCAAATCCTCACAGCTGATCTCAGGATTCTGTATACAGGCTTGCAAGCCATCAACAACTTCCCTCAGATTGTGCGGCGCCATATTGGTGGCCATGCCCACGGCAATTCCGGAGGCGCCATTAACGAGTAGATTAGGAAAGCGGGCGGGTAATACCCGCGGCTCTTCCAGTGAATCATCGAAATTGAGTTGAAAATCGACTGTTTCTTTATCAATATCCGCCAACATTTCTTCAGCATCACGCGTCAGCCTAGCTTCAGTGTAGCGCATAGCAGCAGGTGAATCGCCATCTACCGATCCAAAATTGCCCTGACCATCAACCAAAGTATGGCGCATGCTCCAATCTTGCGCCATACGCACCATCGTATCGTAAACAGAGCTGTCGCCGTGGGGGTGATATTTACCGAGAACCTCCCCAACGATACGGGCCGATTTCTTGTAGGGTTTGCCTGCGTTCACGCCCAATTCGTTCATCCCAAACAAAACCCGACGGTGTACGGGTTTGAGCCCATCACGAACATCGGGCAAGGCGCGTGAAACGATGACCGACATCGAATAGTCGATGTAGGCCGTTTTCATTTCTTGGTCTATGTTAATCGGTACAATCCGCTCTTCCTGCGACATGAATGCTATTTTGAGGTGAAATGAACTCCATAATCCCGCTCCAACGTACGATGACTAGGCCGAAAATGGAAGGCACGAAAATAGCGAAATTGTAACTTTTTAGGTTCGTTTATGAGGTAAATGCGGACAAAATTGAAAGGAACGGTGGATATTGTTTCATCTTAACGAACTTTTCCTCATTATCGCAGAAAATTTTCATCTTAGGAGCGGTCCTATTTTGAAATATTTGTCTTTTGAATGCGTTAACCACTTAATTATTTATAAGCATGCATAACCATTTTTTACTGCTGCAGGCCACAGGAGCTTCGGTGACTTCGGTCGATAGTTTGGCCGCAGTTTCAGCTACGTCTGATTTAAGTCTTCTCGATTTAACACTGAAAGGTGGGGTATTCATGATTCCACTGTTTGTTTTATCGCTCGTAGCGGTCTACATTTTCGCTGAGCGTTACCAGGCCATTCGAAAAGTTCAGGGCGACAACCAGAGCTTTATGAACATGGTTCGTGATTTTATGTCAGGTGGCAATTTAAATGCAGCGCTTAGTCTATGTCAGCGTACGGATCACCCCCTGGCTCGTATGATCGGAAAGGGTGTTCAACGGGTAGGCCGACCGCTCAAGGACATTGAAACGTCCATAGAAACGGTGGGTAAGTTAGAAGTGGCTCAACTGGAGAAGAACTTAGGGACCTTGGCGACCATCGCATCTGTTGCCCCCATGATTGGTTTTTTGGGAACAGTGACCGGAATGATCAGGGCCTTTTTTAGTATGTCTCAGGCGGGTAACAACATCAATCCCTCTGTTTTGGCGGGGGGTATCTATGAAGCGATGGTGACAACCGCCGCCGGACTAATTATTGGTATTATGGCCTACATCGGATACAACTATCTGGTAGCCATGATGGAGAAGGTGGTCAACCAGCTCGAAATTCGTTCGGTTGAATTTTTGGATCTGCTTCACGAACCCGATCAAGCATGAACCTCCAGTCGAAAAACAGGCGCAAGGCCGAATTCAATATGTCATCGATGACCGATTTGGTCTTCCTATTATTGATATTTTTTATGTTAACCTCCACCCTTGTTGCTCCCAATGCGCTTAAAATACTCTTGCCTAAAAACACAGGGCAGACGCTGGCACCTCAAAGTGTATCCGTGAGCATCGATCGGGCTTTACAAATCTATTACGGGAACCAAAAGGTAGATGAGCGTGGCTTGGAAGCTGCATTATCGCAACTTTCGGGTAGCCAACCTGGCGCAACTTTGGTACTCAATGCCGATAAGATGGTGCCAATAGAAAAGGTGGTGACCGTAATGGGCATGGCCAATCGACTCAACCTGAAGATGATTCTAGCCACTGAACCAACTGAATAACTGGAAAATGGCCATTCAACAAGCAAAAAATGAGGATCAAAACCGCAAGCGGAAAGGTTTTGTTGTCAGTCTGGTGGTTCACGTTCTGTTTTTGTTGATTATGCTTGGCTTTACACTGGAGGCACCTTTCCCCCCACCCCTTGAACTAGGGATTGCCATTCAATTTGGAGGGGAGCATGATGGTATGGGAAAAACAGACCAGAATCAAACGGAGCGCGCGGTATCGGCCAAAGAACAGACTTCACTGTCGAAACCCGAGCACACAACGCAAAAGCAAAATGTCACCGATCAAAGGGTGGTGACCCAAAGTCAGGAAGAGGCTCCATCGATGCGCAGTGAAAAACCTAATCCCCAAAAGCAACGTGAATCTACGCCCATTGATCAGAGGGCCCTATTTCCTGGAAGTCGTTCACAAGAGAAAAGCGGGCAAAACGAAGCTGCTGGTCGAAAAGGGAGTCGGGATGGAAAGCCTCAGGGCGGACAAGTCGGAGATCCGCGCAACAATGGACTCATAGGTACTCCGGATTTTTCTTTGCAAGGGAGAAATTTATTGTTTTGGGACAAGCCCAACGATGATACACAGCTCCAAGGTGTGGTGGTGTTGAATGTCACTGTTAATCTGCGAGGTCAAGTGGTGCAAGCCGAACTCAACACGAAAAAATCGACCATCAGTCGCCCCGACCTGGTCGAAAAATGCAAATTGTCTGCACGTAAATTCAAGTTTAGTGCGACGGACAACCAAACCGCCCCCCCGTTGCAATCGGGTACCATTACGTTTAGGTTCGAATTGGATTGATGACAGATGCATCAAACGGAAGATGAATACGCTCAAACGCTGCAGTACCTATACGATCGATTGCCGATGTTTCAGCGGGTCGGTTCGGCGGCCTACAGGAACGACTTAAATCGAATACGCGCTATGGCCGTGCATTTAGGCCATCCGGAAAAGAAATTTGTTTCTATACACATTGCTGGAACAAACGGAAAGGGTTCTGTATCCCATATGTTGGCCTCCATTTTTCAAGCAAGTGGACGAAAAACAGGACTCTACACTTCCCCTCACTTGAAGGATTTTCGGGAGCGGATCCGAATGAACGGACAAATGATTTCGAAAGAGTATGTTGTGGAAATGAGCAGACGACTACGGGAGGATCTTGAACAACTTGAACCTTCATTTTTTGAAATGACCGTAGCGATGGCGTATCAGTATTTTGCAGATCAAATGGTGGATGTGGCCGTGGTTGAAACAGGTTTAGGAGGTCGACTCGATGCCACAAACATTATTCAGCCGGCCATTTCTGTGATCACCAACATCAGTTGGGACCATGCGGATTTATTGGGTCCAACCCTACCCGACATTGCTCGTGAAAAGGCAGGCATTATAAAGGCCGACGTACCCATAGTGGTGGGTGAATTTCAGGAAGAAACAGCCCCTGTTTTTCAGCAAGTGGCTAATGAAAAACGATCACTTCTACAATTTGCTTCACACAAGTTCCATTTGAATGGTATCGGTGAGCATGAGGATGGTACTCTTTGGGAAGTAGTTCGACTGGGGAAAATTATTGAGCATCCTCTTCTATGCGATCTTAGAGGTCATTATCAGGCAAAAAACCTGGCTACCGTACTGTCGACCATAGAGGCTCTTCGGGGCATGGGATGGGAAATTTCTGATGATGCGGTGCGTGAAGGATTAGCCCAGGTACAAAAGAGTACAGGACTAATGGGTCGGTGGATGGTGCTCGGGCACTCCCCAATGGTGGTGGCCGACACGGCACACAACGAGGCAGGTATCAAAGCTGTGATGGAGCAAGTTCGGCGTTCTGAATACCAAAAGCTGCATATTGTTTGGTCGATGGTTTCGGATAAGGATCGCTCACGCATCTGGAAGCTTTTGCCGAAAAATGCTTCCTATTATTTTGCTCGAGCCGATGTTCCTCGTGGATTAGACGCTGATTTGCTGCGTCTCGAGGCTGAATCAGAGGGCTTGCGCGGCTCATCATTTGCTTCGCTCGCACAAGCGTTAGGAGCGGCGCAGCAGGCCGCAGATCCTGAAGATTTCATTTTGATTTCGGGTAGCACCTTTAGTGTTGCTGGGATCCTGTAGTTTATGGCAGAGGTTTTTATTTATACGGATGGCGCAGCACGGGGAAACCCGGGGAGAGGTGGATATGGTGTTGTACTCATGAGTGGGGCGGCACACAAGGAGCTTTCGGCAGGATACCGATACACAACCAATAATAGAATGGAGTTGATGGCTGTTTTGGCTGGACTGAAATCCCTGAAGGGTGATGGCCACCAGGTTTGGATTTATTCCGATTCTCGCTATGTGGTCGATGCCATCAATAAGAATTGGCTGAAGGGATGGGTAAAGAAGGGATTTAAAAAAGTCAAAAACCCTGATTTGTGGATGGAACTTTTGCCTCTGCTTCGGTTGTGGTCGCCTCGATTTGTTTGGGTAAAGGGGCATTCAGACAATCCACACAATAATCGATGCGACCAGTTGGCTACACAAGCAGCCGACAACGACGCTACTTTGGAGGATGTAGGCTATACAAATCAATCCATTAAGGATTCAGAAAACCCCCATTTTCTTTAAGAAAATCAAGCCAACACCCTACTGCGCGCGAACGGTGGCTCATGTTATTTTTTTGTTCGATCGTCATTTCAGCGAATGTTTGCTGATGTCCTTCGGGCATGAATATGGAATCGTATCCAAAGCCTCCTACCCCTCGGGCTTCTGAGGTAATATCACCCTGAATGCTTCCTTCGAAATAGTATGCTGTGTTGTTTATGATCATGCAAATGACCGTGCGGAATTGGGCCTTTCGGTTTTCCTGCCCCTTCATTGTGCTGAGCAAAAGTTTAATGTTTTTTTCGCTGTCAGGCGGGAGACCAGCAAAACGAGCCGAATGCACGCCAGGCCGACCACCCAAAGCCGACACTTCTAGTCCGCTGTCGTCGGAAATGCAGGGTTTATTTAGTCGATCATAGGCAAATTTTGCTTTAATCAGGGCGTTTTCTTGCAAAGTGAGGCCAGTTTCTTCAATTTCATCTATTATTCCCGCCTCCTCAATTCCCTTTATGTTCCAACCCAATGGGTGAATGAGCGTTTGTAGCTCCTGTATTTTGTGGGTATTGTGCGATGCAAACCAAATGTTAGTCATGCCAGTATCGAACTTTTAAGGCTGTTCCACAGAATTTTTTTTGCGTTTGCATCGGTTTCAAGCCGTCCGAGCGGAAGACATGGTATGTATTTGATTCCATCAGAATGCACTTGATGATCCGGCACAATATTGGTTAATGCGCCAAAGGATAGGATCAATCGAGCCCCAAGGAACTGAGGGATATCTTCTTGACCAAAGATACCTATGTGCATGTTGGTTTGATCTTGCGCTAATCCGCAGGCCGCTGTGATTTTGTTGAGTAGTACTTGTTGTGTTTCTGTAGGACTTTCAGGAAGTAAGACGACGACCTTTTCTTCGAAGATCGAAGTTGAGTTCGAGCTTGGTGATTGTGCAGGCGCATCGACTGGGGTCGATGATTGCGCATACGCGCCGACGGAGGTCGATGTTTCTAATTGTCTAGGGTCGGGATCAGAAGCCAAAAAAAGTACTTCATCAAAAAAAAATCGTTGAAAAAGTTGATGAGATCGGATTGAGTTCCAATCGGATATGTTGTTCATTATGTATTGTGTTATTTTATATTACACCTGTTGACGTGAAATTGCATCAAAATTAAGCGGACTTCGTGTATTTTTGTGAGACCTTCAACAAGCGAATTTTCGCTCTTAACCATACTATGCAAGGACTACATACCACCCGTGTCGAGGGGTCGCGACTGCCTCAGATTGATTTTGACAACCTTCCTTTCGGATCTACTTTTGCCGATCATATGTTTGTGTGCGATTACCGTGATGGCAAGTGGTGCGATCCCAGAATCCTGCCATACCAGTCGTTGTCTTTGAGTCCTGCCACTTCGGCCTTGCATTATGGACAGTCTATTTTTGAGGGTTTGAAGGCATTTCGCCAAAACAATGGCCGGTCCGTAGTTTTTCGTCCGGAAGACAACCACAAGCGCATGAATAAATCGGCCGAGCGTTTGTGTATGCCCGCTATTGGTAAAGAGTTTTTTATGGATGGTTTGATGGAGTTGCTTCGAATCGATGAGGCCTGGATTCCAAAGCCACAGGGTTTCTCCTTATATGTTCGTCCATTCATGTTCGCCACCGACGAATATGTAGGTATTCGTCCATCAGAAAACTATCGATTCGTTATTTTTTGTTGTCCGGTTGGCCGATATTATCAATCGGCTATTCATGTAAAAGTTAGCGATGATTATGTTCGGGCTTTCCCTCGGGGAACGGGCTATGCCAAGGTAGCTGGTAACTATGCTGCCGGTATGATGCCTCTGAAAATGGCACGTCAACAAGGATTTGATCAACTCGTTTGGCTCGATGGACGTGAAATGAAATATGTTGAGGAATCAGGTACAATGAACCTGTTTTTCCAAATTGATCAAACATTAATTACACCCATTGCAGATGGTACAATTCTGGAGGGTATCACACGCGATAGCGTAATCCGAATGGCAAAAGATGCCGGTTATAAGGTTGAGGTTCGCAAAATTTCTATTGAAGAAGTGTTTGAGGCCTACAACCACGGTCGGCTTTTAGATATGTTTGGAACAGGTACAGCGGCTACGGTGGCGCCCATTTCTAGTGTCACTTACAAGGGATTTCGCATGGAACTTCGTCCGACTCAAGAGCGGGATATTTCACAATATCTAGGCAAGCAGCTCGAACAGATTCGTACGGGTGAGATTGCTGATCCTTACGGCTGGAATGTTCCTGTTATGCCCTAATTTGAGTTGCTATATGATACAACTGAATTTCTGGATTTTTAATTTGATTAACCTACGCCCTATGATTTTCACTTCGTTCGATCTCTTTAGGTTTATGAATCTTAAGCTACCCGCAATAATTTTACTTTGTGTTTTTACCCAAAATGCCGCAGCCCAGAAGTCTATAGCATTTGAGCAATATACCCTATCGAATGGTTTGAAGGTGATTTTACATGAAGACAAGCAAACACCCATCGTGGCCGTCACGGTGTCTTACCATGTGGGCAGTAAGGATGAAGATCCTACACGTACAGGCTTCGCACATTTTTTCGAACATCTTTTGTTCGAAGGCAGCGAGCATATAGCACGTGGCGAATACATGAAATTGGTGAAAGAAAACGGTGGCGTACTGAATGCCAATACCTTCAAAGACCGGACATTTTACTTCGAAATTTTGCCTTCTAATCAGTTAGAACTTGCACTTTGGATGGAAAGTGAGCGCATGCTTCATGCGAAGATCGACGATAAGGGGATTGAAACACAACGCGAAGTGGTCAAAGAGGAGCGTCGTCAGCGTTTGGAGAATACACCTTATGGCGGATTGCTCGACGAAACCATGTCGCGTACTTTTACGCGTCATCCCTATAAGCGTTCGGTGATTGGATCCATGGATCACCTGAATTCAGCGAAAAAGGAGGAATTTTATGCATTCTACAAGAAATTCTATGTACCAGACAATGCGATCCTCAGCATAGCGGGCGACATCAATGCTCAGCAGGCGAAAGAGTGGATCGAGCGCTATTTTGGGAGTATTCCGCGCGGAGCTACTTCCTTAAAAAGATCTGTAGTGAAAGAGCCTACCCAGAAAAAGGAGATTCGAGACCAAGTGTATGACAATATTCAATTGCCAGCGGTCATCCATAGTTTCAAGACACCGGCTTTGGGGGCGCCTGAATACCATGCTGTAAATTTGCTAGCCACATTGCTCTCAGAAGGTGAAAGCAGTCGATTTCAGAAAAGCATTGTTAATACACAGCAAAAAGCTTTATTTGTTGGGGCCTACCCCATTGCTATGAAGGAGGCGGGCGTCTCGCTTATGTTTGGTATTGTAAATATGGGGGTAGAACCAAAGCAACTGGAGGAATCCATGGAAAAGGAATACGAACGGGTACGCACTGAGTTGATTTCTCAAGACGAATACGATAAATTGATCAATCAAGTTGAGAATACCTTTGTGAATTCGCTGTCTACAGTAGAAGGCATCGCCGAGACCTTATCTGATTATTGGATGTACCAAGGCGATCCAGGTATGGTGAACAGGGAAATGGAGCAGTACAAAAAAGTGACTCGCGAAGAAATTCGCGAAGCCGCAAGGAAGTATTTAGTACCATCGAACCGAACCAGTCTTTTTTATCTGCCTAAGCCAAAATCTTAATGGGCTCCGAAAAAAATCGAATCGAAACAACACCCAATCTTCTGTGCATGAAATTTATTCAGTCTTTTAGGATCGCCGTTTTATTTGTTTGGGCTGCATCCACAGTATCTGCTCAATCGATCGATCGTTCTGTACGTCCTTCTCCTGGACCGGCACCAGAAATCAATTTGGCCACACCCGAGCAGTTCACGCTTGATAATGGCTTGAAGGTGTTTGTGGTGAGCAACAGCAAGTTGCCCACGTTATCTGTTTCGATGGTTTTGGATTATGTGCCACCCATAGAGGGGTCTCAAGCGGGTTATATGGATGTTACGGGTTCTTTGTGGAGAACGGGAACCAAAGGCAAGACCAAAGAGCAAATTGATGAGGCCATCGATCGGTTAGGTGCCACTGTTTCCACCAGCTCTGGGGGATTTTACGCTTCGTCTTTATCGCGCTACAAATCGGAATTGTTTGAGATTATGAGTGATCTGCTCTTGAATAATGAATTTCGCCAAGAAGAACTTGATCGGATCAAGAAACAGACCATTTCAGGACTTCAGACAGAGAAAGACGATGCGGGAGCCATCGCTGCGAACGTTCGTAGGGCTATGGTGTATGGAATGAATCATCCCTACGGACAAATAACTACCGAGCAGTCTGTGGAGTCGATCGATCTCAATGTTTGCCGCAGCTTTTTTGATCGCTATTTCCGTCCCAATTTGGCTTATATGGCCATCGTTGGCGACATCAGCCGATCTGAGGCCGAGACTTTGGTGCGATCTGCATTTGGTTCGTGGAAACGCGGTCCTATTCCTGCACAATCTTATGCTACACCAGAGCCCCCGGCCGAAACACGGGTCGTGATTGTGGATCGTCCGGCTGCTGTACAAACGGTCATCAATATTCTTCACCCTGTTTCGCTCTCGCCTAACGCCCCTGATGTCATTCCCGTATCGGTGATGAATACACTTCTTGGTGGCGGAGATGCTCGCTTGTTCAATAACCTGCGCGAGACCCATGCCTACACCTATGGTGCCTACAGTAGCTTGTCTAAAGATCCATTATCGAGTCTGTTCAATGCCAATGCACAGGTTCGAACGGAAGTAACCGATAGTGCGGTTCATGAATTTTTATACGAACTAAACCGCTTGCGCGATACCATGCCTCCTCTGAAGGAGGTCGACGGTATTCGAAAATACCTGACGGGTACCTTCGCCATCGCTCTCCAAAATCCGCGCACCTTGGCTCAGTTTGCGATTGAGATGGAGCGCTACGGATTGCAGCCCGACTACTATCGGAATTATTTGCGGGTATTGGGTGATGTTTCTCCCATGGTTGTTCAAGGCATGGCACGTAAACATATTTTCCCCAACCGTTCATACATCATATGCGTGGGTCAACGCTCTGCTATTGAAGAAAAACTCAAGCGGTTCGATGCCAAAGGCAGTCCTTTGATTGTGGATTTATATGGCCGCCCAGTCGATTTGAGTAAACGAGTTCTATCCACGGATATGACGGCCCAAAAGGTAATCGCCCAGTACATTGACGCTGTTGGGGGACGTACGGCTTGGGAAAGGGTGAAATCGATGGACCTCTCTTTTTCTGCTGAAATGCAGGGAATGAAAATGAATATGAATATGAAGCGTAAGACCCCATCTATGTATGCAATGGCCATTTCAGTGGCAGGAATGGGGGTGGTTCAAGAAACCCGCTTTGATGGCCTGGCTGCTCAGGAGTCGGGCATGCAAGGAAGTCGCGACCTCAAGGACAGTGATTTAGAAGAGGTGCGCTTGTCGGCAGAAATGTTGCCGGAACTCAGTTATACGCGTGCTCCGTATGCATGCTCGCTGATTTCGGTTGAGGAAGTAGACGGAAAATTGTGCCATATGTTGGAAATCACCCTTCCTGGTGGTGATCGATTCCAGGAATATTACGATGTTGAAAGTGGATTAAAACTTCAGAAAGTACAGGTCGGATCTGGTGCTCCAGGCGCGCCAGCAGCAAGCCAGACCACGACTTATGGGGATTATAAGACCGTAGACTTGGGAATTAAATTGCCTCACTCCATGAGTATCAGTATGGGCCCGCAACCCTTGGGGCTGAAATTGGATACGGCAAAGATCAATCCCAATCTCCTGGATTCTGATTTTAAACCGACCAGGAAATAAATCTTTCCTAAACCAAACGAAGTTGCCTTCTTTTAAAGGCCTCATCGTATAATTTCTGCTCCATTTCAGTCTGAGGAATGAGTTCAGGAACTTGAATGGGGTGGCCGCTATGATCCACCGCCACGAAGGTGAAATAGGCCTCATTGCAGCGGAATCGTTCCCGTGCGGGTATATTCTCGGCCCAAACCTCCAGGTGAATTTCCATGGATGTATTGAATGCGCGTGTGACACGGGCAGTGAGCGTAACCAGATTCCCCAATCTAATTGCCCTTTTGAAGCTGACGTGGTCTACGCAAGCGGTCACAACCGTTCGGCTGCTGTGCTTTTGTGCGGTGATGGCCGCACAAATATCCATCCAATGAAGCAGTCGTCCGCCCATTAGGTTGTTGAGTACGTTGGTGTCGTTGGGAAGCACCAATTCATTCATCACGGTGACAGAATCGCTTGAATATTTTCCTACCAGGCCTGAAGGTTGCTTGGGATGTTCTATTGAGTTGGTCATGCTTAGGGCTGAATGAGAATTTTTTGAATGTTCACGATTCGGTCTCGCTGGGTCAGTTCAGCAATGTACAATCCGCTTGCGATCTCAATAACTTCTGGCTGCTGTGAATGACGAATGGACTGTTCTGCAACGATCCGTCCCCCCATATCTTTGATTCGGAACTGAAATAATGGATTCTCCTGATTTTCAGCATCGGGTAAAAGGTCCCAACGAATTCGCATTATTCCATTCGTCGGATTTGGATAGAACAAGGCTGTTCTGACGTCTGGAATAGAATGAATGGCTGTTGGAAAGGAAAGTGAGTCGGCCAACACAGGGCGAATCATCCAGCTGCCCGGTATTGAAGAAGGTTGCCAGGTTCCTTGGACGCTGGTCCATTGAACACCTGGCACCTGAGAATTTCGATCGAGACCAATATTCAGCAAGCGAGTCGAAAGTTGTTGCCAGCCTACATAGAATGAATCGCGAACGAGAACGGGCGTATCGAGTGGATAAAAGACAAAAATACCCAAACTATCTGCATATCGTGGTTTTTGGCGCTCCATCTGTGTGAGCAGATTCTCACCGCCCGCTAAGTTATTCTCGCCAATGCGCGACCATACTTTGAGGTTAAATAATTCTCGCGAGGCACTTTCGGCTGCTTCAATGAAATACATCCACACCCCTCTGAGGGTATCTGGTGTCGCTACATAAAATTTATAGGCTATGCTGGCGCCTAATAGATTTATCCCATAACCCGTTTCGGCCGTCCCATCGTCGTAGGCGTAATCATTCCACAAAGACAGTCGTGTTCTCAGGGTATCGTTGGCGCGCCGATCGTCGGGATTAGCCTGAATGATGTAGGTGAAATCGAGGTTTAAGCTGTCGGTGTTGCGAACGGGTATGGCAAAAGACGGGTAATCTATGGTCCGGCTACTGAGCGCGGTAAATGGTGAAATAATCTGTGTAGGGACACTTTGAACCAAGCTGTTGTCGGCAGCATCAATACAGGTATAGGAATGGGCCATATTGCGGTCAACCAATCCAAGATTGGTGACGGGCAATGAAATGGGAGAAATCGGAAAATTGCCGGGTGCTGATAAAAGTTGCCTGTAAGGCGCCCTTCGCAAGGGCGAAATGGGCGAATTTGGTCGTTCTTTAATGGCGACATCTGTGTAGACCGTATCGGCACTGTTCCGGGCGCGCGCCAATTTCACGTAATCGATGTGCCAAAGGTCCACCAAACCGGTTAAGCTGCCGAAGGCTGAAAACCGAAAGCGAAATCCTGAATGGAAATAACGGGGATGCAATAATCCACACATTTGCTGCCGAAACGGTAGATAGGAAGTTCCACGTTGGCTCCAAACGACACGCCATATCGAATCTGAGCCCCAAAATTCGACAGCCAATGAGTCTGTTGACTCGGGTTGCTCACCGTGACCCGCTGGTTGCCAAAAAAAACTGAGGTATACGGAGTCGGCAACACTCAGATTTTGAAGGTTTATAGCTTGGGATGTCAATTGATCGGCTACTCCCCTACCGCTTGGCACCGTATCGTAGGCGCGTCCTGCTGAGTTGAGCCCGTCGAAAGTGGCAACGCCCAAGGTCGGAGGTGATATAGCTAAGTCCGTATTAATGAAAACGTGGTTGTCGGTCCAAATGCTGGGTGTAGGCCATAAATCGGGTCGCGAGAAATCATCTACTAAGGGGAGATTAATGGTGTCCAGGATGTAGGCGGCCCGATGAGATGATGCATAGGCTTGTAAGGACTTCAGGGATGTAATCGGGCTAGTGAACTCTTGCGCCTGAACGCTCAATGCTGTGAAAAGCAAGAGTGAGGCAAGGATTAGTTTCATTTGAAGTTGGGTGCCCAGCATAATGATATAAAATGCAATGCAATGGCCTCTATTCGGGAGCAATCCAAACATCGATAGGTGTTAGGGTTCTAATGAGTTCTTCAGAACTCGATTCGGGACTTTGTCGAATGATCAACGTCCTGTCTGTTTGAGATATTGTGGATTCCTCGAGTATTTTTCCCATAAACAAACCGTTTTCATGCAAAAGCATACGGGCCTCATCGATACTGAGTCCTACCAGATCAGGAATGGGTATCAATGAATCGGGTACACTCATGCCTACCTCCAAATCGAGCTTGGTGCCTTTGGCCACAAGGGTTCCGACCGAAATGCTCCTGCCCTGGAGGCGCATATCCAAAACCACATTGTGTGCTATGTCTGGTCGGGTGGAAATGTCACCCACTTGCAATCCCAGTCGTTTCAAATCCATTGTTGCTTTGCGAAGACTAACATCAACTAAATTGGGCATGCGAATCATGGGTATATCACCTGACACTATGCTTAGGTAGACTGTTCTTCCTTCTTTTACCTCACTGTTTTCGGTAGGATCTTGCAGGCAAACAGACCCGGGTATAGCATCTTCTACATATAGCGTATCACTGATGATGCCGACCAATCCAATAGCTTCAAGCTGTTGAATCGCAAGGCTTGCGTCTACCCCAGAAAGACGAGGCATCAATACGGACTGTCCATGTCGGGTATAGGCATCAATGCTTTTATCGAGTACAAAAAGAAATAACAGGCCCACTAAACCCATCAATGCTATGTGTCTCGCCCAATAGGGAAATTTAGGTGAATGTCCCAGGTTCATAAGTATGCCTCGTTAGCGTTCCTGTTTCTGCCCTCTGAAGCGTTTCTGCTCATGCCCTCTGCAGCCTTTCTGTTTCTGCCCTCAACTAATATCTGTCGAATGAACTCATCTGGTTTATAACCTTGAAGGGCACATTGATGAAAAATACAGGTAGCGGGGGTCATTCCGGGGAGTGAATTCAGTTCGATAATCAGTACTTCCACCTCGGGGCCGGTGGATTGTTCAAAAATACGCACAAATGCATCAATTCTACAGTAGCCACGCACATCCAAAATGCGTGCGACCTGTTCAAAAACCGATTTAACCTGATGACTGATTTGGTTCCGTTCGACCGGGTTGGCCGAAAAACGAGCAGGGGTAATGTTCTGCCCCTCTCCTGCCAAAAACTTCTCTTCGAGGCTGAGGATTCCTTTACCCGCCAAACTTTCACTCGGCTCAAATACTTCGTAGATTGGCAATCCCTCATCAGACGTATGGATGAGCATTCCGCCAGTAACTTCAAGAAAACGATCGGCCGAGCCTTGTTCGATGCATTCCTCGATCAGAATCCGGTCGAGGGCTTCAAAAGCCTGGGATTCCTTGTTTTTATCGGCCCGACTCACTAAATAAGTAGATAAATAGGCAACAAGTTTATCGATATGATCGATTCGCACTACACCAGATGAACAACCATCGTCGACCGGTTTGGCAATCAGGGGAAGGGGCATTTCATGAATGATGCGGGCCGCCAATGCTTCATAACCACCAGCGGAACACACATCGCTTAAATTGACCAAGCGCGCAGCCGCTACCTTTATTCCGTGTTCTTCAAGCAGTCTGTTGGTACGGTATTTATCGATGGTAAGCGCGGATGATTCGGGCCCTGATCCATTATAGGACAGTCCTACCTCCTCGAGTGCTCGTTGAAGCGTGCCATCCTCCCCTGGGCGCCCGTGGAGCGCAATAAACACCTGACGCACTCGGCCTGCCAGCTGTGTCAAGTTGATTTCCTTAGGTGCAACAACGGGTCGACAGCCCAAAAGTGCTGTGATTTTCGCGCATCGTTTCCGGGTCTCAACGACAATGGGATGTTCAGTATAATGTTCTAGTTTACCCGCAATATCATCCGCATGATCTTTCAAATGCAGGTTGATGGGAATTTCAAACAAGCGAAAATGGGCATCGCTTCCCGTTAAAAAGAGGCTGATGGGGTCGAAAATGCCGGAGGAACTGAGCTTTTCGAAGACATTCCTTCCCGACTCCACTGAAATATGACGTTCTGAAGAGCTTCCTCCCATAATGACCGCTATGGGTGTTTTTTCTCCTGAATTATTTTTGGATGAATGAAGCAACAGTTGCAATTTCCCAAAAGTGGAAAGTGATTTTTTATCAGGGGATGCTGCCTCTGTGGTTTCTGGCAGAGATCGTTCAAATTCCCACGGCCGCGCGATGCGCCGTAAGGAAGTGAAGACTATATAGGTTAAAAATTGACTGGGATTCATGCCTACTTCTGCCGCCTGATGGAAAAAAAAGGAAGAAGGCATCATACCTGAGGTGGTGTTTGGGTCGTTGAGGTATACCGTACCGTCGGGGTTAATGAATCCATCGATGCGGGCATATACCGCAAATCCTAAAAGTATATACAATTCTTCGCAGGCTTTCTGAATGCGCCGGATCTGATTTTCTGGCAGTTCAATGGGCGTGGTTTTGCGTGCCTGACCGGGTAGGTATTTGGCCCTATAATCGTATAAAAGTGAAGATTTGCGAATTCCGGTTGGGGGTAATGCGATGGGTTGACCCGTTTCTGATTCTATAACAATACAGGAAAACTCATCACCGGTTAAAAATGACTCGCCCAAGACCACGGACTCATCATCCAATGAGTCGAAACAGACGGTATCCGAATCGTTCTTTAGATTTTTGTTTAGCCAGTCGACCAATTCTAAGGCATGATACAGGATGTGTCCATCGATTCCTTTAGCAGGTAGTCCAATGCCGCTTTTGGGGTCTGACCATTCGATGGCCTGATTTATTTTTTGTTGATCGGTCAATCGAATCCAATCGCTTCCCTTCACCACGCCTCTAAAAAATGCCCTGTCTATGGCCGACGTAAACAATTCGAGATCATCGACGTTCAGGGTACTCATCCCATTGGAACTTCCTTGGTTTGCCGGGTTCAGGATGCTCATTCCAATGGAACTTCCTTGGTTTGCCGGCTTGATCACCATGGGATACCCCAAGGCTACGCTCCATTCCGTATAAAGATCCATACGCTCTTGTTGGTTTCTTCCGATCCAGCTCTGCCGGTCGATCGAACAAAATGCAGGAACAGGCAATCCCATCTGTTTCATGATTCGGCGTTGGGCAAGCTTGTTCATGCCGAGGGCGGATGCGCCCACTCCAGATCCTGTGTAGGGAATGCCGTGGTATTCCAGCAGGCCTTGAATGCGCCCGTCTTCTCCATTTTTGCCATGAAGCGCGAGAAAAGCCATATCAATATGTTCGTGAAGTTCGTCCCAGCGAACAGATTTGCCCAATTGGGACCGCCATTCTGCGCCTAAGGAGGGGCTGTAAGGGCCTATTTGCTCTGCATAAAAGGTGCTTGCGCCCGCTTGTGCCTGACTTGGATAATAGCTTGAGTCGGGATAAAAATCGCGTATCGAGCCTTTATAAATCCATTTCCAATTGATGAAAACCGCTTGGCCAAAGGAGTCGATGAATAGAGGTACGGCCTCGAAAAGCGATTGGTCTAAGTTGTCGATAACGGTTCGTCCGCCGGCGAATGAGACTTCGCGTTCTCGGCTGTTGCCCCCCATCAATACGCCGATCCGGATTCGATCCACGCTTCGTTCAGCTGTGGGCTTAGTCAAGGTGTAAATGGGCTTTACGCAAAAGCAATGTGTCTTGCGATTCTCGTCGGTCTGGATCGGGCACGCAGCAATCGACTGGACATACCGCTGCGCATTGAGGTTCCTCGTGAAATCCAACACACTCTGTGCATTTGTCGGGAACTATATAATAGATATCGTCGGAAATAGGCGCCCGGCGTTCATTGGCCTCGAGCGACTGGCCCTCAGCATCGGTAAAATGACCCCGGACACCTGTGCCGTCGGCATACGACCAATCAACCCCACCCTCATAGATGGCGTGATTGGGACATTCTGGTTCGCAGGCTCCGCAATTGATGCATTCATCGGTAATGATAATGGCCATCCGGTGTTGGTGTTTTTAACAGCGCAAAATTCGTTCTCAATTCAATTCAATCAGCCTCGTTTGAACAAATTTGAAATTAATTTATGAATTCAGATGATCGATGGATAGTTTTAAGCCCATATATTTTTTGAAAATCAGTATAACTTTGGATCCTATTCTAATCTTGTCTAGTGCTCGAGATGCACTTGTGAAAGTTGGTGAACCGGCGTATCGAGAATCACTCTATTCAAAGGCCATGGCCGCAAATCCGTGGTTCACTACCAACGAAATCGAACGGGCGCGTTTGGGTTGGATCGAAGCGCTAGAGGGGCACTCCGCCGCTCATTGGATCGATGGTGTTGGATTGGCTTCGGAGCCTCGTCGTGTAGGATTGGTATTGGCGGGTAATATTCCCTGGGTCGGATTGCATGATGTATTGTCTGTATTGGTAACAGGGCACAAGGCCGAGGTGAAATGCTCGAGCGATGATTTTGTGTTGATGTCGTTTGTTATTGAACACTTGAGGGCTTCAACGCATGTGCCAAAAGGTCATCTTGAGGTGGTGGAGCGACTGAAGGCACCTGAAGCGGTTGTGGCTACGGGAAGCAACAACAGTAGTCGATATTTTCAACATTATTTCGCGCACATACCGCACCTCATACGCAAGAGTCGAACTTCTGTGGCCTTTATCGGTAAAAGTTGCCGTGATGAAGATCTGATGCAGCTTTCTGATGATGTCTTCTCTTACTTTGGTTTAGGTTGCCGGAATGTACGCCATTTGATGCTCGAGGAAGGTTTTCAGGTAGAGCTGTTGCTCGAAATTTGGCGGGATCGCGCCTACAATTGCATGATGCATGCCAAATACGCGAACAATTTTGATTTCCAATTCGCCCTGCATTTGATGAATCGGGTCCCTCATCAGTTTGTTCCAGGTATCATTCTTCGACGCGATGATTCGCTTTTTAGTGCATTAAGTGTCGTAACCTGGCAATATTATTCGGATCAATCGGCCGTGGTGAATCGTCTTCATGCGATTCGTGAGCAATGGCAATGTGTGGTGGGCCCGGCTCAACTCATGGATGGGGTGGTTTCCTATGGACAAAGCCAAAGGCCAACGCTATGGGATTATGCCGATGGTGTGAACACTCTGGATTTTCTTCAGTCGATCGGGTAACATGCTGGATTTTCTACAGTCGATCGGGTAACATGCTGGATATTCTGCAGTCGATCGGGTAACATGCTCTTCCATACCTACCCGTCGTTTCTATAGGTTAGTGGGATGCCAACAAATTAGTTACAGTTTCTACTACGTAGTCTACCTCTTCTTCTGTGTTTTGATGGCCTAAGGAAAAGCGCACATGGTGGCGGCTGGAGTCGGCACCAATGCCTTGCAACACATGACTACCTACCTGACTCCCAGACGAACACGCGCTTCCTCCCGATGCACATATACCTTGGATATCGAGATTAAACAACAGCATCTCACCGTTGGGGTGTGGCGGAAAAGAGGCGTTAACCACAGTATAAAGTGCCCTTCCGTCGACATCCCCATTAAAGGCCACTTCGGGCATACGCGACCGGAGTTGACCGATGAGACGTTCGCGCAGCCCACGAATGTGCAATTCCTTTTCGTTCATTTGGGCACAAGCCAATTCAAGAGCGCGGGTCATGCCTACAATCGAATGTAGGTTTTCCGTACCCCCCCTGAGCTGTCGTTCCTGCGCACCCCCATGGATGAAAGGTTCTGGTTGCAGTCCAGCCCTAATGTAAAGAAACCCCACCCCTTTTGGGCCATTGAATTTGTGTGCCGATGCACTGAGAAGATCCACCGACATCTTCTGCAAGTGAAAGGGGAAGTAGCCCACGGTTTGTACGGCGTCGGTGTGAAAAATAGCGTCATTCGCTCGACATAATTGACCCACGGCATCGAGATCAATCATATTGCCGATCTCATTGTTGCCATGCATCAGGCTAACCAATGCATTTTTAGCATGCGCAAGCAGTGTTTGTAGATGGTTGAGGTCAATGTGGCCATTGGACGTTAACTGAACCCAGGAAATGGGAATTCCACGTTGCTTTCCTAAGTATTCGAGCGTATGGGTGATTGCGTGGTGTTCAATAGAACTGCTGATGAGATGATGAACCTCGCCGCGATCAATAAGGCCACGGAGGGCGGTATTATCACTTTCTGTTCCCCCTGAGGTGAAGAAAATTTCAGAAGGGGCACAGCCCATTAATTGGGCGACGCTGCGGCGTGATTTTTCCAAAACCGCCTTGGCTGATCGACCTGCGGCATGGATGGATGAGGGGTTGCCATGGGTTTGGCGCATATGCTCAAGCATAGACTCAACCACTTCGGGGTGAAGTGGCGTTGTGGCGGCATTGTCGAAATAGATCAAACGTGTCATGCCAATAGATTTTCAATGTTTTTGATCATATCGAGGGCTAAAGCATCTGCCCGTCCAGTTTGTGGACTTTCAGCATAAATACGGACGATGGGTTCGGTGTTGGACCGCCTAAAATGAACCCATTCACGGGCCTGCTCAAAATCAATGCGCAGTCCATCTGCCCGGTTGAGTTTCTCATGGGCAAAACGTTCAGCCAGTTGATCGAATAGCCGATTGGGATCAGCATGCTCCGGCAGGACCATCTTGTTTTTACTCATGTAGTAGGCCGGGTAAGAAGCCCGTAGTTCAGACATGGTGCCTCCTCTGCGGGCCAAATGACTCAATATTAAGGCAATGCCAAGAAGTGCATCGCGTCCGGCGTGCAAGTTGGGGTAAATGACCCCCCCATTTCCCTCTCCGCCTATGACCGCCCCAACGGCAGCCATTTTTTCTACTACATTTACCTCGCCAACGGCGCTCGCATAATACTGCCTACCATGCCGTTCAGCAACATCCCTCAGCGCCCGAGTTGAACTCAGGTTGGAAACTGAATGACCATTTTCGTGCATCAAAACATAATCTGCAACGGCTACCAAGGTGTATTCCTCTCCGAAAAAACGTCCATCTTCCGATACCAGCGCTAGGCGGTCTACATCCGGGTCGACCACAATGCCTAGATCACTTCCCGATTCCTGAACCAAACGGGCGATGTCGCCGAGGTGCTCGGGTAACGGTTCTGGATTATGAGGAAAACGACCATTGGGATCGCAATGCACCGTGTATATGTGCTCAACACCCAGAGCACGCAGCAGATCGGGTACAGCCGTGCCACCGGTTGAGTTCACCGCGTCTACGGCCACGCGAAAATTTCGGGAGCGAATGGCTTGAACATCAACCAAGGGAAGTTCAAGGATCATACGGATGTGTTCGGCGATGGCGTGGTCGTATCGGCGGCATTGCCCGATTTGACCAACCTCCGCATACGTAAAATGACCTTTTTTGGCCAAGTGCATTACTTCTTCGCCCTCGCTTCCCGAAAGAAAATGACCTCTATGATCAAGCATTTTAAGTGCATTCCATTCCGCGGGGTTGTGGGAGGCTGTTAAGATGAGTCCACCTGCAGCCTGCAGATGCGGCACCATCATTTCCACGGTTGGGGTGGTGGATAGTCCCAAATCAATGACATCAATCCCTAAACTCATGAGGGTGGCGGTTACGAGTCGATTAACCATGTCGCCAGAAAGGCGTGCATCGCGGCCCACCACCACGACTTTCCCTTTGTTTTGGTTGAGCAACCATGTTCCATAGGCAGATGTGTAACGAACAATAGCCATCGGACTTAGCCCATCGTTTGGTGCCCCACCGATGGTGCCTCTAATCCCTGATATTGATGCAATTAATGTCATTGTATAAAATAATGTAAACGAAATTTTGCTCAAAAATAATCAAAAGCGCTGCGTTGTGGCAACGGAATCAAGATTTTGGGCCAAAGAAATCAAGGTATTGGGGACATGGAAAACGGTGAATGTAAGCTCAAATGTTGATGTGGCCTTCAAAAACGAAGGTGGCGGGTCCGATGAGTTGAACATCCTTTATGGTGGAGTTGTCTACGGTAAGTTCAACCTGCAATTCGCCACCAAGCGTTTCAATCATGATGCGCTGCGGGGCTGCATAACTATTTTGTTTGTTGTAGACTGAGGCATACCAAGCCGCGGCGGCTGTGACCCCTGTACCGCATGCCCTGGTTTCGCGTTCCACCCCTCGTTCGAACGTTCGAATGATCAGGTGATTTTTTTTCTTTATTTCAATAAAGTTAACATTGGTTCCACCCGGATTGAATTGCGGATGATGTCTCCACAGTGCGCCATCAGATGCCAAATTTAAACCTTCTAAATGGCTCGAGGGAATCAAGAAGTGCGGGGATCCGTTGTTCACAAACCATCCGTGAAGTGTTGGTTCAGGTGCTGAAAAGTTAAGGAGTGAAACCGAAATACGGTCTCCTTCGATAGAAGCCGTGTGTATGCCATCGTGTGCTTCAAATCGGAATAATCCCGTTTCATCGGGCCTCATACCTAGATCATAGGCATACCGCACAGCGCATCGGGAGCCATTGCCGCATAAACTCCCAATTCGCCCGTCTGCGTTGTAGTAATCCATTCGAAACGAATGATGTGCCGATGGCAACAGAACAATCAATCCATCGGCTCCAATTCCTGTATGCCAGGTGCATAGATCTTTGATCTTTTGTTCACTGAGCCAATCTAAATCGTTAGAATTTGATGCCTTATATTGATTAACAGATACCTTATATTGATTATCTGATACCATACTTTGATTGTCGATGATGATAAAATCGTTCCCGCAGCCGTGGTACTTGTAGAATTTTTGTTGTCTCTCGGACCCAGTGTTCAATGACATTTTTTCAGTATTTTTTCCGAAAGGGACATTTTGGCTTGTTTTTATTCGACTGAAGCCCTGGAATGAACCTTTAGGCTAATATAGGATGCGTAATATGCGTATTCAATCATTTCGGTCTTTAATTTGAACATTTAAATTGCCACGGTGTTCAAGCTGTCTGAATACTTGCCGGACATTTGGGGCAATAAACTGAAGTTTATGTCATTCTTAACCTCATAAAAAATTAGAATATGAAAAAATGGTTTTTGCTTTTTTCACTTGTTGTACTTGGATCGGTGGGTGGTGCCGCCGTTGCGATTTGGTATATGCCCAGATCCTCGATGGCTTTTCCTAACGAGCAAGCGCCTATTCATTTAGCGAGTTTTCCAGATCACATCATGGAACATCCGAATTTTGTTGCGGCATCTGCATTGGCAACACCTGCGGTGGTGCACATTAAAACCAAGCAAGGGGGCGTTGCCGGAGCCATCGAAGACGAGGTCATGGATCCCTTTCGGGATTTCTTTGGCCGGGGTTTTCAGATTCCGCGTGGACCACAGCAAGGTTCTGGGTCTGGAGTCATTTTGACTTCGGATGGGTATATCGTAACCAACAACCATGTGGTAAAAGGTGCTGATGAAATTGAAGTGGTTTTGAACGACAAGCGTAGTTTTAATGCCACTGTGGTGGGTACCGATCAAAATACAGATCTGGCTCTGCTAAAAATTGAGGCATCTGGATTGAATACACTTTCATTTGGGAATAGTGATGGATTGCAGGTGGGTGAATGGGTCTTAGCAGTGGGCAATCCGTTCAATTTGAATTCAACCGTTACGGCCGGTATTGTTTCTGCAAAGGGGCGAAACATCAATATTTTGGGTGGTGGTTCAAGCATTGAGGCATTTATTCAAACTGACGCAGCTGTCAACCCTGGAAACAGTGGTGGCGCCTTGGTGAATGTGAAAGGAGAACTCATGGGAATTAATACGGCGATCGCCAGTCAGACCGGAAGTTATGAAGGGTACTCTTTTGCCGTTCCAGCAAACATTGTTGCTAAAGTTGTTGAAGACATCAAGAAATATGGAACTGTGCAAAGAGGTTATCTTGGGGTTCAGATTCAAGATGTGGATGCGGCTTTGGTTTCGCGAGAGAATTTGAAGGTGAATTCTGGGGCCTATGTTGCCGAGCATATGGAAAACAGTGCGGCTAAGGACGCCGGAATCCGTAAGGGTGATGTCATTGTGGAAATTGATGATGTGCGTGTAACGGCCACTCCACTGTTGATGGAAGCGGTGAGCCGTAAGCGTCCGGGCGAAACGGTTCGTGTTTTGGTTGACCGACTTGGGGAAAAAAAGACCATTAATGTTGTACTTCGAAACGCTGAAGGCACGACTGGACTGGTGAAGGCTGAGTCGGAAAGAACTTCTGCCTCGGCATTAGGTGCCACTTTTGAATCTGCATCCCGCAAGGAATTAGAAAGCTTGAAAATTGACCAAGGCGTCAAGGTCAAGGCTCTATCATCAGGCAAGTTAGCCCAAGCGGGTGTTCGGGTAGGGTTTATTATAACCCGGGTCGACAAATCCCCTGTGGGCAGCCCATCCGAACTTTCTCGACTCCTGAGTCAATCGCGTGATGGTATTTTGCTCGAAGGTTATTACCTTAATGGCACCAAGGCCTACTACGGGGTGGGGATGTAGAAAGTCCCGGGGGTTGCCCAATTTATGCCATATTTAAACAGGATTATAGGCTTTTTTCTTGCGTAAAACCCTAGGTTGGCGCCGTTCTCTCATTTTTGGAACGAAAATAATGATCATAAGAAAAGCCATCCTTTTGGGATGGCTTTTTCTTTGCGGTCTCGTAGGGATTCGAACCCCAAACCTTCTG
>SXGR01071992.1_pt1 | contig 60413 bp, 45 predicted proteins | sample 3174711 | NCBI WGS metagenome assembly SXGR01 (sample SAMN11356860, study PRJNA531348) | freshwater metagenome | isolation source: freshwater sample F1-60 | place: China: Fuxian Lake, Yuxi | collected 2017-12-25 | reverse complement strand
GTCCCTCGCGCGCCACCGCCAGGCTGGGAATCCCCTGGAAGGCGCGGTTGGTCGTCGCGTGCAGCGCCAGTGGCGGGCCGACGTGAGCCGGCGGTGCGAGAAACGCCGGCTCCTGCGCGCCGGCCCGTTCGAGCGTCGCGAGCAGCAGCGCAATCGGGCAGACGATGGTCGCGAGCACGCGCGCGGATCGGTTCCGCCCCGGCTGGGGTGCTGTGGTGTTTTCGAGTTTCCGAAGAGGCATTGGAATGGGCGCGTGGGGTTGAAAAATTGCCGAGTCCGGGCCGCTCAGAACTTGAAGGCGCTCGTGAGCGCGAACGTGCGCGGTTCGTTCAGGCGGTAGATGACGTTGGCCTGGGTGTTCCTGCCATCGCGGGCGTCGACAGCGCGGTTCAGATAAATCTTGTAGGCGTCGAAGACGTTGCGGACGTTGAGCTGCAGCCGCCAGTCGACGCGGTTCGAAAAGAGTTTCCGTTGGTAGGTGATCCACGCGCCGAAATTCTCGAAGGCCGGCGCGTAGTAACGCAGGTCCGGATCAAAAATGTCGGTCCTGGTTTCGCCGAAACCGGCGATCGATTTGCCGCGGGCGTTCATGCTGCCGCCGAGGGAGAAACCGGCGAGGCGCGACTCGCGCGCGAACGTGTAGGTCTGGACGACGTTCACCGACCAGCTGGGCGCGTAGATGTCCTCCGGCAGATTTCGCGTCGCGACGAAATTGTTCAGCGTGGTCTGAATCGTCGCGACCCGATCGGCCACGGTCAGGGTGCTGCCGGGGGTGGTGGCCGACTGCCAGGCGGGGTTGCGCAGGATCGGCAGATATTCGTTGAGGTAGGCGATGATGTTCACGCCGCGGGCAGTCGTCGAAGCCGTGCTGCGCTTGCTGCCGTTGATCGTCAGGCGCCACTGCTTGGTGGGATTGGCCGTAGCGGAAAATTCCCAGCCCGTAGAGCGGGTCGACGTGCTGTCGGACCAGCCCCCGGCGCTCCGGCTGTCATAGGGCGAACTGCGATACTTGTTGTCCCCGGTTATTCCAGCGATGGCCTCCCACGCCACGTTCACGTTGTCGACGAAGTTGCCGGCCGTCGTGATCGCGACGGGGTCGATCTTGTCGACGGTCTCGTTCGTGTAATACATGAGATCAAAGACGAGCTTCTGCTCGAAGAGGAAGAGCTTGATGCCGTAGTCCGAGCCGCGTCCCTTCGGGTTGGGCAGGAGATCGCCATAGACGTTGCGAGTGGCGGCGTTGACCTGGAAGTTGTCGGAGGTGTTGTAGGCGAAACTCAGCCACGGCAGCGCGTGCAGCACCGCGCCGCGAGTGGAGGTGTGACCGTCCCGCTCCCGCAGGCTCGCGGGAAACGCCGTGCGAACATCGAATCCCCGGGGATCGGCGGTGATGCCGCGTTGGTCCCGGAAGGGCTCGAAATTGGCGGCCGTCCCGGACCAGGCCCTGGAGCGATCGGTGCGAAATCCGTTGGTGAGGATGAGCCGGCCCTGCCAGAACGAGCTTTGCAGGGCAAATGCCCGCGTGGTGATCTCGCTGCGGTTGGCGGAGGGACCGTTGGTGTTCACGTAGGCGATCGTGACGCCGCTGGGGTCCGCCGGGGGAAGAGGCGAATTGGCGTAGAGGATGGGAAAATTGGCGAACGGGCTGCCCGGGTTGCCCACCTTGTCGGCCGCCGGATCGTAGTAGTAGCGAAACGCGATCAGGTCGGAGGTCGGCCAGTTGTATTTCGCGTTCGGTGTGGAGAAACGCGCGGCGCTGGTGATGTCCCACGCCCGCATGTTGCTGTTGAAGGTCTTCGACTCGACCTGCTCGACAAACGCTGCCGCGCGATGGCGGCCGAAGTGGCGGAGCCAGGCCGGGCCCTGCCGCGTGAGATCGAGATCGTAGGACGCCATGGCGCGCTTCGCGAGGCTCTCGGTCGGGTTGACGATGAGGCCCATGTTGGACTCGGTGTAGAACTTGCCGGCGTTGGGATTCGGCGCGCCACTGGGCAACTGGCGGTTGACGTCGGCGTAGAGGATGTCGGCGTTGCCGATGAAGCCGTCGACCACATGGCGGTCGTCGGTGAGGCGGTTGATCGCGCCTTCGACAAAGAAGTCCCTCGTGATCTGCTGCTCGATGAACGCCGAGTAGATGCGATAGTGGTTCCGGCGGTAGGAGGTGTCGCTCAGGGAGCTGGCCAGCGTGGGATAGAGGGAGGGGTTGACGAGCGAGCGCAGGTTGGCGCCGGAAGTCACCGGGAAGCCGGTGGCGTAGGTGGGCAACGCGCTCAGGCCTTCGTTCTGGCGCTTTTGGATCGGAACGAACGTTCCACCCGGACTAAACTGCAACGAGACCGGACCGGCAGAGCCATAGTTGGCGATATTGGTGCCGGCGGGTTTGGAGGGCGTGGGCGTGGGAGTTGAGAGCATCTGCGACCCCGCCGCGAGCCAGGCAGACACACCGTCGAAAATCGGCCAGGGCCGGATCGCCGGCTGCCGGATGAAGCCGCCTTCGTAGTTGAGGCGGATGGACGTCCGCTTGAAGGGGGTGAACGTGGCCGTGAAGAATTGGCGGCGATGATTGCCCTTGCTCGGGTAGCGATACGAGCGGGTCATCTCGTAGACGCCGTTGTAGCGCACGGATAGGAGATCTTTCCTGATGACCTGATTGTGGTCGACCGCGACCCGATAGCTGTCGCGCTCGTCGCCGAAAAACTCGAGGGCGGTGGCGGTCTGGTTCTTGGCGCGCTTGGTCGAGCTGACGAACGCGCCGGCGGGATTGCCCAGGCCGAAGAGAATGGAGTTGGGGCCGCGGGTGAAGGTGATCGCCTCGGAGTTGTAGCGGTCCTGCGGGATGCTGTTGGTGAAAAAGTCCTGGCTGACGACGGTGGTGGAGCCGCCGCGCGTCACGTAGATCGTCGGGTTGTTGAGGAGGTCGTTGCCGTTGACGCGCGACTCCGAGAGGCGGTTGACGAACGGGTCCGTGTTCGGCGCGAACATCAGCACGTCGTTGATGTTGTGCGCCGCGAGGTCATCGAGCAGCTGCTCGGTGAAAATCGTGAGGGCGGAGCCGATGTCCTTCAGGTCGGTCTTGAGCCGGGTGCCGTTGAGCGTCTGCGTGGCGAGGTAGCCTTGCTCGCGGCCGGCCTCGACCTGAAAGGGCGAGAGCGTGATAGTCTCGGCGTCCGCGGACGCCGGTTTCGAGGGTGCGGAGGTTGTCGGGGCGACTTGCGCGAAACCGGCGGCGAGCCCGCCGGCGAGGAATGCGAGGGTGCAGTAGGTTTTCATGGGGCTGGGGGACCCGCCGCGCCGGAAACAAGCATCCGTGGCGGCCGGTGGCGATCAGGCGAAGGCCTAGCGCGCATGCCGCGCGCCGCGACTAAAAATCCGTGGTATGCTATCACACGAGGAAGGAGATCCCTGCTTGCCTCGGCGAAATCAGCCGCACGATATGATGCCGAGACATGGCGAAACCGAAAACAGCAACGGGTGGTTTGCAGGCGGTGGCTCGTGCGGCGGGCGTGTCGCCCATGACGGTGTCGCGGGTCTTTCACCGGCATCCCAACGTCCTGCCCGAAAATCGACGCGCGGTGGAACAGGCGGCGCGCAAGCTGGGCTACCAGCCTGATCCGCAAATTACCCGGCTGATGGCCCGGGTACGAAGTTATCGGCAGCGCCGGCTCACATCGGTCATTGCCGTGGTGCGCGACGACAATCCGGCGGACGAACTGCACGATTCGGCCTATCAATATGTGGCTCTCGATGACATTCGCCGCCGGGCCGAAAAGCACGGTTATCGGGCGGAGGAGTTCTTTGTCGGTCGGGATGGGATTACGGCCGAGCGTCTCGTGCAGATCCTTCGCTCGCGCGGGATCGAGGGGCTCATCCTGTCGCCCCAATCATCAAGGAACTTTGGCGCCCGCATCGACTATACGGACTTTGCGGCCGCCACGATCGGCTACGGGCTTCAACATCCGATGTTGCATCGCGCCAGCACAAACATGACCCGCGGGATTCTCCAGACCGTGGCGATCCTGGTGGCGCGTGGCTACCGGAGGATTGGGCTCGCGCTGACGCAATGGATGGATGTGCGCGCGGATCAGACGAACTCGGGCGCGATGCTGAATTTCCAGCGCAGCCTGCCACCCCGTGAACGGGTGCCGTTGCTGCTCTTTCCCACCAACAACGTGGCGGAGAATGCCGCCATTTTCTGCCGGTGGGTAAAGCAGCACCGGCCCGACGTCGTGATCTCGTTCGACGCCTACGTCCCCGACTGGCTCACGCGCCGGCTCGGCCTGCGGATCCCCGAGGACATCGGCCTCGTCGTGCAGGACTGGCGCGCGGAGGACGCGAAGTTCGCCGGAATCTACCACCAGCGACCTCACGTCGCGGCGGCAGTGGTCGACCTGATTGTGACGCAACTCATGCAGAACGAGCGCGGGGTGCCGGAAGTTCCGCGCCAGATCCTGATCCCTCCCGCCTGGGTCGAGGGACCCACTGTTCGATCCCCCTGAGGCGGGTCAGTCCGCCACGCGCTGCGTCGCGTCGATTTGCAGCCAGGCCATAGCACCAAAGGCGGACATTAGCGCGATCGGGATGAGCGGCGCGTTGTAGTAGCTGCCAAAGGCGGCGACCAGATAGCCAAAACACACCGTGGTGCTCATTGGGGGTGAACCCGCGGCCCCGGACAAGAAACGTGTGCATCCACGAGAGATAGAAGAAGCCGCACCACGCATTGGCGTGGTACATCGCCATCAGCCACCACAGGGTTGGTTTCCCGAACACGCTCCACTCGAATCTCGCCGCGTGGCGGCTGGCGGTGCCGGCCGCAGGCGCGATCTCGGCCAGTTTCACGCGCGTGGTGCCGCCAGCAAGTACTCCGCGACGAGGTCAACCTGTCCGGCAAACATCGCTGTGCCGACCTGGGTGCGGCACCCGCGGGCCGCGGCCACTTCCAGGAAGCGGGTTCGCACCGGCGCGGTGATCACATCTGCGGCAAAAGTCCCGGAAGCCAGTTTTTCCGCCTCAATCGGGAGTAGGTCATTCGCCTTGGCCCCGGTGGGAGTGGCATTGATCGCCAGATCAAAGCCGCTGGGATCGGGCGAGCCCACGCGGACGTTGCCCCCTCGTTCCTTGAGCCGGGTGACAAGGCGATCGCGCCGCGCCGACAAGGCATCGTGAATCGCCAGCTCGACAATTCCTCCCTCGATGAGGGACAAGGCGATCGCCGAACCGGCGCCGCCAGCCCCGACGAGGAGGGCGCGTTTCCCGGGCAGGGAAAAACCGGATGAGCGCAGGGCGTTGACCATGCCCAGGCCGTCGGTCACGTCGCCGGTCCACCCCCCTCCGGGAGCGACTCGGCGGATGACGTTCGCAGCGCCCAAAAAGCGGACCCGGTCAGTCATCTGGTCGAGGTGCTTTACGACCGACATCTTGTGCGGAATGGTCAGCACGAGCCCCTCGAGATTAAGGAGCCCCCGCATCGCTGCCATGAAGGCATCGAAGTCGCCTGGCCGGACATGCATGGGCACCAAGATGGCATTGGCGCCCCGAGCTGCAAATTGAGCCGTGATGCCCCCGGGAGACTTAACCTGGAAGATGGGATCGCCGACGATGCCGTAGAGACGGGTTTGCCCGTCGATGGTCGCTGGCATCGCGGGGCTTGAGACGGGTTGCAGGATCTGCACGGTATTGGGCCAGGGACAATCGGGTTCTTCAGAAGTGGACTTGGGGGCGGTTTCTGTGCCCCGGAAAGGAGCCGTGCAATGCGTATTCCTTGGTATGCTACCAAACACGGCCGACGGACTGCCTCCGTTCAGGGCACTTCGATTGATAGGCGCATCCCAGCGGAGCGCAGCCAGTTTCGTCGTCGGTGCAGCTTGGTTTCCATTCAAACACAGGGATCGGGCGGCTGTTCTTTCGCGTCTGCTGGTTTGCGTCTGAGTTTTCTGTGTGGGATAGGATACCTCAGAAATCGGGTTGCGGCGGCGCAGACGTGCCGGTCAGGAGGTCTGATCCTGGCTCGCTCCGTTGCCCTGGGACACGTTGCCCACGGCCGTGGTGGCCCCCTGGGTGATGGTCGGGCCACCGGTGGCGCCGGCGCCGTACGCCACGAAGAAAATGCTGCGGGTGATGTAGCTGTCCGATTCGCGGTATTGGAAACTCGCGGACAGGGTGTCCCGGGGGAAATGCGCCAGTCGACCCCCACCTGGCCCGACCAGATCTTGAGAATCTGCGCGAGGCTCTGCCAGTCGCTCGAGCACGGGCACGGGGTCAGAGCGGAACACGTAACAGCGATAGCAGAACTTGGGTATAGCGAGGGCTGGCGACCGCCCGAAAATTCGTGCGGATGGTGGGATGCAAACTCCGGGGTGTTTCTCGGCGACGGAAGGGACGAACTGATCCGTGCCATGGCACGACGACTGCGCTTGGTCTACCAAGGGGGGGTTACAACGTCATCAACCGGTGTAATTACCGGCGCGCCGTGTTTGGAACCATGCGCACCTCAGGACACATGTCGGTGCCGCCCGCGACGAACTTCGGGAATTGAACGAGGCCCGCTGGCGCGATGCGCTCGCGGTGGCGCTGGGTGGAAACGGAAAAGCTCTCTTCGATCTCATCCGTGAGCCACCTCGCGCTCCCTGGAAAATCGAAATCGCGACCCGGCTTCGCCGCGAGTCGGCGGTCCCGGATCGATGGCTTGCCCAGGCTCTGAACACCGGGCAACCAGCGACCCTGCGCGTCTAAGTCCCCCGACATTTGTTACGTGTTTCGCCTTTGCTCGCCCCGTTGGCTGGCACTATCGGGATGCGCCAGGCACCCCCGGGCGATGGCAACCGGGCGATGGCAACGAGATTGACGGGCCGGGTGTATTTCGTGATAGCACACACCTGTGTTTTTACGAGATACACTTTTCGGCATCCTGCAGGACCAGCGGCCACCCGTGGCGCCTAAACCGGAAGTCTGGCGCGAACTCGCCGCGACGCTGCCCGTGCAGACCCGGCACGCACTCGTGCTGACGGGTGTGCGGCGGTGCGGCAAGAGCATCCTGCAGGCACAGCTCATACGGGGCGGCACGCGTGCGTTCTACTTGAACATCGAGGACACGCGACTGTTCGGGTTGGGGCCGCAGGACTTCCCGACGCTGCTTGAAGTGATCGAAGAACTCGCCGTGCACAAGACGGTCTATCTGGACGAAGTTCAGGAACTGCCTGAGTGGCAGCGGCTGGTGCGTGCGCTCCTGGATCGCGGCTTCGCGGTCTGTGCCACTGGTTCAAATGCGTCCCTGCTCGGGCGGGAGTTGGGGGCGAAACTGACCGGCCGCCATCGCTCGTTCGAGGTCTTCCCGTTCAACTACCAGGAGTTTCTGGCGTACGCGGGCGGCAAGCGCGGTGCGGCCACGCTGACCGCGTTCCTCGACCAGGGGGGCTTTCCCGGCTACCTGCCCGAGCGCGACCCGCAGATCCTGCGGGAGTTGCTGCGCGACATCGTGCAGCGCGACATCGCCCAGCGTCACCACCTGCGCGAGTCGCGGCATGTGCTCAACCTTGCGCTGTTCCTATTAGCCAACACGGGCCAGCCGAGCTCGCTGCAAAGCCTAACCAAGGCGCTCGCCATACCGACGGTCAGCCAAACGTCGCGCTACGTCGAATACCTGCAGGACGCCTACCTGCTCTTTGCCGTGCCAAAGTTCAGTCCGTCGTTCAAACAGCGCGTGGTCGCGCCCGCGAAGTACTACGCCGTCGACAACGGGCTGCGCCGCGTGAACTCGCCGAACCTCACCCCCGACGTAGGCCATCGACTGGAAAACGCGGTCTTTCTTGCGCTCCGGCAGCGGGGCGCGGCGCCCTCTTACGCGGGCGAGAAGAATTCCTGGGAGTGTGATTTTGTCACTGGCAATCACGCCATCCAGGTTTGCGCGGAACTAACGCCCTTCAACCGCGACCGCGAACTCGCAGGCTTGACGCAGGCGTGCGCGCTGCCGGGCAAGCGTCGAGCTGTCGTCGTCACACTCGACCAGCGCGACAACTTGAAAGTGGACGGCCTGCCGGTGGAAGTCGTCCCCGCATGGGCCTGGCTGTAGGCAGTTGTGCAACACGGGCACGGGGTCAGTGCGAAACACGTAACAGCCATACCAGAATTCTGAACACCGGACAACCAGCGACCCTGCGCGTCTACGCCCGCCGAAATATGTTACGTGTTTCGCCCTGACCCGGTTGGCCGGCCCTCTCGTTGCCGGGCGGAAAAACGCTACGCTGCTCGTAACAGATTTTCACCGCTGCCTCGTCCCTATTCTTGATGAACCCCGCTATCTCCTCACCCCGATTTGCTGATAAACGCCATCGCGGCCGTGCGCTCGCCCTCGCCTTTTGGCTCATGCTGGCGTCACTCGCGCCGGCGGCCGAACCCGCGAAGCGCACCTTCAACGTGCCGGCCGCCGACGCCGAAAAGGCGCTCAAGGTCTTCTCCGAGCAGGCGCGTCTCGAGGTGCTGTTCCCGACCGCGCTCGTTTCCGGAGTGCGCACGAAATCTGTCTTGGGCGACCTTCCACCGAGGGAGGCCCTCAATTTCATGCTGGCCGGGAGCGGACTCGTCGCGGTCCAGGACGAGAAGACGGGCGCATTGAGCGTGCGCAAGGGAGTGTCGGAGCCGGCGACAAAAAACGTCGAGGCCGATCCGAGCCGGGCGGCTCGCCCGATCGGCCCCGCTGACGTTGCCAAATCCACGTCCACCAGCGACGGCGTGATCGAACTCTCGCCGTTCGTCGTGGGCACCTCGACCGACCGCGGTTACCAAGCGCTAAACACCCTCTCGGGTACGCGCCTCAACACCAAACTCGAAGACCTCGGTTCCTCGATTACCGTGGTGACCAAGCAGCAGATGGAGGACACGGCCGTGCTCGATCTCAACGACGTGTTTCTCTACGAGGCCAACACCGAGGGCACCGGCAATTTTACCGACTTTTCCACCAACCGTAACGGCGGCGTGGTCGACAACATCCAGAACAGCCCGGCCCAGGCCAACCGCATCCGCGGTGTCGGCCGGGCCAACATCGCGGTCGGCGGCTTCGCGGTGAACCCCCGCATCCCCCTCGACACCTACAACGTCGACGGCGTGGAAATTTCCCGCGGCCCCAACTCCAATATCTTCGGCCTTGGCGGCAGCGCCGGCACCGTGAACTACATTCCGATTCGGGCGAATGCCACGCGCTCGGTTTCGCAGGTCACTTTCCGCGCCGACAGCTACGGCGGGGTGCGCGGCACCTTCGATTTCAACCGCCCCCTCATCGCCCAAAAACTCGCCTTGCGCGTCGCCGCCGTGGAAGAGGCGAAGGGCTTCGTGCGCAAACCGTCGTCCGAAAAGATCAGCCGCCAGCAAGGCCTCGTACTCTTCAAGCCGTTCGCCACTACGGCGCTCCGCGCCAGCGCCGAGCGCTACGACAACTTCGCGCGCCGCACGAATTCCCTCACGCCGCGCGAGACCGTCACCGGCTGGGCCGCCGCCGGCAAACCGACCTGGGATCCGACCACGCAAACGGTGACCCTCGCCAACGGCACGAAGTCCGGACCCTTCCGCGTCAACCAGGATGGCTCGCTGCCTTTCGGGCTGATTTCCCAAGGAGGGGGATTCTATAGCCGCAACAGCGTCTTCATCGACTATGCGTCGCCCGAGCAACTGATGTCGGTCAATCGCACCGGCACCTTGCCGGCCAACCGGATTCCCACGCCGACGATTTCGAACACCGACCTCCGCTTTCTCGAGGGCAGCTCCCGGCTCGAGCGGGAATTCGGCGCGCTGTTTCCGCTCTATATTCTTCCGACGACGACCGACAAGGCCCTCTACGATTGGTCGAAGGTCAATTACATGTCGCCGAACACCTACACCGACCGCGCGAAAACGTTTACGGTCGAGGCCGAGCAGATCGTGGTGAAAACGCCGCAGCACCTGCTTGCGGCGCGCGCCGCCTGGTTCGGGCAGGATTTCCAGAGCGCCCGGCGCAACAAGGTCGACAATACCGAATCCACTCTCCGGGTCGACGTGAACGAGAAAATGCTGGACGGCTCACCCAACCCCTACTTCCTGCGCCCCTATTTCGGATCGTCCGCGCCGGTCTCGACCTTTCAGCCGGAAAAGCGCGACATCCAGAGCGCCGATCTCGCTTATCACTGGACGCCCGCGAAACTCCCGCGCGGGCTGGGTTGGATCGGCCAGCAGAAACTTGGGCTCCACGGAGAGACCAGCCGCATCGATTTCGCCAGTTTTCGCCGGCGCGATCTGATTCAGAGCGATCACCCTTGGAGTGTTAAAACCAATCGGAGCGCCACCGGCGTGTGGGTTTACGACAAGTTTTATGTCGGCGACAACCAGGGTCAGAACATCGACCACGCACCCGCCACGCGGCCGACCGACGGCCAGCATACGCTCCGTTGGTTCAACGCGCTCACCAACCAGTGGGTGAGCGAGTCCGTCGACGTCGGGGAGAATTTCTTCAACGCCGGGGTTTTCACCAATTCCCGCACGGAGGTCCGCACGCTCAACGCCACCGTGCAGAATTATTTCTTCCAGGATCGCCTCGTGACGACCTTTGGCTGGCGCAATGATCGCCAGCGCGTGCGCGAGTCTCTGCCGCCCGCGATCGATCCGGCCACCGGTTGGTTTCAGAATGAGCCGCTCAAGACCAAGCTGCCGTGGATCAGCAACGAAGGAAAAACGCTGACGCAGGGCGCCGTCCTCAAGCCCACCCGCTGGCTCAATCTTTTCTACAATCAATCGGACAGCTTTACCCCGGCCGGCATCGCCTACGACGCGCTCCTCGACCTCCTGCCGAACCCGAAGGGCAAAGGTAAGGACTACGGCGTCGGCATTTCCCTTCTGAACGACCGCCTGCACCTTAAAATCAACCGCTACGAGACCAACGACGTGGGTGCCCGCGGCGGAGACTTGGATACCGTCGTCGCCCGCGCCTGGACGCTGGACGGCCGCGGCTCCAATGGCATCGCCGACACCGCGACCGATTTCCTCACTTTTTCCCAGGTTACCATCGACCAGCGTTTCGCGAAGCAGGGCATCACGCCTACCTCCGCGCAGCGGAATGCCGCGGTCGCGCAGTATATGGGCCTGACCCAGGAATTCCTCGCCGGAATCCAGACGTGGGACCGGGGAACCACCGCCGACGTGACGTCGCGCGGCTACGAGTTTGAGGCGATCTACAATCCCCTCCGCAACTGGCGGCTCAAGTTCACCGCCGCCCAGCAGGTGGCCATTGACAGCAATATCGGCGACGGCTTGCAGCGCTACGTCACGGCCCGGCTGCCGATCTGGACCACGGCCAAGGATGAAAACGGCGTCGCGTGGTGGACGCGCTCGATCGGTGGGGGAGCCACTCCCAAGCAAACTTACGAAGGCACCATCCTCGCTCCGATCAAGCTCGCCACCGCCAACAACGGGAAACCCCGTTCGCAAGTCCGCGAGTGGCGTTGGAACGCGGTCACGAACTACGACTTCACCGAGGGGCGGCTCAAGCATTTCTCGGTCGGAGGCGCGCTGCGCTGGCAGGACCAGGGCGGCATCGGCTTTCTCGCCGCGGCTCCCGACTCCGACGGCGTGGTGCGCGAGCTCGACGCCGGCAAACCCGTCTACGACAAGTCGCGCTTCGCGGTCGATCTCTCGGCCAGTTATCGGATGCGTTTATTCGGTGACCGGGTGCGCGCGAAATTTCAGCTGAACGTGCGCAACGTACAGGAGAGCGGCAGCCTCCAGGCCGTCGGCGTCAATCCCGACGGCCGGCCTTTCGCGTATCGCATCGTTGACCCGCGCCAGTTCATCCTGAGCACGACGTTTGATCTATAACTGAACACGCTCGCAGTCCCATGACGATCCTCCCTGCATCCACCGCTCGCCGGTTCTTCGCGCTGCTCAGCGCCTTGTGCCTCTACGGTGCCTGCGCCGCCGCCAACGTCGACTACTTCACCGACAACGGCTACGGCAATCCGCTCAGCACGATGCAGCATCCGGCGGCCGAGCATTTCAACGGTGTGACCTACGTCGCTTACTCCGGCCCGCACGAGGACCCCTATGTCGCCGCCTACGTGCACGCGACGGGTCAGTGGCTCGGCCCCGTGCAGGCGGGCGTCAACCCGATGGGCAAGTCACCCGACCAGATCGACCCGGGCGAACTCGACAACCACGGCCGCCCCGCGCTGGTCGTGGACCGGCAGGGCTACATTCACCTTGTTTTCGGCGGGCACGGCGGCGACCCGGGTCTGGGCCAGAACAAATTTGGGACGCCGGGGAAAGGCCGGTTCATCCACGTCGTCTCCGCAAAACCCGGCGACATCTCTGCGTGGAAGACGTTGGATAACGTCTCGCCCTTCGGCACCTACAGCCAGTGGGTGAAGCTGGCCAACGGCGACCTGTATCTGTTCTACCGGCACGGCTCGCACCGCAGTGACTGGGTTTACCAGAAGTCGACCGACCACGGCCGGACCTTCGCGCCGCAGGTATCGGTGCTGAAGCACAAGGTGAGCGCCGACAAACTCACGGTCCATGACACGTGGTATGCCTGGTTCGAGAATGGTCGGGACGACACCATCTCGGCGTCGTATGTCTATCACCCCTGCGCCAACCCGGGTCACAACGCCCATCGGAACAACACCTACTACATGCGGATGGATTGCCGCGATGGATCGTGGACGAATGTGCAGGGAGAGCGGCTTGCCCTGCCCGTGACCAAGGAGGCGGCCGACCGGCTCACGCTGATTCAGGCCACCGGCAAGGAGAAATCCAACCATGGCACCTGCCACGTCGATGCCGAGGGGCGGCCGCACATCTTCTTCCGCTTTCCGCACGGCGAAGTGCGCTACTTCCGCTGGGACGGTAAGGCCTGGCTCCCGCCGACAAAGGTCGCGGATGCTCGCGGCGGCGGGCATGACGGGGACTTTCTCATCGATTCACCGCTGCGGGTGCGAATGCTCTTGGACAAGAATGAGGCCGGGGTCGGCTCCGTCGGCTGGTGGAATACCGCCGACGGCGGGCGGACTTGGACCCGGGGTCCGGACCTGATCACGCTGCCGGATACCGGTTTCGAAACGACCGCGCTCGTGCGCAACGCCCATCCGGACGCGCGCATGTTGGTGGCCGGAAAAAACGCGAATCAGGAGCACCTCTACCATCGCATGTATCTCATCGGTGACCGCGGTCCGCTGTCTCGCCCGGCTGCGGAGGCCAGCCAGCTGGGCGACCGACTCGAGTTGATCAAAGCTTTGCCCAAAGGCTCGCCCAAGAGGGATGCCAAACGGAAGAAACGGGCAGGGCTGGCCAATGACGAACCCTGAGCGCACCCGATATCGCGTGTCGCCGGCTCAGCCGTTTTCTTCGCCGTGAAAACTAGCTTCGTTTGGACCGTCTTTTTCCTCATCGCGATCTCCGCCGCGGCGGCGGCGCAGAATCACAAGCCCAATATCGTCGTCATCCTTGCCGACGATTTCGGTTGGGGCAGTTCCACGCCCTACGGCGCCAAAAATCTCCAGACGCCGAACCTCGATCGCCTCGCCCGCGAGGGCCGCCGTTTCACCCACGCCTACGCGCCCAGTTCGGTGTGCTCGCCCTCGCGCTACGGCTTGATGACCGGTCGCTATTTTTGGCGCACGGCCATCAAAGACGGCGAAGTCCTCACTCCGACCGCTCCGCTCCACATCGAACCGAGCCGCGTCACGCTCGCCTCGCTCTGCCAATCGCAGGGCTACCGCACCGGCGCATTCGGCAAGTGGCATCTGGGTTTTCAAACCGGCGCGACTGAGGTCGATTGGAACCAACCGCTGCAACCCGGCCCGCGCGCCGTGGGATTTGATTATTTCTACGGCCTCGGCGGCAATCCCGGGAACGGCCCTCACGCGTTCATCGAGAATGAAAACGTCGTCGGCCGCACCCCCGGCGAGAAAGTCGTCGTCGCCAGCCCGGGTGCGAAGGGCACGACGACCGGCATCCGCGATCAACGTGTCGTCGACCGCATCATGGAGACCCTCACGGCGAAGGCGACTGGCTGGCTCGAAGCCAATCACGCGGCGCCCTTCTTTCTCTACTTCGCGCCCAACGCCGTGCACGGCCCGATCGCGCCGAATCCGCGGTTCACCGGCAGCCCCTACGGCGCCTACGGCGACTTCATTCACGAGCTGGACTGGAGCGTCGGCCAGATTCTCGCCACGCTCGACCGGCTGAAGCTCGCCGAAAACACGCTCATTATTTTCACCAGTGACAACGGTGGCATCGTCGACGCCGGCAACGGTAACACCGCCAAAGCCATGGAGGCCGGCCTCGCCATCAACGGTCACCTGCGCGGCGGCAAGCACACCGAATACGAAGGGGGCTTCCGCGAGCCGTTCCTCGTCCGCTGGCCTGGCCGGGTTCCCGCCAACACCGTGAGCGACCAGGTCATCGCGTTGCCCGACGTGCTCGCCACCGTTGCCGCTGTGCTGAAAGCGCCGCTGCCCAAGGGCGCTGCCGAGGACAGCTTCAACGTCCTCCGCGCATTCACCGAGCCCACCCCCGGCCCGCCCGTGCGCGACCACTTTATCACGCAAGCCGCCGACGGCACCTACGCCCTTCGCCTCGGCGATTGGAAGCTCATCGAGCGCGTCGGCGCCCCGAAGTTCGAGCACCGTCCAACCACAAAGACCGCCAAGAAGGTCCATGCCGGCCCGACGCACGACGAGCTCTTCAACCTCAAGGACGATCCCTCCGAGATGAATGACTTGTCCGCCACGCACCGGGACCAAGTTGCGAAAATGAAACGTTTCCTCGCCGCCGCGCGCGACCGCGGGTTCACGCGCCCCGACGCGGGAAAATGAGCTGCGCGCGTCCACCGGTGAAGATCGCCCCTCGCGGTAGCCGTCACTTCACCCGCGTGCTTCCGCTCTTGCTCGGACTTGGCTTCGTCTCGGCGTTGGCTCCGCTCGCCGCCGCCGAAGCACCCGTCACCGTCACGCAGATCACGCATGGCCCGAGCCACCATTATTTCGGCTACATCGGCCAGAGCCGCACCATCCCGTGGAGCGCGGACGGCCGCTACATCCTGGCGCTGCAGGTTCCCTTTCAGGATCGGATGCCGGGGCCCGACGATCCCGCCGACGTCTGCCTGATCGACACCCGGGTAAACTACGCCCTGCGCGTCGTCGATCAGTCGCGCGGCTACAATCCGCAACAGGGAACCATGTTCTACTGGAACCCGGCGCACCCCGCGACCCAGTTTTTTTTCAACGATCGCGACCCAAAGACCGGGAAGGTGTTCACCGTGCTGTTCGACCTCTCCGCCGAAGGTGGAAAAGGAAAACGCGTCCGCGAATACCGCTTCGATGCGACTCCCGTCGCCAACGGCGGCGTCGCGCAAAACGGCGGCTACTTTCTGGCGATTAACTATGCGCGCATGGCGCGGCTGCGGCCGGTGACCGGCTACATCGGCGCCACGGATTGGACCACCGAAGTCGCGGCCCCGGCGGACGACGGCATTTTTCGCGTCGACATCGCCACCGGCGAGAAGCGGCTCATCGTTTCCTTTGCCCAACTCCGCGAAGCGATGCGCGGCACCACGGCGCGCGTCGATGAGCGACACCTGTTCATCAATCACACGCTCAACAACCGGAACAACGATCTGATCTATTTTTTCTGTCGCGCCGATTTCAAGAATCGCGCCGAACAGGTGAACGTGCCCTTCACGGTGCGCCCCGACGGCAGCGGACTTACGCGTCATGAGATTCATATTGGCGGGCATCCCGATTGGGAATGGGGCAGCCGCCTCATCGGTTCGCATGACGGAAAGCAGGTCGTGTATGACACCGCGCAGAAAAAAATCGTCGAGTCGTGGGGCGGCACCGACGTGTTTCCCAATCCCGAAGGCGATGTTTCCCTCAGCCCGACGGGCCGTTGGTTCGTCAACAGTCACCGCGACGGCGAGCACCATCACTACACTTTTCTGAATCGAAAGACCGGCCGCGTGGTGAAGTCTCCGCCGATTTTCATGTCGCATTGGGCCAAGGGCGAACTCCGCCTCGATCCCGCCCCGTGCTGGAATCGCACTGGCGACGCCATCGTCGTGCCCGCAATCGCCCCCGACGGCACACGACAGATGTTCATCCTCACGCTCGGTCAGCCGTGACGTTTGTTCAGGTTCACCCTCCGCTTCCCCAAATTCCTCAAACCTCCCCACCATGACCCCATCATCACTGTTTCGTCCGTTTCGGTGTCTACTCGTGTCAGTTGACGTCGTTTTTTCCTCTGCACGGCTGGCGATCGCTGCGGCGACGCTCCTGGGGATTTCGTCGTCCCCGGGCTTCGGCCAAGCCGCGCCGGCTAAGCCATCGCCCGTTACGGAAAAACCGGCCGCCAAGACCGCCGATGAGGCGGTGGTGCTCACGCCATTCCAGGTCGTGTCCGACGACCGCGGCTACCAGGCGTTCAACACGCTCTCCGGCACACGGCTCAACTCCAAGCTCGAGGACCTCGGCTCCTCGATCACGGTCGTAACCAAGCAACAGCTCATCGACACGGCGGCGGTCGATATCAACGACGTGTTCCTTTACGAGGCCAACACCGAGGGCACGGGCAACTTCACCCAATTCAACACCAACCGCACCGGCGGCGTGCAGGACAATGTGTCGGCCGATCCGCAGACCGCCAATCGCATCCGCGGCATTGGCGGCGCCGGCGCTTCCGGCACCGGCGTGAACACCAACTCCACCTTCGGTGCGAACACCGCCATCGGCAATTTCGCGAGCAACGCCAAGGTTCCCCTCGATCTTTACAATATCGACTCCGTCGAAATCAACCGCGGTCCCAACTCGAGCCTCTTCGGCATCGGCAACAGCGCCGGCTCCGTGAACCTCGTGCCCACGCAGGCGAATCCGACCCGCACGGTGTCCGGGTTCACCTTTCGCCTCGATGGTTTTGGCGGCCACCGCGAGAGCCTCGACCTCAACCGTCCGCTCGTCGCGAACAAACTCGCCCTCCGGGTGGCCGCGGTGAACGAAAGCAAGGGCTTCACCCGCCAGCCGTCCTCGGAACGCATCCGCCGCGGCCAGATTTCATTTCTCGCCCGGCCGTTCCCCAACACCACGATCACCGGCAGCGCCGAGCGCTACACCAACTTCGCCCGCCGGCCCAACTCCCTGACGCCGCGCGACGCGATCTCCGAATGGGTCGCGTCGGGCAAGCCGTCGTGGGACCCGACCACGCAGATCGTCACGCGCAACGGTGTGCGCTCGGGCCCGTTTCCCGTCGCGCAGGACGCCAACTTGCCCGCCGGACTTATGAGCGGCGCAACCAATCTCACCGGCAAACTGTCGGCGTGGATCGAAGACAGCCAGGTGAAGTTCTACACCCAAAACGCGATCGGCAACCGCATCACCACCGGCACGCCCACGCCCTTCACCCAGAACAGCGCGGTGCGCTACCTCGAGAGCGGCTCATTCCTGATTCGCAACAAGGGCGGCCTCTTCCCGCTCTACATCGCGCCCGCGATCAAGGACCGATCGGTCTACGACTGGTCGTCGATCAATGCCACCGCCGCCAACCACAGCATCGATACCGCGAACACGTACCGCTTCGAGGTGGAACACGACGTCCTCAAAACGCCGCAACACCTCATCGCCGCCCGCGCCGGCTGGTTCCGCCAGGAGTTTTCCCGCACCCAGTTTCAGTTTCTCGATAACACCGACTCCGTCCTCTACGTCGATGTGAACGAGAAGCTCCTCGACGGCCGGCCCAACCCGTATTTCCAGCGGCCCTATATCCAGGCCGTCACGCCGCTCCGCGGCATCACGCCGGAAATCGGCGACACGCAGAACGCCGATCTCGCCTATCAGTTCACGGCGAAAAACGCACCCAAGTGGCTCGCGTGGATCGGCCAGCAGCGCCTCGGTCTCCATGGCGAGACGCGCCGCAGCGACATCACCAATTTCCGCGACGCCGAAACCGTTTTCAATCCGACCGGCTGGGCCGCCGTCACCCTGCAGGGCGTCGGTGCGACGCGCGCCTCCCTTCAGCGCTACTATGTCGGCGACACGCAGGGGACGAACTTCGACACCAGCCCCTCGCCCATCAACGACATCACCGGCCAGCACTCGCTGACGTGGTTCAACAACCTCACTGGTCAGTGGGTCAACGAGGGCGTCACCGTGGCCGACCTGCCCATTACGGGCACCAACAGCAAGCGGGTGGAGATTCGCACGCTCAGTGCGACGCTGCAGAGTTTTTTCCTCAACGACCGCCTCGTCACCACCTACGGTTTCCGCCGCGACCGCCAACGCTCCCGTGAGTCGAATGCCAATGCGTTTGACCCCGCGGCCGGCCGCATCACCAACGCCGGCCTCAGCGTCTGGAATCCCTGGACCGACCAGAGCGGCGACACCAAGACCTTCGGCGTCGTCGCGAAACCCACGCGCTGGCTGAATGTGTTCTACAACCGCTCCGACAGCTTCGCGCCGGCGCCGGCGCTGCAAACCCTCTTCGGCGATCCGCTGCCCAACCCCAGCGGCACCGGCAAGGACTACGGGGTCAGTTTCACCGCGCTCGACAACACGCTCAGCGTGAAAATCAACCGTTACGAGGCGAACGACCTCAACTCCCGCGGCAACGAGGCGGGCACGATCGGCCAGCGCACCCTGCGTCTCGAGGGGCGCGTGAACAACGGCACCAACTTCGGTTTCGCCCTCCGGCCCTGGGCGGAAAACCTCGCGCGCAGTCGCTTCGCCAAGCAGGGGAGCGCCTCACCCAGCGCCGCCCAAGTGCTCACGGCCACCGCCGCGATCATGGGCATGCCGGAGTCGTGGCTCGCCCGCCTCGGCGACAACATCACCGGCCTCAGCACCGACGGTCTGACCGACGTCACGTCGCGCGGCTATGAAATCGAAGTCACCTACAACCCCACGCGGAACTGGCGCATCAAGTTCAACGTCGCCCAACAGCAGGCCATCGATTCGAACATCGCGCCCGACGAGGTGAATTATTGGACCGCGCGCCTGCCCGTTTGGTCGACGCTCAAGGACGACAACGGCCAACTCTGGTGGACCTCCGTGGCGACGGCGAACCTGTCCGGCAGCGTCAACAACGCGAAGGACTACTACCTCACGCAGCTCCTCGCGCCCTACCAACTCGCCGTGGCGAATCAAGGCAAGCCCCGCAGTCAAGTGCGCGAGTGGCGTTCAAACGTGCTCACGAATTACACCTTTTCCGAGGGAAAGCTCAAAGGACTCGGCCTCGGTGGTGCGGTGCGCTGGCAGGACAAGGCCGCGATCGGTTTCCTCGGCGCGGCGCCGGACCCGGACGGAGTCGTGCGCTTGCTCGACGCCAACAAGCCCGTCTACGACCGCGCGCGCTTCGCCGTGGATCTGTCGACGAGCTACGGCTTCCGCCTCCTCAAAGACCGCGTGCGCGCCAAAGTGCAGCTCAACGTTCGCGACGTGCTCGAAAACGGTCGCCTGCAAAAAGTCGCGATCAACCCCGACGGCTCCACCTACGCCTACCGCATCATCGACCCGCGCCAGTTCATTGTGAGCACGTCGTTCGACCTGTGAGCGGAGGCATAACACGCCCGTCTCTCTGACGAAATTTCTCCGTGTACTCCCGGCGTTTCGGCTGCTCCTTTTCGCCGTGGGCGTTATGGTCACCGCGCTGTCCGCGGCCGAGCGCAAGCCAAATGCCGTCACTATCGTCGCCGACGGCCTCGGCGCTGGCGAACGGTGCGGCCAAGGGTTCGCGTATCATAGCTATCGCCCAAAACATTCAGACTTTGTTTGTCGGGTAGCCGCGAGCTCCAGCGAGTGGTGATCCGGCTACTCGCTGGCGCTCGCGGCTACCGAAAAGTCCAGAGTGCAAAGGACGTTGGTATGCGCCCTAGTGATACCAACGTCATGGGGATTTTTGACTGCTGGTCGCTGCGAGCATGAGCGAGGGGTGTTTTGACGATCGTCCCAATATCACGAGACGTGGGTATTAGATCCCGTTGGGCCGGGTGGTGGCCGTCGGTTTGGAACGTACCGGCACGTGCACCTCGAAACGTTTGGCAAACCACGGGGTGAAGGGCCCGTGCCAGAAAACCCCATACGGCTCCCCGGCCGCCTCGATGTCTGTCTGCTTCGCGATCCATGCCACCAGCGTGTCGCGGTTTTTTTCGAAGTTGCCGCGCGAGTAGCTGCCCTTGGCTCCCAGGCTGGCGACGCGCCGCTTGGGAATGCGCTCCACCGCCACCGTTCCCTCGTTGCCCGCGACCTTGGCGTGCTGGCTCTCCGCCACCCAGAAATACATCGCAGCATCGTCGATCCGCGCCTCGACCGGTGTGGTCATCTCGATATTGTGCCGCGAAATGTAGCGGAAAAGCGGCATGAACAGACCGTCGGATTGTTCAAAGTAGTTGCCCCGGCCTGCCGACTTGAGGAGTACGCCCTCGGGCAGGATTTTTACCTCGGTGACGCCGGGCGCGGTCGGTGGAAATGCCTGTTCGGTGGCCATGGCAGGTGTGATCAGCAGAACGCAGATCAGAAGACAACGGGTGAGGGAAGGCATGGGCGTTACGAGTCTTGGAGCGATCGGGGGTGGCGGCTGCGGCGGCGGAGTGGGAACGACGGTGCCGAGCGGTAGAACGCGCATGCACGCTACCGCGCGATGGGTCGAGAGCCGCTCAGAATTTCCACTCGAGCGCGCCGCTGGCGTAGGGGGCGGTGCGCTCGGATTTCACGCGGTAGTTGCGCTGGTGGTAGTCGGAGATGAGCATGGGGACGGCACCGATGGAGGCGCGGGCGGAAAACGTGGGCGAGGCGCGCCACGCGATGGCAGGACCCACCCGCAGGGATTTGTATTCGAGGCGCGTGCGGTTGAGGGCGGGTTGGTTGCGGCCACCGGGCAGCGGGTCGCCGGTGACGTAGAAGGAGGCGAAGTCGGCTTCGGCGGTGAACTCGAAGTCGAGCTCGGGGGTAAAGGTATAGATCACGCCGGTACGGGGGAAGCCGAGGGAGACACGCCAAGCGGGGGCTGGCGTCCAGTTGAACGTGGCGACAGGCATCATGCGGCCGGTGCCTTCCGAGAGGGAGTTGTAAACAAAACCGAAGCCCGCGCCGAAGTCGGGAGTGAATTTTCGACTCGCGATGGCGATGACGCCCACGCCGAAACCTTTCGATGAGAAATCGGAGCCGGCGTTGTGGACGCCGGGGCTCACGCTCGCGAGGAGCGACCAGTCCGCGTCGAGTTTGCTGAAAACTGTGAAGGCACCACTGAGGGATTTGAGGCGGTCAGGCAGGGGCGTGATGGGGGCACGGTCGAGGGCGTAGTGACGATAGCGGACGCTGAGGATCGGGAAGAGATTGCCGGCGACAGGCGGAAGAGGGACCACAATTTCGGCTCCGAATTGAGCTACGGAGAAACTGCCAGCGGAGGTGTCGCGGGCTTCGACCGGGGTGTCACCAGTGTAGGCGGTGTCGAATTTGACTGTGACGGCTGCGTTGGCGGGGCGACCGGGAGCGGTGAGGACCGGGGCGGCTGACGCAGGTTTTTGTGCCGTGACGGGGAGGGCGGTGAAACCGGCGAGGACGGTGAGTATGGAGAAGAGGCGGACGCGAAGACGTAGGGTCATATAAGTACCGGAAGTACGTGCAGGGTCGGGGCGAGGATGCGAACGTTAAAAAAAATTTCTGCGGAGAATCGGCACCGCGCCAGCGAATCAGGAGGCGCGTCGGCCGACAAAAAGGCCCGAGCTCTCGGTCGGATCTGGGATGGTCCCGCGCTCGACTTGCGGATATCGCGCTTCGCAATGAACAGTGTACCCACTGCGGCACAGCATGCGATCCGCAGCGTGATGATGATGGGTGAGGAGCGAGCACGGTGCAGCGGGAATAATTTTTCTGCCGCATTACTCCCTTGTTCCTCGCTCCAGCTTCAACCGTTGCGGAGGGAGAAATCAACGACCCCGGATCACGACCGCGTGCCGCGAGTGCTGGCGGCGCGGAGTGTCTATCCGGCGTGGCGTCCTCTGGGCGGGCGGAGTGGATAGGCCGTCGACAGCAGGGGGGCGCTCCCGCCGCCCACGCACGGCGGCAGGCGTGTCGCCCGGTCGTCTGTCATGCTGTTTACGGAAGCTTGCTCAAACCCCAGTGCCGTGCGCCGTAGTTTGCGCGTATGACTTCCTTTTCGCTGCCCTCCGACTATGCCCGTGCCAAACGGGTGCAGAGCTTTCGGGAACTCGTCGCCACGCCCTTGGCGGAGGGCGTCAACGCGCTGTGCTGGGAGCGGACGCTGCCGGGAGACTTCGGCGAGGTCGTTAAACTGCTGGGCGCGGGTGAGGGGATCCGTGCGCTCAACGAAGCGCGATTGCGGGCGCTGCCGGTGAGCGCGGCGGGACGCGTCGCGGTGGAGGCGATGCTCGCTGATCTGCGGCTGCTGCAGGAGCAAGAACTGGATCCGGTGCTGAATTGCATCGACGGTTATCCGCGCGACGAGGAGCCGGGCCCGGTGGTGACGGATGTGTTTTCGTTTCACGCCGACAGCGCGCCCGTGGAGGCGTCGACGTATTTGTGCACCTACCACGGACCGGCGAGTGAAGGGCTGCGCAACGATGAGGCGTTGCGAAAGGTGGACCTGCCCTCGACGCGGGCCGAACTCCTCAAGCTCCACGGTGGCGCGGACGATGACGATTTCCGCGTCTACTTGAACGAACACTGCTACGACCTCCACTACGCACCGCTGTCGGGCGCGCGGCCGTTTTCGTTTGGACAGGGAAATTTCTGGCGCATCGCGGTGGACTGGCCGGGGAGTCCGGTGCCGCCTTGTGTGCACCGAGCGCCCGCGACGGCTCCGGGCGATCCGGCCCGGTTGCTACTGATTAGTTGAAACGACGGGCGTCGTCTGATTGCAGGCCGATGGTGTCCTGTGCTCGGCCGTCCGTCGCGGCGGGAGGCCAAAATGTATTATCCCAACGTTGCATGATTTTTGGACTTTAGCCGGATCGAGGTGGGGCCGGGACCTCCGGGCCCGGCCAAGAGTGAGCAGCGGACGAAAACCGTCGGGCCCGGAGGTCCCGACGCCACCCGCAAAAGTCATTTCTCCGCCAGCCGATGGTATTAGGCACCACGGAGGGCGCGAGGCAGGAGGAACGGACGAGGGGTCAGGTCAGTTTCTTGGCTTCGGCCACGAGCGGATGATCGAAGGCGCTGGCATAGGCGTCGAGCGTGGAAGACTTCAGGCCAAGCTGTCGGCCGGTTTTTCGCCACTGGACGATGACGGCGAGGACCTCGCGGAGGATGGTTTTGGCGGCGGCCGGTTTGAGGCCGAAACGCGGGGCGGCTGCAAAGGCGGCGGCGACGGTCGAGTCCGAGTTGTCTTCGGCGATGGGCGTTTGGGGAAACTGTGCCCGGTCGATTTCGGGCACGGGGTTTAGATCGTAGGCGGGGGAGAGGGCCCAACGTCCGGGAGCGCGCTGGAGGAAGCCATGATTGCGGAGATGGTCGTCGGTGTTGCTCGCGAGGAGTGAGAAGACGAGGCGGCGCCAGAGCTCTCGGAGGTCGGCGGCGGTGTCGTGGCCGAATTGACGGATGCCGTCGGCGAGCAAGGTGTAGGCGCCGGGTTCGCCGGGCGGCAGACCGAGGAGGCTGTGAGCGGAGAGGAACGGAATGCGCCGCGAGCCATCGCGGTCAAAGCGCGTGATGACCGCGACGTTTTTTGCACCGACGGCGACAAGTCGATTTTCGGGGACGGTGATGCCGGCCTGGTGCGCGAGCGTGAGCGCGAGGATTTCGCCGGCCGCGATGTCACGCCCGTCGTCGGGTTTCGGGAATTTTGCGAGGGCGAGGCGGCCGTCGGCGAGGGCGACGGCGGATTTGGGGCGCGCACCGCCGAGCGGCGAACCCTGCCCGAGCAAAAAGCGGAGATCGGCGGCGGTTTCAGTGGCACCGTGCACGGCGTTGGCGGCGCGGACGAGGGCACTCAGTTGAACCAAGGGTGGTAGCTTGCCGACGGTGGCTGACAAGAATGGTCCGTCAGCGGTGGCGCGAAAACGGAGCGCCCCGATGCGAGAGCCGTCGTCGAGCGCGAGGACGTAGTCGAGGTCTTGGTAGGGCTTGCGGTCGAGGACGTGCTGGCGAACGGCACGCTCGATCAACAGCCGGCCCCAACGATCGGGCCCGCAGTCTTGCATCGCACCGAAAAGAGCCGGCGCGTGGTGCAGGCCGGATCGCAGCGGCAGCGAAGTCGGATCGATCGCAAAGGTATCCGGGCGCGCCAACCACGCGGGTGCATACTCGAATGAGACGGCCGCGCTGCGAGCAGCGGGATACAGGAGACCGACGAATCGCGTTTCGCGCGCCCAATCGATGTGGACTTCGATGCTCATGGCGCGGCCCGACGGATGCGTTGTGGCAGACGTTGCTCGTCGAGGGCGAGCGCGAGGGCGTCGGTGGCTGGCGCCGCGAGGCTGGCCAGGCGGTCGTGCAGTTGAAGAATGAACAGCGCGGTGGCCAAGGTGCCGATCGCAACCGTGGCATCGCCGCGCTCGAGGCGCCACAGGGTATCGCGACTCACCATGAGCCGGGCCGCCATGTCCGCCGTGGAAATGCCGCGCTTGCGGCGGGCGAGGGCCAGCTCGCGCCCCAGCTTGCGGAGGGCATGGGTGGCGGGCAGCGGAAGGGGAGAGGCAACAGGCATCGGTCGCAGCGTCAGTTATAGCAGACCTAAATGCAAGGAAAGTCAGCTATAGAGGACACAGGCGGACAAAATGCCTGGTCGCTGCCCGGGCCTACAACCGGATTTTGCGAGGTCGAGCTACTCCTTCTTCGCGGCGTTTTGCCGGGCGGGCGGGTTGCCGGACCGGGCGCCCTCGGCGGCGATGTCGGCGTGCAGGCGGCGCATCGTGGCCGTCATGGACTTCACGCGGTCGGGGTGGTTGGTGGCGAGGTTGCGTTTTTCTCCGACGTCGGATGCGAGATTGTAGAGCTCGACTTGATCGAGCGAGGCGTTGGCGAGGAGTTTCCACGGGCCGTCGCGCAGGGCGTGGGTCCAGGGTTCACCGAGGGCGAAGTCGTATTGCCAGTAGAGCGGATGCGGGCGCACGACGGGTTGGCCGGCAAAAAGCGGGAGAAGATTGGCGCCGTCGAGGGCTCGGTCGGCGGGCGGGGTGATGCCGGCGAGCGCGCAGGCAGTGGGGAGAAAATCGAGACCGCAGATCGGCTCGGCGCTGGCGGTGCCGGGTTTCGCGTGGCCCGGCCAACGAATGATGCCCGGCACGCGGTAGCCGGCTTCGGTGACGTGGAGTTTCATGCCACGCAAGGGACCGGGCGAGCCGTGGCTGCGCTGGGCGCCGCGGTAGCGGTTGAGGGTCTCGGGGCCGTTGTCGCTGGAAAAGAAAATGAACGTGTTTTCGCGGAGACCGTGGTCGTCGAGGTAGCGGAGGAGCTGGCCGACGGCGGCGTCCATTTGCGAGGCGTTGGCGAGATACTGACGGCGGTCGGGATTCGTTTCGTTGGGATACTGCGCGAGAAATTCCTCCGTGCTGGCGACGGGTTCGTGTGTCTCGTGAAACCACAGGTTGAGGAAGAACGGTGCGGCGGGTTGGGCGGCGGCCGCTGTGCGCGAGGCGTCGAGCCAGCCGGTGGCTTCGGCGACAACGAGGTGGGACGAGGCGCCGGTGAGCGAGCCGACGGCGGTACCGTTGCGGTTGAAATTGCGGGGGTTGAGGTGACCCGGGCCGGCGTTGTTTTGCGTGTAGAACCAGTGGTCGAAGCCGGCTTCGCCGGGCGTGCGCTCCGAGCCGTCGGTGCGGCTGTTGAGGTGCCACTTGCCAGCGTGGAGGGTGCGGTAGCCGGCTTTTTTCAAGAGCTGCGCCACGGTGATTTCGCCGGGGCGCAGGAAGATGCCGCTATTGGGCGGAATCCAATCGCGGATCCCGAGGCGGTTGGGATTGCGCCCGGTCATGAGGCCGGCGCGGGACGGCGAGCAGACGGGCGAGGGGGAGTAGCAATCGGTGAACTTGACGCCGTCGCGGGCGAGCTGGTCGAGGTGCGGGGTGCGAATCTCCGGGTGGCCAAAAGCCCCGAGATCGCCGTAGCCGAGATCGTCGCAGAGGAGGACGATGATGTTGGGGCGGGGCGCGGCGGCGCCAGCGGAGAAGGAGAGAAAGAGGGAAAGAGAGAGGGGGAGAAAAAAGCGGAGCGGGTTCATGGGGGAGCCTGATGGATTCAGATTGCGTGGGTATGTCGAGCGCGACGGGCGGACGGGAGTCGGCTGAGCTCAATCCATGCACGCGCCGGTGCGGCGGTGGGTGGCCAACGCCGAGCGCCAGCGGCGGTTTCAACAGCGCAGGAGGGAGCTGGTGCGGCAGCTCACGGGCCGCGGGGGCGGAGGTTGAGGCACACTGGCGGCGAAGGCAGGTGAAAGCACGCCAAGCCCAAACCAGATCAGGCGAAACGGGGGCATGATTGATGCCAACAGCCCGCGATCTTCTATCCGGTTCGTAGCTGTGCAATCTGAGGTTAACGTCTGAATGTTTGGGGCTGTTGGTATGAGAGAGGAGGCCGAGCACAGGGGTATGCAAAGATGGGCTTGGATGCGTAGAGATCTCCGGTTCGGTACGAGTCGGTCCGTCGACGCCCATGGCCCAAATGAGGTTTGCTCATCACTGAATTACGCAAAATGAGACTTATAGTCCGTGGTCAGCCGGCTTCCGTTACGGTATGCTTCGTAACCACACCGAACCAAAAACCATGGACAGCCCCAATCCTAGAACCCGCTTCGCCTACGCCATCTTCGAAGACACGCTTTTCCAAGGTTTGATGCCCACGTAGCGCGACGAAAATGGGATCATCGTCACCTACGCCACCGAGCGCGAAGCCCAGCTTGAAATCGCCGAAATGCTGATGGATCAACTCCGCCAATTCCTCGCCGGCCACCGCGACTTCGACGACGCCCGCACCACGGGCGATTTCATACTCCCGGTCCGAGTGCATACCGACGGCACCATCGAAACCGACGACGGCCGTCGCTTCGGCAGACAGGAAATTTAGCACCCGCGGCTCGCTCGATGGCGTCGCTTGGCGCCAATACCGGCTAGCAAGGCCTCGTGTCTCTCCTCAATCGCCCGATCCTCCGCTCGCATCCTAGCCCGAGCCTCCTCGGCAGAAGCATCACCTGCCTTAAGTCGCAAGATTCCACGCAACGCTTCGATCGCCGCTAACCGCTGCACCTTCGTCGGCATTCGCTTGAGAATCTTTGGCTTCACAAAACTATTTTACTAAAATCTTTGGCCCATGCACGGCAAACCGCCTGCTTGCTCAGCGCCAAAGTTCAGGGCTGAGTTCAATCCACTGCCGATGCCAGCCCAAGTTGGAGCTTTAACCCCAGGTCTTTACGAACGTCTGATCGACGAGGAGCTCTCGACCGCGCTAGCCGCCCATCCCGAAATCAAGACCATCCTCGGAAAACTCGATGACGAGGAATCTCCACATGTCTACAGTCAGTTTCTGCTCCGAGTCATCGGCCAGGCTCTCCGCGACAGAAGTCCCGAAGAACGACTTCCGTTGGTGAATCGCCTCGTAGCCTTACTCGCGGCAACAGATGGACTAGATTATTTACAACGGAGAACACTGATAGCCTCTCCAAATCCCGTGCTATTGTCGTTGCACGCAGCTGCGCCCGGTGACCACCCACCACTCGCTCTTCCTCGGGCTAAAACTTCACTCGCCACCAGCAGCTTGTTAACCGGCGCTCGTTACGACCCTCAGCTCGAATACGAGCTGCGCCAGGAAATGGCCACCGCCGATACGGTGGATATTCTTATCTCGTTCGTAAAGTGGTCCGGTCTTCGGCTGTTGGAGCCTGCATTCAAGAATCTCTCCTCGCGCGGCGTTCCAGTTCGCATCGTCACCACGTCCTACATGGGGGCCTCAGATCCAGAGGCCATCGGGTGGCTCGCTGCACAACCAGGTTTTAGTGTAAAAGTATCTTACGATACTGAACGCACGCGCCTGCATGCCAAGGCGTATCATTTCCATCGCCTTACCGGGTTTTCAACCGGCTACATCGGGTCTGCGAACATGTCTAGCGCGGCCATGACCAGCGGACTGGAATGGACGGTCAAAGTGACGGAGGTAGACCTGCCCCATATCTTACACCGTTTCGCAGCGGAATTTTCGACCTATTGGGCGAGCCCAGATTTTGAGACATATGATGCGTCGCAAGCTGGTCGATTAAAGGACGCGATCACACACGCTAAAACGAGTTCCGACATCTCAGGGCCCCGTTTTTTCGCCGACATACGCCCCCATGCATTCCAAGAGCGCATCCTCGAAGCACTAACAGCCGCACGCGTCGCTGGCCAAAGCCGCAATCTTGTCGTTGCAGCAACGGGAACGGGAAAGACGGTCGTCGCCGCAGTGGACTTTGCTCGTTTTACTGCTCTCGAAACCAGGGGCAATATCGGTGCGGACCGACCAAACTTACTCTTTGTCGCACATCGAAAGGAAATCCTCGAGCAGGCTCGTGATTGTTTCCGCTCTGTTCTACGCGATCGAAATTTTGGCGAACTCCTCGTAGATAGGGAACGCCCAGCGAACTGGACGCACGTCTTTGCTTCCGTGCAGAGCCTCGTAGGCGCTCAACCATGGCTGACTCATTCTCCAGAGCATTTTCGCTTCATAGTCATCGACGAGGCCCATCATAGCACTGCGATCAGCTACCGGCCGATCTTCGAAAACTATCGCCCAACGATCTTGCTCGGTCTCACGGCCACGCCGGAGCGAATGGACGGCAGCTCGATCTTGCCTGACTTTGGTGGAGAGTGTGCCGCCGAAATCCGTTTGCCCGAAGCTCTCGAAGAGAAACTTCTCTGTCCGTTTCACTATTTTGGAGTTACTGATCCTGTAGCGCTCGCGGATCAAAGTTTTTGGCGAAACGGAAAATATGACGTCAAAGCACTGACCGAGGTTTACACCGGCTCCGATATTCGTGCCCGCCAACGACTCGATGTCATCCTAAACAGCCTCCTTCGCTACCAGCCCAACCTATCTCGCACACGTGCCGTCGGGTTTTGCGCGAGCGTGGAGCACGCCCGTTACATGGCTGACGCGTTTCGGGAGGCAGGCCATAAGTCTGCTGTCATTGTCGGTGATACCCCTCCTGCCGAACGTGCTCAACTGGTGAGCGATTTTCGTGCCGGACGCGTCCCATTTGTTTTCACCGTCGATGTTTTCAGCGAAGGAGTTGACGTCCCGGAAATCAATCTGGTGATGTTCCTCCGCCCGACAGAAAGCCTCACTGTATTTCTCCAGCAACTTGGCCGCGGACTGCGACATCATCCCGACAAAGACTGTCTCACGGTTCTTGATTTCATAGGCCAAAGCCATCGTCGCTACCGGCTCGACCGAAAGTTTGCCGCCCTGCTCAATCGAGATCGTTTACGCATGGATCGGGAGGTGGAGAAGGATTTTCCCCATCTGCCTCCCGGCTGTAACATCCAACTCGAGCGCGTTGCCCGTGAGCATGTGCTAGCCAATATTCGTGAAAGTCTTCGGAGCTTCGAAACTCTCGTTAGGGAAAGCGTAGCGACGTTCGAACAAGACAACGATTCTCCACTTACTTTTGCGAATTTTATCCGCGCTACTGGCATATCGCCGCTGACCTTACTTAGAAATAAAACTTGGTCCGAGTGGTTGTCGCTAGCCCAACACAAACCCGCTCCTGCAGACCCTGACCTCAACGAATGTAGACAAACACTGCGTCGAGTGCTCCTTCGCACGGACCCGAACACCCTCGATCAACTTATCAGGATCGCGGGACCCGATTCCACCGAGGGAAAGACCCTCGCCTACGAAGCATCCGACGCCCTTCGTTTACATTATTTATTGTGGGGCAAAAAAGCAGGGGAAGTAGGAATCACGACCATAGAGGAGTCGTTCGCCAAATGGCGCCGCAACTCCGCCTGCCGTCACGACCTACTTCAGATCGCCACTTGGCGCCGCACTCAACACGAATTCGCGACCTCACCGATGGCTTTGCCCTTCCCCTGCAATCTTCAGCTTCATGCAGCCTATGGCTCGGGGGAAATAAAGGCTGCCCTCGGACTCTGCACTTTGGAGAAAACCGGTCCCACCGGCGTTGGAGTGCTCCATGCCGAGCACGTCAAATGTTACGTCCACCTGGTTACTTTTCGAAAATCGGAGGAAGATTTTTCACCGACGACACAGTATCGCGACTACCCGATTAGCCGCCAATTACTACACTGGGAAAGTCAGTCCAACACTACTCGAGCCAGCGCAACCGGTCAGAACTACCAACATTTCATCGCCCGAGGCTATACCATCTTGTTTTTTTCAAGGTTAGAAAAACGCCTAGAAGATGAAACGGCCCCATTCATCTTTCTTGGTCCCGCTAATAGAATAATCGATATCCAAGGTGATCGCCCTGTAGCCATTACGTGGGAATTGAAGCACGCAATGCCCGCTTCTCTTTTCGAAGAGGCTCGCCCCGTTTGATCCGTTCGCGCGGCAACCGCGACACGGAGTTACGGTTGATCACGATCATGCGTGCCGACGGCATCACCGGCTGGCGGCGAGGAGCTTCGCTTCAGTGCAAAGTTGAAGGCCTGACGTTGAAGAAATTCCGCGTGAAACCGGACTTCGTTTTCCGCACGCACCGCCTCGCCGTTTTCGTCGACGGCTGTTTCTGGCACGGTTGCCCGCTCCACGCCACGCAACCGAAAACCAACGCCGCCTTCTGGCGCAAAAAGATTTCCGCCAACCGCACCCGCGACCGCCTCGTGTCCCGCACCGTCCGCGCCCGCGGCTGGCGCGTGCTGCGGATTTGGGAACACGAACTCACGTGCAAAAACGAGCCTCGCCTCCTCGCCCGGCTCAATCGGGCTTTGGCGTAAATCGAAGTTTTCACCACTATGCTCACGAAGCGTCCCGTCTCTTTCCGGCTTCAGGCACTTTTCGTCCGGCACGTGGGTGATCCCTGCTCAACCAGCTCCTGAGTTGAATCCTACCGTCTCCCGACTGAGTTTCGCACATGAGCACCGTGCAGGAAATTGAATCCGCGATCAGTCGCCTTTCGCCTGACGAGATGCGCCGAGTGCGCGAATGGCTCGACCAGCAGATTGAGGATCAATTGGAGATGACCCCGGAGTTTCTGGCCCGCATCGAGCGCTCCGAACAGGACATGGCCGCCGGCCTGCGCCCCCGCACGTGAACCGGTGTCGGTCGGAAAGCCCGTTGACTCTTCGCACGTAGGGCACTGCTTTCTACGTATGAAGACCAAGCTCACCCTTTACGTGGACAAGGCCGCCGTCGCGCGGGGTAAACTCTGGGCGCGCCGCCGCAAGGTTCCGCTTTCCCGCGTGGTGGAAATTCACTTGAACCGCCTGACGTCCGCCGATGCTGGCGAGCGCTTTCTCGCCAAGTGGCAAGGGGCCTTCAAACTCGACCCGACCGCGTTGAAGGATGAACGGGTCGCGGCGATCGTCGCCAAGCACGTGCGTTGACCATGCGGCCGTTGCTGGACACCAACGTGCTGCTTGACGTCGCTTTGCGCCGCCCGGGCTTGCACGAGGCCAGCGGAGCGACGGTCGCGTGGTGTCTCAACCATCCCGGCGCAGGTCTCCTGTCCGTCCATTCGTTGGCAACCTTTTCTTATCTCGTCGGACGCGCGGCCTCGCCGGCCAAAGCCCGTGAATTCATCGCCGATCTGATCGAGGGCATGGATGTTGCGCGCCTGGACAATATCGAGGTGAAACGCGCCCTGACCCTGTCCATGGCGGACTTCGAGGACGCGCTGATTGCTGCTGCGGCCGAAAGCGCCGGTTCCACCCATATCGTCACCCGCAACCTGTCCGACTTCCGCAAATCCCCGGTGAAAGCCGTGGCCCCGGAGGAGTTCATACGGCTGACGGCGAAGTCCTGAGTCCGTGCGGGCTCCGCTCGGAACCGCACCGACTTGCCACGACCATGGCGGACATCCTCACGAAGCGAAAACGCTCCGCCGTGATGTCGGCCATCCGTTCGCACGGCCACGCGGCCACGGAGCTGCGCCTCATTGCCGTCTTCCGCGCGCATTGCATCACCGGCTGGCGACGAGGAGCTTCGCTCCAGTGGAAAGGTGAAGGCCTGAAAGGGAAAAAATTCCGCGTGAAACCGGACTTCGTTTTTCGCACACCCCGCCTCGCCGTCGTCGTCGACGGCTGCTTCTGGCACGGCTGCCGGTCCACGCCACGCAGCCGAAAACCAACGCCGCCTTTTGGAGAAAGAAGATTGCCGCCAACCGCACCCGCGACCGCCTCGTGTCCCGCACCGTCCGCGCCCGCGGCTGGCGCGTGCTGCGGATTTGGGAACATGAGCTGAAACGAAAGAATACAGTGCAGCTTGTGTGACGGCTGCTCCTGCCTTTGGGACAGAGCGCGTAGCGCCGAATTCGTCGAGCCGCGCAAACAGGCCTTGCCGCATTTCGCGGGACAACTAGCTTTCTTCTATGGCCGCCACCCGCGAATCGACATTTTCCCTCGACCGCTCCGCGTTTTCCGTCGGGCGATTGCAGGACGACGACAGCCAAGTGGATTATTGGCTCGCGCAACCGGCCGAACACCGACTCGCCGCCTTGGAACTCCTGCGCAAATCCTTCAATCCCGATGCTTACGCTTCACAACGACTTCGCGGATTTCTTGAGGTTACTCAACGAACGTAATGTTCGTTACATCGTCGTTGGTGGCTATGCGGTGGCCTATAAATCCTTGCGTAGGTTCATGCACCTGTTGGCGCCGACCGGTTTTACCCAACTCGAAAGTCGCCGGAGTTAAGGTAGGAAGATTTTATTGGCAGGAAAATTTCCCAAACCACGGAAACAATTCCGATCAAGGGTTCTCATTGCACGTCCCATCCGCCCCGGATCACTGTGCGTCGGATGAGGCTGAACAGCCAAATCAACCCGTGGAGAATGGGTTGCTTTCAGGGGAATTTTCCTGCCAATAAAATTTTCCTACCTCAATTTCTGAAACTGAAGGTGCTCAGCGGCCACGAACCGGTCCGGCTGGAAGTGCTGACCAGTATCACGGGTGTGGCGTTTGCCGACGCCTACGTCCGGCGCATCGAGGTCGAGGTCAACGGCCTCTCCGTTCCGTTCATTTCCTTGGTTGATCTGATCAAAAACAAACTCGCCACCGGTCGCGGCAAGGACCGCGTCGACGCCGAGACGTTACAGAAGCGAGCCACCCCGTAGCGCGGATATTTCCCATCCGACTTGACCAAACGCATTTCACAGAAGGCACGGAGCCCAGCCCACAGAGGTCACAGAGCGGACAAGGTGTTTGGTTCCGTGACCTCGGTTCGGACCTCTTTGCGCTCTGTGAAAAAAGAATTCCTTCAGAAAAACGTGATTGATGAGGGCTAGCTCTTCGGCGCGCCCTTCTTGGCGTTCTTTTTCGCGGCGGCGGGCTCGGGCTTGGCGTTGGGGTCGTAGTCGGGGTTGGGTGTCGGCATGAGGGCGCCGACCTCTTGGCGCCAGGCGGCGAGTTTCGCGCGGAGGGCGGCGACTTTGTCGGCGTGCTGCGTGGCGAGGTTGGTTTTTTCCGAGATGTCCTGCGGGATGTTATAGAGTTCGACGGAATTGTCTTCGAACCACTCGATGAGTTTCCAATCGCCGTCGCGGATGGCGCCGTGAGGTGCGCCGCCCTGGTTGCCGTAGTGCGGGTAGTGCCAGTAGAGCGGCTGGCTGCGCGGCGTGCGTTGGCCGCGGAGGGCGGGGACGAAACTGAGGCTGTCGCGGTGTTGGGCGGGGAGCGCGGGGAGGCCGGCGAGTTCGAGGAGCGTGGCGTAGTGGTCGGTGCTGATGACGGGCGTGTCGCAGGTCGTGCCGGGTTTGGTGATACCGGGAGCGGAGACGAGCCAGGCGACGCGGGTGCCGCCCTCGTAGGGCCAGCCCTTGCCGGCGCGGAGGGGGAGATTCGATGTCGGGTGGCCTTCGCTGGTGGAGAGTCCGCCGTTGTCCGACATGAAGACGACGATGGTGCGGTCCGTGAGCCCGTTTTTCTTGAGGGCGGCAAACACGCGGCCGAGGGCGGTGTCGAGTTGCTCGAGCATCGCGGCGTAGGGCGCGTGGTTTTGGACGAGGCGCACGTCACGTGCGCGCTCGCGGCCCCAAGCGTCGGGGGGTGCGGAGAGCTTTTTCTTTTCGTATTTCGCGATGAGCTCTGCGCGGGCCGCGATGGGTGTGTGCGGGGCGAGGAAGGGCAGATAGGCGAAGAACGGTTTGTCCCGGTGAGAGGCGATGAAGGCGACCGCGGCGTCGGCGATCCGGTCGGTGGTCTTGGGGTCGTCGCGGGAGTCGGGCGGAGGCGTCGCGGAGGGCGGATACCAGAACTGCGTGGTGCCCTTGGCGCCTTCGGCCGGGGTGAGACCGGGGCCAAAACCTTGGGCGTTGGGGGAGAATTCACCGCCGCCGAGATGCCATTTGCCGGCGAAGAAGGTCGCGTAACCGCCGTCGCGGAAGGCTTCGGCGAGCGTGGTTTCTGCGAGCGGGAGATGGGTGGCGTTGGGGGCGGAGAGGAGTTTGCCGGGGCGCATGCCGGGAATGAAATCCGTGATGCCGAAGCGCGGCGGATATTTTCCGGTCATGATGCTGCCGCGCGTGGGCGAGCAGACGCAGCAGGCGGTGTAGCCCTGCGTGAAACGCATGCCGCGTTTCGCGAGCGCGTCGAGGTGCGGGGTCTCGTAGAAGGTGTTCGGGTTGTTCGCGCCGATGTCCATGTAGCCGAGGTCGTCGGCGAGGATGAAGACGACGTTGGGGCGCGCGGGCGTGGCGGCGTGAGCGGCGGAGATCGCGAGCAAGAGGGCGGCGGAGACAATGGCGGTGAGGCGCATGGGATGTGAGGGAAGAGGGGAATGGAAACGGAGCCGAGATCACGGACCGGCAATGCGGGGAAGCAGGCCGACGAGCCCGTTCCTGATGGCGTGTAACGAGCCCGTCAGGGGGGTGGTGCGATGTCGAGGGCGCGGTGAAGCGGCGGGGTGACGATGCGGCGCCAGCCTTCGACGTTGGGGTGCACCCCGTCAGGGATGAGTTTTTTCACGGCGGCCTCACCCTCGGCGGCAAGGAGGCGGTTCCACGCTGCGGCGTGATCGACGAGGAGAAGCCCGCGGCGGCTCGCGGCATCGCGGTAAATTTGCTGATACGCGTCCTGCTGGCGACGGTGGGCGGAGTCGCCCTCGGCTTTGCCGAAGGCGGGGTTCATGATTTGGAGAATCACTTCGCAGGTGGGGAGGGTGGCGATCCGGTCGAGGATGGTGTCGACGTTGCGGCGGATGGTGTCGAGCGAGAGGTCGAAACGCGTGACGGCGTCATTGATCGCGAACTCGATGAAGACGACGTCGGGCTTGAGCGCGACGACGGCGGAGTCGACGTGGGCGGCGCCCCAGCCGGAGTGCTGGCCGCCGCGCGCGCTATTGGTGAGTTTGACGAGGCCGGGAAAGCGGGCGTCGAGGGTTTGTTGGAGTTGCGGGACCCACGCGCCGCCTTTGCTGAGGCTCGTGCCGTAAATGACGATGTGCTGCGCGCGACCGGCGCGGAGGGCGGCGATGAAGCGTGGCGTGGCGGGCGGTTCGGCAGCGAGCGCGGTTGAGAAGATGACGAGCGCGGAGGCGAGAATGGAGAAAAGAAGACGCATCGGGGGAGGCGTTAGTAGGTGACGGTGTAGGTCGCGCGCAGCTCGCGGCCGCGGGCGAGGCGGAAGGTGTCTTGCAGATAATATTTATCGAAGAGGTTTTGAGCGTTGAGCGCGACGTTGTGGGTGGGTTTTCCAGGGGTGCGCCACGTGTAGCCGATGAAGGCGTTGTGCAGGGCGACGGCGGGATGGATCTGGCGGAAGCGCGTCGCGGTGCCGCGGTTGAAGAGGTAGTCGGAGGTGTAGCTCGTGCTCGCGCCGAAGCGGAGGCCTTTCCACGTGCCGGTGCGAATCACGTAGCGCGTGGCGAGGTAGCCGCTGTAGCGCGGGGCCTTGATGATGCGGTCGCGGGCATCGACGGGATCGGTGACTTCGGCGGCAACGAACGAGCCGCCGGCTTGGACGTAGAGACTCGGGTTCACGTTCCAGCGGGCGTCGAGCTCGTAGCCCTTCGCTTCCTCTTTGCCCCCGAGGATAAACTGCGGTGTGCCGGGGAGGGCGGCGGTGTTGAAGACGGGATTGGAGATGGCGACGTCGTTTTTCTTGAGCGTGAAAATCGAGGCGGTCCACGAAAGCTCGTCGTTGAAGAGCGAGCCTTTGAGGCCGGTTTCGATGCCGCTGGAGGTTTCGTTGGGGACGACGGCTTGCGTGCCATTGTCGATGCTGACGGTGGGCTCGAAGCCGGTGCTGTGGTTGGCGAACCAGACGAGGCTGTCGCCGCGGAGTTTGTAGTTGGCGCCGAGGGTGTAGCTGAGCGCGTCTTCGCTGGAGCCGCTGCCATCGGTGACGGTGGCGACGGGAATCTGGTTGTTGGCGCCGACGACGGCGGTGGCGGCGAGGGCGGAGAGTTTGCGATTCTTCACGCGATCATAGCGGAGGCCGGCCATCGTGACGAGGCGGCCCTCGAGGAGAAACATGCGGTGGCTGGCGAGCGCGCCGGTGGTGGTGATCTCGCGGTCGGTGTCCTGGAAGACCTGCGAAATATCGGCGTCGGGGATTTGCGGCCAGACGGGCGCGAAGGGATTGATGACGTAGGTGGGGCGGCGGTTGATCGTGGGCGACGTGCGCACGGGCGGCGCGACGAAGGTCATGTTGCGCAGCGCGTAGAGGTTGGCGTCGGCGGCGAGGAGCAGGGCGTGTTTCACGCGGCCGGTCTGCACGGTCCAGAGGAGATCGGCCTGCGCGAGGTGGGCGGACTCGTCCTGGTTTTGGCGAAAGGCCTCGGCGGTCATCGTGCCGCCGGCGAGGAGGGCGTTGCCGCTGCCGTAGCGATATTGGTTCTCCGTGAAATCTTTGTCGTAGGTCTGGAGGTTGAGGCGCGCGAGGAGGTTCGGCGCGAAGCGGTGCTCGACGAGGAGGTTGCCGCTCTCGAAATCGCGATCGAGGACGTTGTGCGGTCCCATGATGTTGTAGGTCGCGAGATCCCAGTAGATGCCGACGGAGCGCGTGGGCGCGGCGACTTGGAGAATGGGAATCGCGTCGCCCTGATTGGACTCGATGGACTGGCGCTCCCACGAGGCGGTGATCGAGGTGCGCGGCGAGAGGACGTAGGTGAGGCCGGCGGCGTAGAGGTCCTTCTTGTTATAGTAATACTGGAGGTCGCTATCGGTGTAGTCGTGGGCGTAGACGGCGTAGTAGTAGAGTTTGTCCTGCATGAGCGGGCCGGTGGCGTCGGCGGCGAAACGTTGAAAGCCGTAGGAGTCGCCGAGCGTGGCGGAGAGCGAGTAGCGCGGCGTGCGCTTGGCGCGTTTTGAGACGTAGTTGATCAAGCCGCCGGGACTCGACTGTCCGTAGAGCGTGGAGACGGGTCCGCGGATGACCTCGACGCGATCGACGGTGGCGCGGTTGGGCGGATTGGCGCGGGAGAAACCGTCGCGGAGCACGGGCGGCGTGAAGCCGCGGAGCGTGCGGCCGTTGTTCGCGCCGGTATCCTCGGCGCCGGAGAACGCGCCGGCGACGTAGCGGAGCTGGTCGGCCATTTCGAAGAGTTGGAAATCGTTCATGAACTCATTCGTGAGCACCTGCACGGAGTAGGGCGTCTCGGTGAGTTTCGCGCCGGTGCGCGTGCCGGCGGTGGATTCCGTGGCGACGTAGGCGGAGGTGGCGCGCGCGGCGGAGACTTCGAACTCGCGGAGCGTGACGACGTCTTCGGGATCGGCGGGTGATGGTGAGGGTGGAGAAGCGGTTTGGGCGAAGGCAGAGGAAGTGAAGAAGAGAATGAGTGCGATTGAGCGCAGGGTCGGGAGGGTGGGGTGCGGGGTCATGGGGTGGAAGTGGGAGGCGCGGAAACGGGGAGGAACTGCACGGCGTCGGCGATCACGTAGCCGTCGGCGGTGCCGGCATTGCCGATCCGGACGAATCCGGTGCGGCCGGCGGCGAACCGGAAGGTGCCGAGCGTGCGCCAGAGCCGCGCGTGCGGCGGCTCCTCGCGCTGGTTGACGCGCACGGTGGTCTCGCCGTCGGCGTGGCGGATCGTGATCGGCGCGGTGGTGGTGCGGCGGACGTTGGAGCAGTGCGCAAGGCGCACTTCATACCAGCCGGCGCGCGGGAACTCGGGCGTGAAGGTCGCGGACTTGGCGCCTTTGTCGGCGCGCAGATCGTGGAGGTAGCCGAGGCCGACGTAGGGCGGCGTGTGCATGGAGTATTGCCATTTTCCGACGAGGGTCGCGGCCGTTTCATCGACGACGATGCCGGGGAGTATGGCGGGATCGGCGACGATGAAGGGGACGAGTTCGAGGCGGTCGACTTCGCCGGGCGCGTGGGTGTTGGGAGACGCGTCGGGGTGCGGCGCGAGTTTGGGCGCGGGCGCGGCGATGACCGCGCACGCGAAAGCGCAGAGGAGCGGGAGGACGGGCCGCGTGGGGTGGCGCGTGGGATTCATCGTCAGTCACCGAGCCAGAGCCAGCGCACGGTGTCGATCTGCACATAGCCATCGACGCCGGCGTTGGTGAGGACGACGGTCGCGGGCTCGCCGGCTTTGAAGCGATAGTCACCGACGGGGACAAAGGCGAAGGGCGATGCTTTTTTGCGCTGATTCACCTTCACGGTCGCGGTGCCGTCGGCGTGCGCGATTTGGACGGGCGTGTTGGTCGCGCGATTGCCGACGGTGGCGTAAGCGACGGCGACGCGGTAGCGGCCGGACTTCGGGAGCGTGGTGGTGAACTCGGCGCGGGATTGGCCGTCGCGTTTGTTTTCGTCGAGGAGGCCGACGCGGTTGCGGTATTCGATTTCCTGGCCGCGCGAGCGGGTCCAGCGGCCGACGGTGGTGGCGTGCGTGTAGTGGACCTCACGGTTAAGCGAGGCGCCGCCCTCGACGGTGACGTCGAGCGTGGCGGGCAGGGCGAATTGTTTGTCGCCTTCCCACGCGAGGAGCATGACGGAATATTTGCCCGGATGCGGAAACGTGAAACGGGCTTTGTTACCCGTGCCCTGCACGGCGCCGCTGCCGTCGAACGACCACGCGAAACGCGTGAGCGGGGCGCGGACGTCTTGCTCGACGACTTCGAAGTCGATGGAAGTGCCGGGCTGGAAGGGGCCGTTTTGCACGGCGCGGATTTCGACCCACGGACGGTAGGGGGCTTTGAGCGGCATGCCGGAGGCGGTGAGGCCGGCCTGGAGTTTCGCGATGGAGATGTCCTGCACGGAGGTTTGGCCGGCGAGAGCGAGTTGGGCGGCGAGGCCGCCGGCGTGGCCGAGCATCATGAAGACGGGCTCCATGCGCACGCTGGAGTAGGCGACGTGCGAGGCGGAGATCGCGGCGACGACGAGGAGGTTTTTCACGCCGTAGGGCGTGAGGGTGCGGTAGGGAATCTCGTAGGCGTCGGCGGCGCCGTTGAAGTCGCCCTCGAGTTTCAGGCCGGCCTCCGTCTGGATCGTCTGGATGCCGTGGCAGTCGGTGCCGTAGCTGCCCAGGCAGATGGTGTCGGGCTTGAAGCGGTCGCGGTGCACGTCGTGTTGCGTGAGAAAATAGCGGCCCTGCAGGCGGCGCGCGACGCGCACGTAGATCTGCGGCGTGACGTGGTTGCTCTCAAGGTATTCGTCTTTCGGGAGGCCGTAGGTGCGGGCGTCGGCCTTGAAGGCTTCGGGGATTTCGGGGTCGTTCTGGAGCATCCACCAGAGGCTGAGCCAGTAGTCCTGGACCTTGGCGGTGATGCGGGCGCGCTGCTCGTAGTCGCCCTCGCTGTAGCCGAGGTTCATGCCGATGAAGTCGGCTTTGTTGGGGTCCATCTTGCCGTTGATCTCGGCCCAGCGGTCGCGGTCGGGGTAGAGCTCGACGAGGCGCTTGAGGCCGTGGGTGTTGATCGTCGCGATGTGATGTGCGTGGGCGTCGCGGAAATACTGCTTCGGCTTCGGGATCGGCACACGGTTGGCGGGATCGACGGTGATCGTGCTGCGGACGTTGTAGGATTGGACGCGGTGGTCGCCCGTGCCGAGATACTCGGCGGGGCCTTCGGTGAGGCCGGCGAGCGATTCGTTGTATTCGGCGCGCGCCTCGCGGCCGACGCGGTAGAGCACGCCGGCCTGCGCCATGAGGTCGCCCTCGTAGGAGCCGTCGACGAAGATTTTGCCCGTGAAACGCGTCGCGGCGCCGGTCGCGGTGTGGCGCGTGACGAGGCTGCGGACCTGGCCGGCGACGGCGTCGACGGATTGCAGTTCCTCCTTCGTGCGCACGGTGACGCGCGCCCCGGCGAGCATCTCGCGGAAAATCTGCAGCGCGATCTTCGGTTCGAAATAGTAACCGCTGCGCGTCTTCGGGTCCTGCGTGTAGTCGAGGGCTTTGACCTGCGGGGAATTGGCGCCGTAGGTCTTCGTGTAGAAATCCATCACGCGTTGGAAAAACTCCGCGGAGAGTCCGCCGATGGTTTCGCGTTTGCCGATGTCGGTCTTGTGGAGGCCGCCGCTCATCAGGCCGCCGATGAGGTAGCTGGGCTCGATCAGGACGACGTGGGCGCCGGCGCGACCGGCGGCGACGGCGGACATGATGCCGGCGGGCGTGCCGCCGAAGACGAGGATGTCGGAGTTTGCCTCGGAGAGGGTGGTTGGGGATGGAGCGGTGGCGGCGCGGGCGGCACCGAAAACCAGCGCGAGGCCGACGAGCAGCGGAAGAAACGATTTGGGGTATTTGTGCATGAGGGGACGGAGGCAGGTGCGTGAGCTGGAAGAAATCAGAGCGCCTGGGCGGCGATGCCATACATCCACGGGCGGATCTCGCCGGTGGCGACGCCGGGTGGGCCGAGTCTGACGGATCCGCCATTGGGGAGCGCGCGTTTCCACACGGCAAACGGGGCCATGTTGCCCTCGCCGGGGCCGCGGCCGACCGGTTTGCCGCTTGCGAGCAGCGGGGCGTTTTCGAGACCGATGAGGGCGCCGGTGTTGGAGAAGTTTTGCACGAGCCAGGTGGGCGCCTCGGTGCGGCTGTCGGCGAGCACGTAGATCACGGCGGGGCGCGCGACGGTGACGACGATCTCGAGTGCGGTGTTGTCGCGGTCACTCGGGACGGTCTGCACCAAGTCGGCGCCGAGGAGTTCGGCGGGGATGCCGGCGGCATCGAGGCCGTTCCACTCGTGGCGCTTGGCGACGAAGGCGGGCGCGTCTTCGTGCAGGCCGCCGGCGAGAATGCGGTAATAATAGAGCTCGGTCGGATCGCGGAGGTTGTCGTGCACCGAGGTGATGACCGCCCCGGACGCGCCACCGTGCGTAGACCACGCCGCGTCGCGCGGGCCGGAGGTGACGTTCATGATGCGGCTCATTTGGCGGCGCGCGTCGACGCGGACGGCTTCGCCCTCGACGAGGCGGGTCAACGGCGCGTCCGAGGCGTGCGGGGAGTTGCGGTCGAACACCTCCACCTCGCCTTGAAATACCACCACGTCTGTGTGGCTGGCGTTGGGCACGGCGACGCCAAACCTTGTGCCGAGGTCGACGATTTTGGTCTGCGCGGTGTCGACGACGAAGCCCTTGCCGCGGTCGCCAACGTCCGCAGTGACCTGTCCGAGCGACACGCGCACGTGCATAGCGTTGACGAATTGGAGTTCGGCCGGCGCCACGACCTGGAGCCAGATGCCGGAGGGCAACCGGAATTCTACGCGGCCCTGCGGCAGCGAGAGGTGAGTGAGCCGGACCGTGCTGCCCGCCGGCCAATCCTTGGCCACGATCCCGGCCGCGCGGACGATCTCCACGTCCACGCCGCGCCGGGACCACCACAGCGTGACGAAGGTGAGAAGCACGACGACGGCAGCGGCGAGCGCAACGCGGGGCGGGAGCGTGGAGGGCCGAAAACGCCGGATCGGGTCGCGTCCCGGAACCGTTGGCGTGGTGACAACGCCGCCCTTGAAGTGCAGCAGGGCATCGAGTCGCATCTGATGAACATAAGCGGAGCGCAAATCAGGGTTGGCCCGGAGCAAGTCCGCCAGTTGCGCGTGCTGCTCCGGCGTTGCGGTCCCATCGAGGACGGCCTGCACCAACCGCGGAAATGAGGGGTCCGACGCACTCATGCGGGTTCGTCCCTGGCCAAGGTGTGGTCGACGCAGGTCGCGAGGAGCGTGCGGATGCGGTAGAGCAGGGCGGACACCGCGTTGGCGGCGCGGCCCTGGCGCGCGGCGATGTCGTTCACCGATTCGCCGTGCAGGTAACGTTGGTCAACGAGCTCGCGTTGGGCGGGCGGGAGTTTTTGCAGGCAGTGCTCCAGGGCATGCAGGGCGCTCCCGCGGGCGGATTGGCGCTCATATTCTACCGCGATCTGGCCCAGCAAGTCGTCGTCGAAGACGAGGCGGTCGCGGGATTGGCGCTTGCGATGCGCCATCACTTCGAAGCGCGCCACCGTCAGCGCCCACGGCAAAAACGGCCGCGCGGCGTCGTAGGCCGCCGCTTTCCGCCAGAGCACGCGATTGGCTTCCTGCAACACGTCCGCCGTATCCGTGGAGCCCGCCAGCAAGGTGTGGATGAACCCGTAGAGTGCGCTTTGCGCCGCAGTGAGGCGCTCGACGAACTGGCTCATCTGTTCGGGGGTCATGTCGGCCATTTCGCAGTATCAGCGGGAAGCGCCGAAATCTGACAGGATGCTTTTCGCTTTCGGTAAAAAACGATTCTTTCGGGCGAGCCGGGGTGGCAGGTCGTAACAGTTGCAGACGGCCATGGAGGCGTAGACGCTTGGCGGCGAGCGCGGTTGAGGTGGAGAGCGGGAGCGGGTGCGAGGCAGGGTGGTGACAACGGGCGAGCGGCCGACGACAACACGCCGGCTGCCGCGGAGGTATCGTTCGGGGGAACCGGGCTGCTCGGCCCGGCGAATCGCGACGGGAGGCTCGCGGGCTACTTCGGTTGGTTCTTCCGTTTGGCTTTGCCGGCGGCGGGTGCGGGGTCAGCGGGTGCGCCAGCGGCGGAGGCGGAGAAGGAGAACCAGAGGGAAAGTGAGAGGGGGAGGAGGAGGCGGAATGGGTGCAAGGCGGTGGATCGAGAGGGGGCGGAGGCATGAACAACCCGGGGTGGCTCCGCCCGCCGCTCCCGGAATGCGACGAGACTGACGTTTACTTCAGTTCCTTGATCCGGATGTTGCGATACCACACGGGCGCCTGGGCTTTGCCGTGGAGGCCTTGCAGGCCGAGCGGTCCGTTGCGGCTGAAATCTTTCAGAGCCTTGGCGAACTTGTTGGGGGTGCCGTCGGGATTTTTCCTGGGCTCTTTCCAGTCGTTGAGGTCGACGTTCCAGACCTCTTCGCCGTTGAAGACGAGCGAGACGCGGCTGTCCTGGCAGGTGATGGTGTAGCGGTTCCATTCGCCGACCGGCTTGGCCATGGGCTTGGACGGAGGCTGGGCGTTGTAGATGGCGCCGACCATGCCGTAGTGCGCGCTGTCCTGATTTTCGTGCACCTGGATTTCGAGCGCGGCGAGGACGCTCTTGGTGTCGCCCGAGCGCAGGAACACGCCGCTGTTCGATTCCTTGGCGACCTTGAATTCGAGATCGAGGATGAAGTTGGTGTAGGATTTTTTGGTCCAAAGCGTCTCTTTGTTTTTCGCGACGAGCATGCCGTTTTCGACGGCCCAGTCGCCGGGCTTTGTCACCGAGTCCGAAAAATCGGCGGCGAACAACGCGGGCCAGCCCGTGGTGTCAGGGTGGGCTTTCGGGGCGGCGAACAGGGCTGCACTAAGAGCCCCGCAGAGGGCGGTGAGGCAAAGGGCGAGCGAGCGCGGGCGGATGAGGGATTGAGGCGGGTGCATGGGGAGTTGGTTTGTGGGGGAGGAGAAAAACGAAGCGCGAACGCGGAGCGTCGCAATTTGGAGCCGGGCGGGTAGGCGAACAAGCGGGAAGATCCAGGGAGGCGTCAGTGGGTCAGCGGGATTTCCAGAGCGGTCCTCCGGGCATCAGGGGGTGAGCCCGTAGGACTTCTCCCACCACGCGAGGCGTTCGGTGTCGGTGGGCTCGGGATTTTTGAGGCGGGCCTGCCAGGTGCGTTGGTAGTCGGCGCGTTTGGATTTTTGGATTTCGGCTTTCGTCGGCTCGGTGGCAGGATCGGGGAGGGCGCCGCGGTCGCCGGTGGAGCGGACCCACTCGTCGAGGGCGCGGCGGAGGGTGGCGACGGTCGTGGCGGACGTGGGTGCGGTGGCGATGTTGTGCAGGCCGGCGGGATCGCGGTGCAGATCGTAGAGTTCGAAGGCGGCGCGCGTGGGCTGGCACCAGAGGTTTTGGAGGGGATCGAGTTGGCCGGCGGCGTGCAGGACGCGGAGGAGCGGCAGGCCGGGGTAGCTGGCTTCTTTGTAGCCGGACCAGTTGAAGCGCGGAACGTCGGGAAAGAAATTTTGCACGAGCACGTGCGTGGGCGTGATCGCGGCGCGGATGCGGTCGTAGGCGTCGCCGCAGCGGTCGCGGGCGGCAAAGACGTGCGGGCGGTCAGGGACCGTGGCGCCGAGGAGGGCGCGGCCGTCCATCCACGAGGGTGCGGGCAGCGCGGCTTGGGCGAGGGCGGTGGGCGCGAGGTCGATCAGACTGACGAGACGGGACTCGACGCTGCCGGCGGTGACGCCGGGGCCGCGCACGAGGAGCGGCACGTGGAGGCCTTCGACCGTGAGCCATTGTTTGCCCCACGGCATGGGACGGCCGTGGTCGGCAAAGAAAAACACGAGGGTGTTTTCAAGGACGCCGGCGGCTTCGAGCTGGGCAAGGATGGCGCCGACGCGTTGGTCGACGGTTTCGACGCTGCGTTGGTAGGCATACCAGTCGCGACGCATGAGCGGGTGGTCGGGGTAGTTGGGCGGAAGCGTGAGACCGGCGAGTTTGGCGGGGTCGTAGGTGGCGGGAATGGGAAACGGTCGGTGTGGCTCGGTGATTTGGAACTGGGCGAAGAAGGGCTGGCCGGATTTTCGTTTCCGCCAGTCGTTGCCGTCGAACATCTGGGCGGGGTCGTGGGCGAAGTTGTAGTGGGTTTTGGCTTTCGTGATGAGGCGGCCGCTGCGCATGGTGCCGGGCGCGGCGGCGTTGGTGACGAACCAGCCGGCGTCGCGGAGCAACGCGGGGAGGTGGCGGTAGGGCGCGGCGAGCGGCTGGGGATTTTCGACGTCGTGGGCGTGGAGGCCGGTGGTGATTTGCGAGGTGCCGAGGATAAACGCGGAGCGCGACGAGCTACAGACGGGAGCGGTGGCGTAGGCGCGCGTGTAGCGGCGGCCCTCGGCGGCGAGGCGTTCGAGGTGCGGGGTTTTGACGTCGCGCAAGCCGTAGGCGGCGGTATCGGGCGACATGTCGTCGGCGATGATCCAGACGATGTTGGGCGGCGGAGTGGCGGCGGAGGCCGCTGAGAAGCAGAGAAGGAGGGAAAGAGAGAGGGAAAAAGCGGAGACGGAGAGAAGGAGAGAAAGCGAGAGGCGGAGAACGGCGACGAAGAAGGCGCGGAGGGCGTTCATATGGGTGATCCGATGCACTCAGAAACTGGTGACTTGTCGAGTATGCGGGTGAGGGCGAAAATACTGTGTGGGTCGCGATACTTGAAAATGGCGTGAAGACGTGGAGTAATTCGCGGCATGAGAGTGGTGCTCGATACCAACGTTTTGGTGGCCGCTGCCCGTTCGCGAAACGGAGCGTCGCATGCACTGCTTTCTCGGTTGCCCGACGAGCGCTTTACACCGGCGGTGTCGGTGCCGTTGTTTCTCGAATATCGGGCTAATCTCCTGCGAGAGGAAAATCTCCTTGGGCGACCGGCGGCACAGGCTGAGAGTTTCTTGGATTTCTTTTAGCGGCGAGCCACTTGCAGGAAATTTTCTACACGTGGCGACCGGTGCTATCTGATCCGGGCGATGATATGTTGCTGGAACTTGCCGTTGCGGCGGGCGCAAAGACTATCGTGACCCACAATCTCCGGGACTTCCGAGGTATCGAGAAATGGGGAGTTGCAGCGATGCCGCCTTCTGACTTCTTCATGAAGCCCACCCAATCGTCATGAGCACGCTCACGATCCAGATGCCCGACAGCCTAGCCCGGCAGCTCCGCGAGTGTGCGGCCAGCGGGGGCGTGACCATGGATCAATTGCTATCGGCGGCTGCGGGGGAGAAATTGAGCGCGTCGCTGACGGTCGACCACCTCAGGCAGCGGGCCGCACAAGGTAAAGGCGAGGACTACGCAGCTTTCTTGGCGGCGTCGCCGAACGTTCCGCCGGTGCAAGGGGACGAAAAATAGGCCGCCGCCTCAGTGGTAGTCGGCGCCGGTGAGGCTTTCGAGGACGGAGCGCTGCCAGGATTGCAGGACTGCAGCGAGTTTCTCGGCTTCGGCGGGGTGCGTCGCGATGAGGTTGTTTTTCTCGGCGGGATCGGCGCGGAGATCGAAGAGTTCGCGGCCACTGTCTTTCGTGCCGTCGACCACGAGTTTGTAACGGTGGCCCACGACGGCGCGGGCGCCGGCGTAGTCCGCCGGGAGAATTTCATTGTGCTGAAAATTCTGGAAGTTGCGCGTGGCGGTGCCGTCGGGGCCGAGTTTCACCAGCGGGGTCGTGCCTTTTTGCAGCTCGGGATCGATGTAGGGTTTCGCGCCGGGGTGGCGGGCGATCGGATCGTCCCAGAAACAAATCGGTGCGGCGCGCTCGGTCATCGTGCCGTCGAGGAGTGCGCGGAGCGAAAGCCCGTCGAGCGGGCGGCGGGGGAGCGGGCGGCCGACGAGGTCGCAGAGCGTGGGGAGGATGTCGCTGGTGACGGCGTTGACGTCGCTCGTGCGCGGGCGGGAAATCTTCGCGGGCCACTCGATCAGACCAGGGACGCGGATGCCGCCTTCGTAAATACTGCCCTTTTGAGCGCGGAACGGCACGGTGGCGACGGCTTCCTGGGGCGTGCCGTTGTCACCACAATACCACAGCAGGGTGTTGGCGCGGAGGCCGGCGGTTACGAGGTGGTTGCGGAGCTGGCCGATGGAACGGTCCATGGCGGTGATTTCGGCAAAGCGTTCCCGGAGCACGTCGCGTTGGAGACGGGTGGTGTTGCGCCCGGTGGTGTTGGACGTGAGTTTGACCTGACGATTTCCGAACGTCGCCGGCAGATGATCGTAAAGCGCGAGATCTTGGGGCAGCGCCTGGTAGGGCTCGTGTGGTGAACCGAACCAAACGACGACAAAGAAGGGTTTGCCGGCTCGACGGGCGGTATCGATGTAACGGAGGGCTTCGGCGATGATGATCTCAGAACTCTCGCCCTTGATGACTTGCGGCGGGGCGCCGTTCCGGGAGAGGGACGGATCGAGCTCGAAGAAATTATCGTGCGAGACCCAGGTATCGAAACCCATGGCGCCGGGGTTGGTGGGCGACGAGACGTTGACGGGGCCGAGATGCCATTTGCCGAAATGGCCGGTGGCGTAGCCGGCTTCGCGCAGCAAATGAGCGACCGTGATTTCCTTGGGCCGGAGGGACCAGCCCGGGGCGAAGGTGCCGGAGCGGTGGTGGTGGCGGCCGGTCATAACGGTCGCGCGGGTGGGAGAGCAACTCGCCCCGCCCGAGTAGAAACGATCGAGGCGCAGGCCGGTGCGCGCCATCTCGTCGAGCACAGGCGTCTTCAGATAGGGGTGACCGTTGTAGCCGGTTTCATCCCAGCCGTGGTCATCGCCCATGAGTAGGACGATATTGGGGCGCTCGGTTGCGGATGCGGCCGACGCGGCGGAAGCGGCGGGTGAGCAGAGGGAGAGCAGGAGGGAAAGAGAGAGAGGGAGAAGGAAGCGGATCATGGGTGGGGAGCGTGGCGTGCGGCAAAAGGAGAGCGCCGGAGAGGGAATACTTCACACGCCCCAGCCGGGGCGATAGTCGTAGCCGGGGCCTATGAAGCGTTGGGCGGTCGGGGAATTCGTGACACGGCCGGCGGCGGCGTCCCACTCGAGGCGGGAATGCGCGCGGATGGCGGCGACCCCGAGGAGGGCGATCTCGGCGAGGGGTGCGGCGTTCTGAAAATCGGAGCCGCAGCGGGTGCCAGCGCGGATGGCGTTGACCCATTCGACGTGCGGGCCGCCGACGATGCGCGGAATGGTCTTGGGCGGGAGGGAGGCGCGTAGCTCGGCCATGCGGGCATCGGGCAGGAGGCGGGCATTGGCGCTGTGGGAGCCGACGGTCATGATGCCTTTGTCTCCGTAAAAAATACTGCCGCCGGCATCGTTGAACTTAAAACCGGGGACGGGTTGCGGCGGGAGGATGCCGCCGTCGAACCAGCGGATGCGCACGGGGGGATTTTCACCGCGGGCAGCGAAGGTGTAGTCGAGGCTTGATGACACCGGAAACGTGCCGGGCGGGAGTGCGGTCGTGGCGGGTTCGACGGAGAGCGGGGCGCCGAGGTCGAGGGCGTAGACGGCGGCGTCGAGTTGATGGCAGGCCCAGTCCCCGAGGCGGCCGGTGCCGTAGTCGACGTAGCCGCGCCACGAACCGTGACTGCGGATTTTGCGGTAGGGGCGCTCGGGAGCGACGCCCTGCCAGAGATCGTAGCGGAGCGAGGGCGGTGGGGTTTCGTCGGCGGCGTCGGGGTCGGGTCCAAGCGCGAGCGAGTAGGAACTGCTGACCGTGTTGTTCCACGCGTGGACGGTGTGGACGCGGCCGATCAGACCGGCCTGGACCCATTCGCGGGCAAGGCGAATGCCCTCGGCGGCGCGACCCTGGTTGCCCATCTGCGTGACGACACCGGCGGACGCCGCGGCGGTGCGGAGGGCGCGGACTTCGGTGATGCAGCGACACAGCGGTTTCTCCATGAAGAGGTGTTTGCGCTGGCGCAGGACCGTCATGCCGATGGCGTAGTGCATGAAGTCGGGCACGCTCACGGCGACGGCGTCGATCTGGTCGGCCATCTCCTCGAACATCACGCGGTAGTCGTGAAACCACTTCGCTTCAGGAAAACGCGCGAGGGCGGCGGAAGAAATTCGATTGGCTGCAAGTTCTTCGCGACCGCGCACGTGGTCGACATCGCAAAAGGCCACGATCTGTTCGCCTTGAAGCGCGGTGAGGGCGGCCTTGCCGCGACCGCCCACGCCGAGGAGCGCGATTTGGAGGCGCGCGTTGACGGGTTTGGCGGGGTCGGCGACTTGAGCGGATCCGCGCGTGAAGAGGAGCGAGCCTGCGGCGAGCGCGGAGGTTTGCAGAAATTCCCGGCGGGAGGACGGGGCGGCAAAGGTGCGAGTTTTCATAGCGACGGGGCTGATGGTGGGGCGACTGCGGGTTGTTCAGCAAGGGGTCTTGCGCTCGAAAGTCCAGAGTGCGCGGGGCCACCAGAGGCGATGGAATGAGGTGGTTTGAACCGGAGCGCGGTCGGATCTCCGGGGGGGCGTGCGGGCTATTTCTGCTGGTTCTTCCGCCGGGCTTTTCCGGTGGCCGCGGGCGCGGGGTCGGCGGGGACGGGGTAGTCGGCGCTGGCGGACATGGCCCAGGCGAGGTCGGATTTTACGCGGGGGGCGGCGAGGAGGGGGTCGTGGAAACGCGTGGCGTAGTCGTGGAGCGCGGTGGCGAGGCGGCGGACCGTGTCGCGCTGCGCGGGGGCCGTGAAGAGGTTGGTGAGTTCGTGCGGGTCGTGGGCGAGGTCGAAGAGACTCGGGGCGGCGCCGGGGGCCACGATGAATTTGTAGTCGCGGCTGAAGGTGCCGAGCCAGCCGGCGCCTTCGGCGAACCCGCCGTCCTCGCCGGGGGTGGCGCGTTTCGGGCCGCCGCCGATACGGATGAAGGCGTGGTCGGTCCAGGCGGCGGGGGCGCGGCCGGTGCGGAAGAGCGCGGAGGCGTCGCGGCCTTCGTCGGTCGTGGGATTGGCGATACCCATGAGCGCGAGGATCGTGGGCTTGAAGTCGACGTTGCCGAGGGCCTGGCGGACGACGGTGCCGGGTGGGACGACGCCGGGGGCGTGCAGGAGAAACGGGATGCGCGAAGAGCCCTCCATGGGCACGCCCTTGTTGTCGCGGCCGTGTTCGCCACAGAGATCGCCGTGGTCGGAGGTGACGACGATGAAGGTGCGGTCGAGCTGGCCGGTCTCGCGGAGCGCGGCGAGGATGCGGCCGACGTTGTCGTCGAGGCATTTCACCATGCCGAAATAGAGGGCCATTTGGTTTTTGTTGAAGGCGCCGGCGAGGGTCGCGGCGTAGGCGGGGAGATCTTTTCCGGGCGATTGCGCGCTGCGGGGCTGCTTGAAATCCAGATTGAAAAACATCGTGTCGTAGGGCGCGCGCACGGTGTTGGGGCCGTGGGGATCGGGAAAACTCACGTGCCAACAGAACGGCGCGGCGGCGTGGCGGCGGATGAAATCGATCGTGCGGTCGGTGAGGAAATCGGTGGTGAACGATGTGGCGTCGGCGCCGTCGAGCGCGTAGGTGGGGACGCCCTGCGCATTCACGGGGCCGACGCGCGGACCCTTTTCATCTTCGACCAGTTTTTTGTAGTGACCGCGGTTGAACATGTAGCGGTTTTCCTCCCAGCCGAATTTGCGCGCGGGCGCGAAACCGGGGCGGGCGTCGCCGTCGAGGTGCCACTTGCCTGCGTAGCCGGTCGCGTAACCGGCGCGACGGAGGACTTCGGCGTAGGTGACCATGTCGTCGCGGAGGGGCAGATCGTTTTGGATCGCGCCGGTGTTTTGCGGGTAGCGGCCGGTGAGGAGGGCGGCGCGCGACGGCGTGCAGACGGGCGAGGTGGCGTAGAAGCGGTCGGCGATGGCGCCGTGGGCGGCGATCCAGTCGAGGTGGGGCGTGTCGACCTTGATGCCCTCGCCCCAGATGAACGCCTGGTCGGCGGGGAGCAGGGCGCGGTAGCAGCCGAGCGTGCGGAAATTGTGCTCATCGGTCTGGATGATGAGGAGATTGGGGCGGGCGGGGGCGGACGCGGCGGCGGACGGGGAGACGAAGACCGAGAAGGAGAGAAGGAGGGAAAGAGAGCGGGGGAGAAAAGGGCGGAAGGCGTGCACGAAGGTGGAGTGGCGGAAACGTGTGCGCACGCGGGCGGATTATTTCGCGGTTGGTTTGAGCCAGCGGAGGGAAACGAAAAACGCGTCGGTGGCGGCGAGGGTGGCGCGGTAGGCGGCGTTGTCTCCGCGGCCGTAGTTAAAGTAGCCGTGTTTCTCGCCCTCGGCGCCGTTGAGTTCGCAGCGGTTACCGGCGGCTTTCATCACGGTCGTAAACGCTTCGGCGGTCGCGTAGGGGACCGTGGTGTCGGCTTTGCCGTGGAAGATGATCGTGGGCGGCGCACCTTTTTTCACGTGGTGCGCTGGCGAGATGTTTTTAGGATCGGTGCCCATGCGTTCGGCGGGGACGCGGTCGCCGACGTTGGCGAGTTCCAGGCCGGGGAGCGGGGCAAGGACGAGGGCAGGATTGAAAAGCACAAGTGCATTGGGGAGCGAGCTGATCTTCGTGTCCTCACCGGGGCTTTCGAAACCGGGGACGGTGGCGATCGCAGCGGCGAGGTGACCGCCGGCCGAGCCACCACCCGCAGCGATGCGTTGCGGATCGATGCCGAGGCGGACGGCGTTGGCGCGGACCCAGCGAGCGGCGGACTTGGCGTCGGCGACGCAGTCCGTAGGTTTTATTTGGTGACGCGAGGCGACGCGGTAGTCGGCGGTAATGGCGACCATCCCGCGCGCGGCGAGGGCGCGGCAGTGTTGTTCAAACTGCGTGGGCGAACCGTTGGTCCAGCCGCCGCCGAAGAAGAAGATGATCGCGGGGCGGTTCGTCTTGGCGACGGCCGCGGGCGGTTCGAACATGTAGAGCGAGAGCTGGGTATCGCCGACGGTTTTGTAGACCTCGGCGCGGGCGTCGGTGAAGGAGGGAGGATAGGCTTGGGCGGCGACGAGCGCGGAGGGTGCGAGGGAGAACAGCAGGGCGAGGAGGGTGCGCGGAGAGATCATGGTTGGGGTGAGTGGGCACCAAGGTCGCACGGAAAACGCGGCGACGTCACCCGTGTTTTTCGAGGGTCGGGCCACGAAGCGCGCGACCGGTCTGGGGAGAGCTCACGCAGCGCGTGACAAACGCGTGCGCTTTTCCATCTTGTGCGTCCTTCGCGAGCGCCCAGCCGCGCGCTCCCCCGCCCGATTCCCAATCCACACCGACTATGAGTCTCCGTCGTATTTTCTTGGCGTCTGTCGTTATCGTCGCCGTGGGCGCTCGCTCGCAGGGCGCCCAGCCAGCCAACGCGCGCGTGTCCGAAGAGGTCGTTGCGCTTTCTCCCTTCACGGTCTCCGACACGGACGACAAATCTTGGCTGGCGACGACGACGCTGATCGGCAGCCGGACGAATCAGGAGCTGGCCAAGCTCCCGGTCACGGTCGATGTCATCACCGCTGAATTCATGCGCGACCTCGGGGCGTTCAACATGGAAGACGCGGCGCAGTACGTCTCGGGCGTGAACGTCACGCCGCGGCTCGAGTCGCGCAACGACGACCGCATCACTTACCGCGGCCTGGCCGGCAGCGGCAGCTCGCGGAATTTCTTCACCTGGTTCGTCCCGTCCGACGCCTACAATGTCGAGCGCTTCGATTTCAACAAAGGCTCGAACTCGATGATGTTCGGCGACTCGAATCCCGGCGGGCAGGCGACGATCTACACGAAGCGCGCGCGGTCGCGGAACATGGCCGAGCTCTTCGCTAGCTACGGTTCCTACGAGGCCTATCGCGTGCAGCTCGATGTGAACCGCAAGGTGACGAACAATCTTTTCATGCGGATGAATCTCGTGAACCGGCGCAACAAGACCTACGTCAAGGGCACCAACGACGTGTTTCGCGCCGGCGACCTGGCGTTCACCTACGAACCGTTCAAGACGACGTCGATCCGCGTGGAGCTCGAGCGGGGCGCGACGCACCGCGTGCGGGCCGACAGCGCGCTCGCGGTCAACGATGTCGCGGCAGCGGGTCGCGGCTTCAACAACAACAACTGGTATTACACGTCCGATGGCGAAATCTTCCAACGCACCACGACGTTCCCTCCGCTCGCGATCGATCGCAGCGGGCCTTCGGGCAACCAGGTCTCGCTCTTGCAAGGTCAGACGCAGGCCGTGCGCCTGCCCAATGGCACGCAGAAGATTTTCAATGGCTTCGACCAATACACGAACATGCTCGGCACGGTCGATTACAACAACCGCATCTTCAACGTCGCCAACGCCACGATCGAGCAACGCATCGGCAAACTTGCGATCGAGCTGGCCTACAACCAGCAGTTTCAGCACGAGGACCGGAACGATAATTCGTTCGGCACGAGCCAGACTCCGCCGGTGGTAAGCGTCGACAGCACGGGTCGTCCTTATATCGAAGAGGCCATCGGTGGCGCGGCCTTCAAGGTGTTCGGCAATGTCGTGAAAGCGGGCCGGATCGCGGCCGTGTATCCCTTCGACTTCGGCCGCTGGGGCAAGCAGCTCGCAGTCGTCACGGCGCTCAAACAGCGCGACGTGAAACTCTCGCGCCGCACCGGTCTCGCCAACGAACTCGGTGCCGGCCTCATCGCCAATAACGGTATCCGGCTGCGCGCTTACCTCGACGACCCGAATTTCGGCACGACCGCATTCTGGGACCAGTTTCTCCTGCCCAACCTCAAGTCCACTCCGACGTTCAAGCCCGTGCTCTACGAGAGCACGGCCATCACCGGCCCCTTCGTCGACGTCCGCTATGCGCAGACGCAGACGGCCTCACTCTCCGGCGAATATTTCGGCGGTCGCGTGCATTCCCTCGTCGGCGCGAGTTGGAACAGGCTGACGCGCAAGATCCCCACGGAGGCGGCCTATGCCACCGACGCCCGCGGTTACTTCAAGCATCCGGGTTTGCCGTGGGAAGAGCCGAACCTCTACACCTACGACTCGCGTTTCAACCTCTCCGCCGTGAGCAAGATGGCCGGTCTGACGGTGGCCCTGTGGCGCAGCGATGCGCTCAATGTGAACATCTACGGTGTGAACTCGGAGTCGTTTAACTGGCAGTCGCGCCAGGTTTTCTTCGGTCCCGACATCGGACCGGTGCGCGGCAAGACGAAGGAAGTCGGCCTGAAGGGCGACCTCTTCCAGCGCAAGCTCACCTACACCCTCGGCGTCTTTGACATCCAACGGGTGAACGCGGCGTATGCTTGGTTGCCCGATGTGCTCAACCTCACGCAGATCGAGGATCTGATCAACCCGAACAACGTCCTGCCCGCCGACCCGCGCTACGTCGAGGTTGTGAGCGGGCTCAATAACGAGCGCCGCACGGTGAACTCCAACGAGCAGTCCCGCGGCGTCGAACTCACGCTACAGGGCCAGCGTTGGAAGGGCCTGCAGACCCGCTTCACGTTTTCCACCACGAACGTGCGGTCGCAGCCGGACTTTTCCCAATTTCGCGCCTACCTCGCGGCGGCGGAAGCGCGCACGGTCGCGGCCAACGCGGTCGGCGGCGATCGCACGATGGCGGAGTTGCCCGCCGTCCTCGCCAATGCGCGCACCGTGTTGGGCTCCAACACGCTCACGGACGAGATCGCGGGCCGTCGCAGTTCGCCTTATACGGGTAGTTTTGTGTTGGACTACCAGGTTCCGTGGGTGCGCGGCCTGCGCCTCGGCGGCAACGGCATTTATGGTCCTGACTACAACGTCGCGATTTTTGACGGTGTGAGTTATAAAGGCGCGGCGTCATTTCCGCTCCACGCCTACGTGCTCTACGATCGCCGGATCAATAAATACTTCACGACGTTTCGGCTCGGCGTGCAGAACATCTACGACCTCGTGAACGGCGACAGCCGCTACCGTATCACCGGTGCCACGTCGTTCAACACGACGCTCCGCAAGCCGAACTACATCTACCGCTACACCGAGCCGACGACATGGAGCTTGAGCGTGACGACGCGGCTCTGAGGAGGCGGTGCCGGAAAAGACTGCGGGGAAAGGCCGAAGGATGGCGCGCAAAACCGTTGGCGTCGCCCTGCTCGTGAGAGCAGGGAATTCGGGAAATAGTCGGGACATAGTCGGGACATAGTCGGGAAAAGGCGGAGGGTGATTTCTCCCGCCTCTCACGAGGCGGGCTACGGGCGGCGGGCGGCGAGGACGCGGTTATTTTTGCTGCGCGATATTGCTTCAGCTACCGCAACAGCGTAGCCGCGCCGTCGCTGCGGCGTTGGGCGGTGAGTGCTTGCGCGCGGGTGCGGACGAGGTCGGCCACGCCGGTGTAGCGCTCGAGCGCTTCTCGCAGCGCGTCCCGCGCGACGGCCTCGTCGCCGAGGTCGAGGTGACGGAAGGCGAGACGGGCGAACCCGGCGGCATCGTTGGGAATGCTCTCGGCGGCCAGGCGTGGGCGTTTGGCCCAATCCTCGAGCCACGCGAGGCGGCGCTTGCCGTCGGCCAAATACGCGGGTCCGAGGGAGGTGAGGTGGCTCGTATAAGTTTTCGCGCGCTGCGCTTCCGGCCACTCTGCGGCGCCGAGGAGCCAGCCGCGCGCGGGAAACTGCGCAGCGATCGTGCGCGCAATCAGCTGGTGGCCGCCGATGGTGGGATACACGTGGTCGACATACCTATCGTTGCCGGGGATGCCGTCGGGACTGTGCGCAGCGATGACCTGGGCGGCGTCGACGAGCGGTGTGTTTGTCTCTGCGGCGGATTCTCCCGTCTCTGCGGTGCGCTCTCCGTTTATTCGCTCCAAGCCTTTTGCACCGCAGAGACGAAACCGGAACGTAGAGAAAACCCAGCCTCGTCGCTCTCTTTGATTCACCGATCAGGTGAATTTTCCGAGACCGAAACATGAGCGAAAATCAGCGGTTCAACTCCTGATCCCGTTGGCGGCGCTTCGGCTTCCTCGCTTCCTCTGCGGCGGATTCTCCCCTCTCTGCGGTGCCCTCTCCGTTTAGCCCGCAGCAATCACACTTTTCTAAAGAAAATCTTTTTTCACGGAGCGCACAGAGGTCTGAACCGAGGTCAACGACCCAAACACGTTGTCCGCTCTGTGACTTCTGTGGGCTGGGCTCCGTGCCCTCTGTGAAATGCATGGGGTCAAATGGGGTGGGAACTTTTGACCTAGCGCGTTGGCGGGCCCTGCGGCCGCGAACTCCCGGGCGTGCGTTGCCTGCCGCGGGTCAGCGCGCCACGCTCCCGAAGAAGTCCAGGGGCAGCTCGCGCCACGTGCCCGGAGCCACCTCGTCAACCGTCAGTTCGCCAAAACGCACGCGGTGCAGCGTGAGCACCGTCGCCCCGCTTTCGGCAAACATCCGCCGGACTTGGTGGAAGCGGCCCTCCGTCAGCGTGAGCTCGGCTTCGCGCGGCGAAAGGAGCGTCAACTCCGCTGGCGCACAAGGCTCTTTTTCGCCTTCCAAGAGAAACGTCCCACTCGCAAAGCGCGCCACGAGCTCCGTCTTCAGGTCGCTGTCCACGGTCGCGCGATAGACCTTCGGCACTTTGTGCTTCGGCGACGTGAGGCGGTGCACCAGCGGTGCGAGATCCGTCAGCAGCAACAACCCGCTCGTAGCCTTGTCGAGCCGGCCGACACTCGTGACCTGCGGATTTCGTCGGCGCCAACGCTCCGGCAGCAGCGAGTAAACATTCGGACCTTCGCGGGCCTCATGTGAACAGACGAGCCCGAGTGGTTTGTTGAGCAACAGCAGCAAGCCATCGGGGTGGTCCAGCGGCTGACCGTCCACGAGCACCTCGGCTTCGTTCACCCGCGCACCAAAATCATCGGCCTCTTCGCCGCGCACCGTGACCGCGCCCGCTTTCACCCAGTCGCGCGCTGCGCTGCGACTGCAATACCCTAGGTTGGCGAGAAGTTGATCGAGGCGACGCATCGGAGAAAAGTGCCCGCCAAGAGGCGCCAGAATCCTTGAAAAGGAAAGCCCGCGTTGTGGGGAAACGCAGTCGCTGCATAACCATTACACCTTTTGCGCCTCTCCGCGGGCATTTTACCCGTAATGCTTCCGATGCTCAGCGGGGCCCTGCTCTTCCTCGCCTGCGCATTCCTCGCGCCGGATTTTTTCACGCGACCGGGTCGACGGCCTGAAGTTTTAGTTTACGGTCGCCGCGCCCCGTGCACACTCACTGCGTTCCCAACCCCTATCCTTATGTACCTTCTCGCACCTCTGCTCGCTCAGGCCTCCGCCGGTGACTGGCACCCGACTACCCTCGTTCAAGCACTCCTCTACACGGCCGTCTTTTCTCTCGCCGGTACCGCCCTCGCCATTGTTGGCTACAAAATTTTCGACCTGTGCACACCCGGCGACTTGCACGAAGAGATCATTAAGAATCGTAATCTCGCCGCCGCGGTGTTGGGGGCTTCCATCATTTTGGGCGTCTGCATCGTCGTCGCCGCTGCTATCATGGGATGAGCGCATCCGACCAGACTCCGCCCCCGGTCGCTGCCGAGCGGCGCAGCAAACAAATCGCACTCGTGCTGCTCGGCACGATGGGCGTCGTCGGTGGCGCTGCCGTGTGGGAGGCTTGGCAACGCGCCGGTTTGGAAAACAACCCGACCGTCACGCAACCCGAGGCCCCGGCGGCCCCGCTGGCCGCTGACCGTGACTACCCCAACAACGACTTCACTCCCGGCGTGGGCTACTATCACGCCCCGTATCGCTCGTGGTTTCCCTTTCCCTTCAACCATCATGATCCCTCGCGCGGCTTCTTTGGCGGCGGGCTCTGGCAAGCGGCGCCGTTTGCCGCCGGCCTGTTGAGTTCGCGCCCCACGGGCGATGCCGTCGCCAGCGCGCTCGCCGCGCAACAACGCCGCACGCTGGAGCCAAGCGCCCGCGCCGGCACCGCCGGCTTCGCGCCCACCAGCGGCGCGACGTTCGGCGGCTCGTCATTCTCGTCGCAAGCGCGCCCTTCACCCGCGACGACCGACCTGCCCACCGCGACACCGGCCACCGGACCGACCGCGCCGTCCGCCCGCCCCGTGCCGCCGCCGGCACCCGCAGCGTCAAAACCTTCGATCCAACGCGGCGGCTTCGGCTCCTCGGGCCACAGCAGCGGCGGCAGTGCGGGTTCGTGAGCCGCTCGTCTCCAGTTATGTGATGCAACGCATCCCGCTCACGCCCCGCCCCGACTGGCGCGCGAAAGCCGAAGCCCTCGGCTTCACCTACCACACACACGAACGGGGCCCGTATTGGGACGAGAGCGCGTGCTACGAATTTTCTTCGCGTGAAATCGACGAACTCGAAGCGGCCGCCAACACGCTGCACTCACTGTGCATCGCAGCCGCCCAAGTCGTGATCGATCGCGGTGAGTGGTCGCGGGTTGGTATTCCGGAAAAGGCCGTGCCCACGATCCTCGCCTCGTGGAATCGCGACGACCCCAGCCTCTTCGGACGCTTCGATCTCGCCTACGACGGCGCGTCACCGCCCAAGCTCCTTGAGTACAACGCCGACACTCCGACCGCTCTCATTGAGGCCGCCGTCGTGCAGTGGGCTTGGCTCCGGGAGTGCTTCCCCGACGCCGATCAGTTCAACTCGATTCACGAAAAACTGATTGAGGCCTGGCGCAATGTTGGCGCCGAGCGCGTGCATTTCACCGCGGTTAACGATCTGCCCGAGGACACGCAGACGATCACCTACCTTATGGACACCTGTCTGCAGGCAGGTTTTCAGACGCGCTGGACTGCGATCGACCAACTCGGTTGGGATCACGCCAACGCTCGCTTTGTCGACGCCGAGGACGCCGAGGTGAACGCGCTCTTCAAACTCTACCCGTGGGAGTGGCTGTGGCGTGAGCCCTTCGCCGAATGTTTGCCGACGGCGAAAAACCTCTTCATCGAGCCGCCGTGGAAACTCCTCCTGAGCAATAAGGGACTCCTCCCCATTCTGTGGGAACTCAATCCCGGCCACCCGAATCTCCTGCCCGCATTCACGTCGCTGGATGCGTCATTGGGCGGCAACTACGTCCGCAAACCGGTGCTCAGCCGGGAAGGCGCCAATCTCACCGTGGTCGAATGCGGTGTGACCATCGAGGAAAACGCCGGCGACTACGGTGCCGAAGGCTTTGTCTACCAGGCGCGTGCGGCGATCCCGAATTTCGCCGGCAATCGTCCGGTGTTCGGGGTGTGGATGGTGAACCACGAAGCCTGCGGCCTCGGTCTCCGCGAAGACACGCGCCGCATCACCGGCAACCTCAGCCGCTTCGTGCCGCACCGGATGGGGTGATCGCGGCGGCGGCCGGTCTCGGGCGCCGCTGTTTCCACATCCGTGCGATTTCCAGAATCACCAACGGGCCGAAGATCCACACGACTTGCAGTGGGAAAAGTTTTCTCGCCGCAGCTTGGTGATACGCTGCGAGGCCGGCGGCGACGTAGGCGAGCCGGTGAATGTTTTTCCACAGCTTGCCACCGAGCCACTGAATCGCGGAGTTCGGGCTCGTGACCGCCAGCAACAGCAGAATCGCGAAGGCGATGAGGCCCGTGAGTTGAAAAGGTTTGTCGAGCGCGGTCTGGAGGGTCGTCGGAATCGCCGCAATTTCGAAGCCGCCCTCGTAGAGGAGATGCGTGCTCAGATGCAGCGCCGCGTAGACGCAGGCAGCCACGCCGACGAGGCGGCGGTGGCGATTGAGTGCCTGGGCGACACCCCACTTCGGCCACAACACGCGCAGCGGCGAAAACGAGAGGACGACGGCCAGCACGATGCACGCGACGAAGCCCAAATGGTGCAGCACGTATTTGAACGGATCGGCCGTCACGCTCGGGTTCTGCGAGATAAAAATCGGCCACAGTGGCCACAGTCCGGGCAACACGAGCAGCGTCCAGATGACGCGCTTGGAGCGGAGGAGCTTGACGAGAGTGGGCATGGGAGCGCGGCCGCCCTCGGCCGCTCCGAAAGAATGCGACCGGGGCGGTCGCATTCCCACGGCTCAATAATTTTTTCGCAAATCCATGCCCGTGTAGAGCGACGCGACCTGCTGTTCGTAGCCATTAAACATGAGCGTTTTTTGGCGACCGAGGCCGCCGCCGATGACGCGTTCGCTCGCCTGCGTCCAGCGCGGGTGATCCACCTGGGGATTTACGTTGGCGTAGAAACCATACTCGCGGGCTTGCAGCACCTGCCACGTGTTCAGCGGTTGTTTGTCGGTGAGCTCAATCTTCACGATCGATTTGATGCATTTGAAACCGTACTTCCACGGCACGACGAGTCGCAGCGGCGCGCCGTTTTGATGGGGAATCGGTTTGCCGTAAATCCCGGTCGCGATGAAAGACAGTTCGTTCATCGCCTCATCCAAGCGCAGGCCTTCGACGTAAGGGTAGGGGAGGTTGCCCTGGCGCTGGCCGGGGGAGCTCTTTTTGTCGAGGAAGGTCGTGAAGGTGACGAATTTCGCCTCGGACTTCGGGTTGGCGAGCGCGATGAATTTCGACAGCTGAAATCCATCCCACGGCACGACCATAGACCACGC
>SXGR01590839.1_pt1 | contig 60493 bp, 56 predicted proteins | sample 3174711 | NCBI WGS metagenome assembly SXGR01 (sample SAMN11356860, study PRJNA531348) | freshwater metagenome | isolation source: freshwater sample F1-60 | place: China: Fuxian Lake, Yuxi | collected 2017-12-25 | reverse complement strand
ATTAGCCACCTGTTTTATAATCCATGATGGGATGACGCTCAAATGGATGTGATTTTGCGTCAAAAATGCACCTAAATGTGACCATTCTTCTGCTTGGAAGGGCATCTAAGCTTTTGTAAATATTGACCATTTTCGGGTTCCAATCACCCGCCCAACCCATTTCGTATTGGTCGTACAATTTTATTTTATTTAAAAGAATATGGCAGGAATTAATTAAAAAACTATCAATACCTAATGCTTGGTACTTAGGCACCACGCCAAAAGCTAAACCGGTTAATTTATTATTTTGTCCCGTCCATTTCATCCATAATAAATGCAGTTTTTGCCATAGGCCTAAAGCGCCATTAAAATATTTAAAGTATTGATTCACATCAGGTATATTAATAAACATAGCGATGGGCTCCTCCTTGTAATAAGCAAACCAAATCACCCTTTCGTCCATGACGGCTTTTAAGGAATTAAATAGTTTTAAGATTTGAGGCAGTGTGATGGTTTTTTCTTCTCCGTGTTGTGCCCATGCCGAATTATAGATGGTAACAAAATCCTGGGCAAATTTTGCGAGCTTATTTTTATCTAAATGAACGGCTGAATAATCAGGCTTAGCTTTGAACTTTTGGTACCTTTCTTCAAAGCGCGCTGGAAGTGGGGTAAGTAAATTTTTTCTATAATAAAACTGATTGTAATAGTTTTCAAAACCGTAATTGGTTAAAAGGGCCTCATAATAGGAAGGGTTGAAAGACATGCCATACATGGGTTCCGCTTCGAAACCCTCTACCATCAAGCCCCACCACTTATCTCTATCTCCAAAATTGATAGGCCCGTCCATGGCTTCCATACCATTTTGTTGCAGCCATAATTTTGCGGTGTCAAAAAGCAAATTTGCACATTCCTGCTCATTAATACAATCAAAAAACCCAATACATCCAACGGGGTATTCGGTTCCTTTGTTTTTATAATCTTTGTAATAAAATGCAGCAATTCTTCCAATGGTTTTACCATCCGCATTTTGTAAAAGCCATCTTGCCGCGTCACCGTTTTGAAATAATTTATTTTTATTGGGATCAAAAACCTGTTTGACCTCATTGTCTAAGGGGCGAATATAATTGGGATTGTGCTGATTTAATTCGGCATTGATGGCTAAAAATGCTTTTTGAGTAGCGGCTGATTTTACTTCAATAATATTCATTGCTACAAATTAAAATATTTTTAATACACTCAATGCAAAAATTCCTGCAGTTTCGGTCCTGAGTCTGGTAGGGCCTAGTTGGATGGGGGTATAATTATTTGAAATAGCCGTCTCAATTTCGGAAGGTGAAAAATCGCCTTCTGGGCCAATTAATAAATTAACGGCGTCCGATGCAATTATGTCTTTGATGTTTTTTTTATCACCAAGTTCGCAGTGTGCTATTAAATTGATGGGTGCTTTGTACTTATGTATAAAGGCATCAAATTCGATAGGTTCGCAGAGTAAAGGAAGCCATGCTTGTTGGCTTTGGATCATGGCAGATTGCAAAATATTTTGCATACGATCCATTTTGAATCTTTCATGAATGGTGTGTTCGCAAATAATTGGTACAATTTGATGGATGCCCATTTCGGTTGCTTTTTCAAAAAGCCATTCCAAGCGAACTACATTTTTTAATAAGGAAATACCTAAGGTGATTTTTTGTTGCGAAGCAGCGAAACTTTGATGACGATCAATGGTGACAACACTATTGGCTTTATGCGCTGTTTGAATGGTTGCATTAAAAACAGCGCCCATGCCATTGGTAATATCAATTTTAGTGCCTTCCTGCATCCTTAAAACTTGCACGCAATGCTTACTTGTTTCCGGGCTAAGTGTAAACTGATTTACGCCAATGTTTAAGGAAGGTTCGTAAAAATAGGGTACAGGCATGGGTGTAAATTTGAAAAAAAATAATGCAAGTTGAAAGCTATAAAATTATTATTTAAACTTTAAAAATAACTTTTCAATTTAAAAGGGTTGGTCGTCGTTGATGCCTTCATCAAATTCGCCGCCATTCATTTTACTTCCTTGTATAAAAAAGCGGCCACCGTCGTTGCTTGTATTTCCTGGGAGTGAGGAAACAGGCTTGTAATTACTGCCCAATCCTGGTATACCCCCTTCGCCATCCCATTCTTCAAAACGTTGGATATCTAAGCGCGCTCTTAATTTAATTAAATCCAAAGAACCATTACGGTGCTTGGCAATTCTGATATGGGTTTCACCTTGTGTGCTTTCTCCCATTTCATTACTCATTACCTCGTAATATTCAGGACGATAGATAAACATAACCATGTCCGCATCTTGCTCAATCGCGCCTGATTCTCTCAAATCACTCAATTGCGGCATCTTGCTTTCTTTTCTTGTTTCTACCGCACGACTCAACTGAGATAAAGCAATGATTGGAATATTTAATTCTTTGGCCAAGGCCTTTAAACTTCGCGATATATTACTAATTTCTTGTTCTCTATTTGAATTACGATCACCCAATCCACTCATTAATTGTAAGTAGTCAATGATGATAATTTTAACCTGATGTTTGTTCACTAATCTACGTGCCTTTGCCCTGAATTCAAAAATGTTTAAAGCCGCAGTGTCATCAATATAAATAGGGGCCGATTCTAAACGCTTAATACCTTTTGCATGCAATTGTTGGTATTCGTAATCCTCTAATTTACCTCTTGAAATTTTTTCCATTTTAATTTCACTCTCCGCACTTAGTATACGTTGCACCAATTGAGAGGCGCTCATCTCCAAACTAAAAAAGCCAACGGGTTGTGGTTTTGTAGGATGCAATGCAGCATTACGTGCAAGGTTCAATGCAAATGCAGTTTTACCTACGGAAGGTCGTGCCGCTAAAATAATTAAATCGGTGGGTTGCCAACCATACGTAATTCTATCTAAGCTGGCAAAGCCACTAGGCACACCAGATATTTCATCTTTCTTCGTTCTTAATTCATCAATTCTTGTAATCGCGGTTGCCAAAGCAAAACCAATATCAACGAAATTTTTCTTTAAATAGTTATTGGTGATGTTAAACATTTTTGTTTCACTATCATCAAGTAAATCAAAAACATCCGTGCTATCCTCATAAGCATTCGCAATCACTTCTCCACTAATTCTAATTAATTCTCGTTGAATAAATTTTTGCAAAACGATTCTTGCGTGTGCATCAATATTCGCAGTAGAAACAACGACATTGGTTAATTTAGAAATATAATAAGCACCGCCAACAATGTCTAAGTTTTCTTGCATCCTTAATTCTTCCACCACCGTCAACATGTCAATGGGCATATTTTTTTGTTGTAAACTTTGCATCGAACGATAAATCATTTGATGTGATTCAACATAAAAACATTCTGGTTTCAAAATTTCTGTCACCGTATCAAACGCACTTTTTTCTAATAAGATGGCACCTAATACCGCTTCTTCTAATTCGCGCACCTGAGGTGGAATTTTTCCATACATCATACTGCTAATATCAACATTGGCAGTTTTCTTTTTGGTACGATTGGTATTTATATTGGGTAAAGCCATAATAATTAATAAATAAGATTGGGTAAATTTCTAATGCGAAAATCAAACCAAATTAGCAATTCAAGAAATTTAGTTTTGCAATCCCCTTATACACAGGGCTTCACTATCTAGTATCCACAATAAAATTCGGTTATTCACGGGATTTCCACTAACATTTTGCGCTTATCCACCTTGGTCCCTGCCTAGGGTCAAAAAGGGGCTATTTTGGAGGGGCTATTTTTTACCTAAAAAGCACTCAAAAATTTGTACTTTTGAAGCTATACCATAAAGATGCAATATGACGATTAGTTATCGCTGGCTGAGTGAATATTTACCCCAAACGGTGCGTCCGGAAGAATTATCTAATATCCTAACCTCCATAGGGCTGGAAGTAGAGTCATTAGAAAATTTTGAAAATTTCAAAGGCGGACTTGCAGGATTAGTCGTAGGGGAAGTATTGGAAGTGATACCACATCCAAATGCAGATAAATTAAAATTGACCAAAGTAGATACGGGCGGCGCGGCGCCTTTAGGCATTGTTTGTGGTGCATCCAATGTAATGGTGGGTCAAAAAGTGGTGGTAGCGGTTGTGGGTACTACTATCTATCCAAAAGGGAAGGAGCCGATGACCATGAAATTAGCCAAAATCAGGGGCGAACAAAGTGAAGGAATGATTTGTGCGGAAGATGAAATTGGGGTAAGTGATGACCATGCTGGAATTATTGTGTTGGATGCTGCCATCAAAGCAGGCACTCCAGTTGCTGAAATTTACGAATACTATCAGGATTGGATTTATGAAATTGGTTTAACACCCAACAGAATGGATGCGATGAGTCATTATGGTGTTGCGAAAGATGTATGTGCTTATTTGTCTTATCATAATAGTCCAGTGAGTGCAGTAAGTCCATTCATACAAAATTTGGTACATGATACATCGGTAGCGCCATTTAAAGTTTTGATTGAAGATGAAAAAGGGTGTGCACGTTATAGTGGGTTAGTCATTGAAGGTGTAACAGTAAAAGAATCGCCTACATGGTTAAAAAATAGATTGCAAAGTATTGGGGTACGTTCCATTAATAATATCGTGGATATTACGAATTATATATTACATGAAACCGGGCAACCACTGCATGCATTTGATGCTAGTGAGATCAAAGAAAACAAAGTAGTCGTAAAAAAATATGCTGCAGGTACTAAGTTCACTACACTCGATGGGGTAGAACGAACTACGCAAGCCAATGATTTAATGATTACGGATGGCGCAAAGCCAATGTGTATTGCGGGTGTTTTTGGCGGTTTACAAAGTGGGGTAAAAGCGACGACCACAAATATATTTTTAGAAAGTGCTTGGTTTGAAAATGTACATATTCGTAAAACATCATTGCATCATGGCCTTCGGACAGATGCTGCAACACGTTTTGAAAAAGGAGTAGATGTGGATGGCACGGTCAAAGTATTGTTACGTGCTGCAAAAATGATACAAGAAATTGCAGGTGGAAAATGTAGTGAAGTGGTAGATGTATATCCTAACCCTGCGAAAAAAGCGTTGGTACATTTAAGTTTTAGTTATCTAAAAAAATTAAGTGGTAAAACGTATCCAGTAGATAAAGTAAAAACAATACTTACTAGTTTGGGTTTTGAAATTAGTAACGAAACTACGGAAGGTATTGATTTAGCAGTGCCTTACCACAAGCCTGATATTAGCATACCCGCTGATATTGTGGAGGAAGTTTTACGTATTGATGGCTTGGATAATGTTGAAATTCCAAGTGTTATTACCATGAGTCCTTCCATTGATCCATTGGAGAAAAAAGAAAAGTTCAAAGATAAAATTGCACAGTTTTTAGTGGGCCGCGGCTACACAGAAATATTAACGAATTCAATTACCAATAGTGCTTATTTTTCAGAAGAAGTATTGGCGGGTGCTGTAAAAATGTTGAATAATTTAAGTGCTGATTTAGATGTGATGCGTCCCTCAATGTTAGAAACAGGATTGGAAACCATTGCCTATAATTTGAATCGTCAACTAAGTTCAATTGCGTTATTTGAAATTGGAAAAGTGTATGGACAATCTTCCAAAGGTGCTTATTATGAATCGGAGCAATTGTCCATTTATCTTTCTGGAAAACAACAACAAGATGGTTGGAGAGCGAAAGGAATATTGTCTGATTTTTTTGTTGCCAAAGGAATAGCCACTGCGATATTTAATTTATTAGGCTTGCAGGGAGGCGCATGGAAGCAAACAAGTGCCAATCAAATTGATTATGTCATCAGTAAAAAAACCACAGGTACGGTACAAGCCATTGGTACGAAAAAATTACAAGCCTTTGGTATAAAGCAACCCGTTTTTTATATCCAATTTGACCTTGCTAATTTGTTTGCGATTTATCAAAGCAAGCAGGTGGTGTACCAGGAAATATCTAAATATCCTTCAGTGGAAAGGGATCTGGCATTGGTGATTCCACAGGATACCAAGTATGAAGCTATTGAAGCCTGTGTGACGGAAGCGAAATTGGATGCATTGAAAGAGTCGCGCGTATTTGATATTTTTGAGAGCGATAAATTAGGCGCACAGAAAAAATCGGTGGCCATTAATTTTGTATTTAATACGACAGATAAAACATTGATGGATACTGAAATTGATACCATGATGAAAAAGTTGGTACAATTATTTGAAAAAAATTTAACCGCAGAAGTTAGAAAATAACTAAATTCAATTTGTTAAAAATAAATCATGCTTGCTTTAAAAACATCCCTTGAACAATTACAAGAAAAATTACAGCTTTTAATTAAGCAGTATGGTGTATTGGACAAGGAGAACCAACAGCTTAAAGCATCTTTAACAAAGCAGGAAAATAAGAATACGGAGTTGTTGGAACAATTGAATGCCTCCAAGCATCAGTTTACTGCTTCCAGGATGCACCAATCTGAAATGAATCCCGCTGATAAGGAAAAGTGGGTGAAACAAATTGATCAATACATTAAGGAAATTGATACTGCTATTAAAAACCTGAATCCATAAGCCATGTCAGACAATACTGAAAAGGTGGACTTGATCCCTATTAATATTACCATTGCTGACAGGTCCTATCGTGTTAAAATTTCTGCCAAGGACGAGGAGGCGGTTCGCAAAACTGCCGCTTTAATCAATCAAAAGATGGTAGAATTTAAAAATGCCTATGCCGGTAAGGATCAGCAGGACTATATTTCTATGGTTTTATTGTGGTTTACCACCGAGCAGCAAAAAACGGGGTCCAACCTATATGAGATTGAAACAGCCCAAAAACAGATTGATACCCTCACGAATTGGGTAGATAAAGCACTATCTGCTTCATAAATTACCCCCCATCGACTCCATTCTTTCCATTATTTGATTATCTTCGTAGCGGAACCTTTGACGCATTATAGAAAATCGAAATACGTCATCTTGTAATTTTTGTGTGAACGAAGCTTGCTATAGGTGATTATCAATGATTTATGTATAATATAGGATTAATGTTTTTAACTCATTAACAAAGAAAAAGGGGAGTATGCATTATTTTAAAAAAACAAGATTTAAACAATGGACCAAACAATATTATTTGTCATCATTGGAGTTGCTTCCTTATCGGGAGGTTTACTCATCGGCAAACTAGTTTTTGCCCGCAATACAAAAAAGCAAGTTGAAGAAGCAGAAGCGCAAGCAGCTAACATTTTAAAGGAAACAGCACTTAGGGCGGAAACCATCCGGAAGGAAAAACAACTGGAAGCGAAGGAGCATTTTGTGCAACTTAAGTCAGACTACGATCGCGATTTATTAGAAAAAAATAAAAAAATCGGAGAAGCTGAAAACAGAATAAAGCAAAAAGAAATCAGCACCAATCAAAAGGAAGCTGCTTTAGACAAGCAAGTAAAAGACAATGAAGCGATCAAAGAAAAATTAAATCGTGAAATTGACTTAATCAATGTAAAGCGCACTGAATTAGAGAAGCATCAAGAAGAGCATATTCGCAGGTTGGAAAAAATTGCCAACTTGAGTGCAGATGATGCAAGACAACAATTAATTGAAAGCTTGAAAAATGAGGCACAAACACAGGCCCTAGTTTTACAGCAAGAAATTATTGAAGAGGCAAAACAAAAAGCAAACAAGGAAGCACGTAAAATTATTATACAATCTATCCAACGTACAGCAGCTGAGGTTGCTATCGAGAATACAGTGACTGTGTTTAATTTGGAATCAGATGAAATGAAAGGTCAAATAATTGGTAGAGAAGGTCGTAACATTCGTGCGATTGAAGCAGCAACGGGGGTGGATTTAATTGTAGATGATACTCCGGAAGCCATCTTATTATCATCCTTTGATCCATTGCGTCGTGAAATTGCGCGTTTAAGTTTACAGAGATTAGTTACCGATGGTCGTATACATCCAGCGCGTATTGAGGAAGTGGTTGAAAAAACACGTCGTCAGTTAGAGGATCAAATTGCGGAGATTGGTGAAAGAACAGTCATTGAATTAGGTATTCATGGTTTACATAAAGAGTTGATCAGAATTATTGGTAAAATGAGATTCAGATCCTCTTATGGCCAAAACTTATTGATGCACTCTCGTGAAACAGCTAATTTATGTGGAATTATGGCTGCCGAATTAGGATTGAATCCGAAATTGGCGAAAAGAGCAGGTTTATTACACGATATAGGTAAGGTTCCAGACGAAGAAACTGAATTAAGCCACGCCTTATTAGGGGCTAAATTGGCGGAGAAATATGGTGAAAACCCGGCGGTGGTGAATGCAATTGGTGCCCACCACGATGAGATGGAGATGCAATATGTGATTTCTCCAATTATCCAAGCTTGTGATGCGATTAGCGGAGCAAGACCAGGAGCGAGAAGAGAAATCATGCAACAGTACATACAGAGAATCAAGGACTTAGAGAACCTAGCCATGAACTACCAAGGGGTAGAAAAAGCGTATGCGATTCAGGCTGGTCGTGAGTTAAGGGTGATTGTGGAAGCTGAAAAAGTGACCGATCAGTCCTCAGACCAATTGAGCTTTGAAATTGCACAAAAAATTCAAACTGAAATGACTTATCCTGGTCAAATTAAGGTGACGGTAATTCGTGAAAAAAGGGCAGTGAACATAGCCAGGTAGTGGAATATTAATTTAAGATCAAATAATTTGGATAATAAGGTGGGTTCTCCTACCTTTGCCGTCCGCAAAAACAATGTATTATGAGCGAAGCAGTAAAATTTGTACACGAGCAATTAACAGCAAAAAAAGAATATCCAGCCTTCAAAGCTGGTGATAATATTACCGTAAACTACAAAATTGTAGAGGGTGGTAAGGAGCGTATCCAAAGTTTCCGTGGAGATGTAATCAAAACCCAAGGAACTGGTGCCACTGCATCATTTACAGTACGTAAAATTTCTGATGGCGTAGGTGTTGAGCGTTTATTCCCAATCCTATCACCAAATATTGATTCTATCTTATTGAACAAGTCTGGTAAAGTACGTCGTGCTAAATTGTACTACTTGAGAGACAGAAGCGGTAAGAGTGCGCGTATTAAGGAAAAAAGATTCTAACTGCTATTACCATTTCAAGGGTAAAGTACTAGCTTATATATTGAACCGTCCCGTTTTTCGGGACGGTTTTTTTATGCCATTTTCCGACTTTTTAATCTATGAAAACCTTAAAAATAGTGTACTTTCTATTTTATAATTACCTTACCTTTAATATTCTAAATTTAACATTATGGGCAACTTAGGATTTCAAGAATTATTAATTATTGGTGTGGTTATTTTAGTGATGTTTGGCGGAAGAAAAATCCCTGAATTTATGCGTGGATTAGGAAAGGGTATCCGTGAATTCAACGATGCTAAAAACAATGTAAAAAAAGAAATCGAAGAAGGTATCAAAGAAAAAGACGAAAAAGCTTCTTAGTTTTTTTGACATACCTGTGGATCGCCAATCTATTTTTTATCAATTAACATTTTAGCCTTTGTTTCGTTTTACTACAATCAAAGACTACCATACTGCTATACAAGCAGGAAGCATGTCATGCGTTCGAGCAGTGGATTCTTACTTGGATCAAATTGCGCGCAATGAAAATCTCAATGCCTTTTTAGAAGTATTTACTGAAGACGCTAAACAGCGTGCTATTGCATTAGATGAATTACATGCCCAAAAAAAATCTACAGGTGGCGCTTTGGGTAAATTACATGGCGTTGTGGTGGGCATCAAAGATGTACTTTGTTATCAAGGGCATAAAGTAAGTGCCGCTTCAAAAATTTTAGAAAATTATACGGCTGTTTATTCAGCTTCTGCCATTGAAAAATTATTGGCAGAGGGTGCCATCATTATTGGTCGTCAAAATTGCGATGAATTTGCGATGGGAAGTAGTAATGAAAATTCAGCATACGGTCCAGTAAAAAATGGATTGGATCCTACCAAAGTGCCAGGTGGATCATCAGGTGGTTCAGCCGTAGCCGTGCAATCTGATATGTGCATGGTAAGTTTGGGATCAGATACCGGTGGTTCAGTTCGGCAGCCTGCAGATTTCTGCGGCGTAATTGGACTCAAGCCAAGTTATGGTCGCATTTCAAGGTATGGCTTAATTGCCTATGCATCTTCCTTTGATCAAATTGGTATATTTTCAAAATCAGTTTTTGATGCCGCATTGGTACTTGAAGTAATCGCAGGACCCGATGAATTTGACAGTACGGTATCTTCGAAACCTGTTCCTTCCTATTCCAATGAATTAAATAAAGCGACGCCTAAAAAAGTGGCCTACTTTAAAGAAACACTTTCGCATCCGGGTTTGGATCAGGAAATTAAAAATAAAACTACAGCCTACCTCGAGCAATTAAAAGTTGCTGGTTATATGGTGGAAGCTATTGACTTCCCATTGCTCAATTATCTGGTGCCAACTTATTATGTATTAACAACTGCAGAGGCCTCCAGTAATTTATCGCGATTTGATGGAATAAAATTTGGACATAGAACTAGCGAACCCATGGCTGATTTAACTGATTTATATAAGTTAAGTAGGACGGAAGGATTTGGTGCCGAAGTACAAAGAAGAATATTATTAGGAACCTTTGTTTTGAGTGCCGGTTATTTTGATGCGTATTTTACAAAGGCGCAACAAGTGCGACAACAGCTAGTAGATTTAACCAATGAATTGTTCAAAAAATATGAAATGCTCGTTTGTCCTACCGTTCCAACGACTGCCTTTAATTTAGGTGCGCATCATCATACTGCCACTGAAATGTTTTTAGCAGATATATATACAGTTTATGCCAACTTAGTTGGGATCCCTGCAATTTCATTGCCGTTATTTAAACACTCGAATGGAATGCCATTTGGCTTGCAGGTGATGAGTGCCTCATATAATGAAACGGGGTTACTACAATTTTCGGAAGCCCTCCTAAAATCTAAAATTACCTAGCATTTATAAATCATGTACCCTAAGCGCACCTATCATATTATTAAGCGTATCTCTAATATTATACTTGCATTTTCATTGATTCAATTACAGGTAATTGCTGCAGGATATAATCATTACGATACGGTCAAGCCTTCCACTTTAGCTGTTCAAAAAAACCTGGAAGATACCAACACCCAATTTAGGGTAGGATTTACTAGTTTGTTTACGGTCAATGCTGCAGAAGTTAAAAAAGGGCCTTTGCAATATGAGCTCAATGAAAAAGCCATCAGTTTTATTCAAACTTATATGGATAAGCAGGGTGTGGGCTTGCGGAAAATGAAATCATGGGCCAAGCCTTATTTTAATTTATATGATGTTATATTGGAAAGCAAAGGAATACCAACACAGTTAAAATATTTAAGTGTGATTGAAAGTCATTTGAGTTCGGTAGTAACTTCATCCGCAGGCGCAGTTGGTCCATGGCAAATTATGCCTGCAGAAGCCACTCGTTTAGGATTAAAGTTAACACCCAGTGATGAGCGAACCGATTATGAAAAAAGCACGCAGGCAGCTGCAACTATTTTGAAGGAGCTGTATGATGAGTTTGGCGATTGGTTATTGGTCGTTGCAGCATATAATGGAGGTGCAGGCAGATTGAGACAGACGATTAAAAAAATGAAGACCAATGATTTTTGGGCCTTGCAGTATCAACTGCCGCTTGAAACCAGAGATCATGTAAAAAAGTTCATAGCCACTATTTATGTTTTTGAATCAGATCAAACCAATTTGGTTACCTATTTAAATAAGCCCACTTTAATTAAAAAAAAGGAGGAAGGCAATGCTAATTTAGCGAGGTTGGAAATCAAAGGAAGGTATAGCGCAAAAATTATTGCGGAGTTTGTGTCCTTTCCGCTTGAAAAACTCATGAACTTAAATCCACAAATTGAAAAAGTATTGGCTACTGGAAAATCTTTTGAATTAATACTTCCAAAGGATAAGCTAGAAATATTCGAGGCCCATAAAAATGAAATTTTACAGGCCTCTATACAGTCTTTATATAAGATAAGTGACTAAGTGAAGATGTAATTAATAATCATCCAAGTCGTCTTTATCATCGAATAAATCATCGTCGTCATCTAAGCTTTTTAAATCATCATCTAAAGAAAAATCATCATCATCATCTTCTTTTTTTGATTTCCCTTTGGCTTTGGTTGATTTTTTTGGCATATCAAATTCTTCGAAGTCGGGATCCCAACTATCCTCTTCGGAGCTTTCCCAATCATCATTTACTTCTTTCTCCTCATCCAAATCGTCATCCTCGTCTGCCACCTTTTTTTTGGATACAGGTTTAAGTATAGCCGCTTTATTTTGCGTAGGCTTTACTTCTTTACTTTTCTTTTCTTTTGCGATTTTCACTGCCATAAGTCTTTCAAAATTACAATGTAAATTTTCAAACTAAATTTTTATTTACCAAAAAAACAGCGTGTTTTTTTTAGAAATTTTAAAATTTGCTACAATGATTATTGTTGCAACAACTAATAGTTCATAAATGTACTATTTGGTCTCTGCCAGGTCCATTAGAAACATATTTTACAGGCACTCCTAGATAACCATTAATAAATTCTATATATGATTTCATGGTTGCAGGTAATTCCTTTTCATCTTTCATTTTTGTGGAGTCGGTGTTCCAGCCAGTCATTTTTTTCCAAATTGGGGTTATAGGTGTACCTACAATTTGAAATGGAACATAGTCAATTTGCTTTCCTTCCATTTCATAAGCTACGCCCAATTCTAATTCCGCAAATGAATCTAAAATATCTGCCTTAGTCATGATAATTTGTGTTACACCATTGATCATGCAGGCAAATTTTAAAGCCACCAGATCAATCCAACCACAGCGTCTTGGTCTACCAGTGGTAGCGCCAAATTCGCTTCCTATTTTACGAAGTTCTTCGCCTTTCGCATCATGTAGTTCCGTAGGGAAGGGACCGCCGCCCACTCTGGTACAATAAGCTTTAGAAATTCCAAATACCTCTCCAATTAATTTTGGAGATATGCCTAATCCAGTACAAACACCTGCAGAGATGGTATTGGAAGAAGTGACAAATGGGAAGGTACCAAAGTCAATATCCAACATAGATCCTTGTGCACCTTCGGCCAATACTTTTTTGCCTTTGGAAATTTGGTCATTAATAAAGTATTCGCAGTTGATGATATTTAAAGTTTTTAAAAACTCAAGCGCTTCAAAAAACTCGGTTTCTATTTCACTGATATCCTCGTTGAAATTGTAGCTATCTAATATTTTTTGGTGTTTCATGCGAAGCGCAATGTATTTACTAATAAAATTTTTACTTAGTAAATCACCTACTCTAATTGCATTACGGCCTGTTTTGTCCATATAGGCGGGCCCAATGCCTTTCAGCGTTGACCCGATTTTAGCTTCTCCCTTTGATAATTCAGATGCTTTGTCAAGTGCGCGGTGTGAAGGAATGATAATATTAGTACGTTCTGATATAAAAAGATTTTTTTTGACATCTACTCCCATCGCTTTAACTGCGTCACATTCTTTTTTTAATGTAACAGGATCTAAAACCACTCCATTACCAATGATGTTTATTTTATCTTGATGAAAAATGCCAGAAGGGATTTGGTGTAATACCATTTTAGTGCCGTTCACATATAAAGTATGTCCTGCATTTGGACCCCCTTGAAATCTTGCGATGACATCGTAATTGGGCGCGAAATAATCAACAATTTTACCTTTTCCTTCATCACCCCATTGAAGTCCTAAAATTACATCTACCATGGATTAATATTTGAGAACACAAAAATAAGTATTGACAAGTTGATTACCTATTTAAACTATTATTAATTGAACTAACTTTTACACAGTTTCGGTGTCAAATCTGTTAACTTGTTGGATTCCACTCACTGATTTTATTTTTTCTACCAATAATTCAAGTTCGTCTTTGTCGTGAACATACACTTTGATGGTTCCTTCGAACAAGCCGTCCTTGGATTCGATGGTGATGGCAGCAATGTTAATTTTAAGTTCCCCACTAATAATGGTGGTAATATTATTTACCACACCCACATCATCCATTCCCACAATACTAAGCCCTGTTAGGAAGGAAATTTCTTTATTTTTTGCCCATTTGGTTTTCACTACCCGATGGCCATAATTTGCCAAAAGTTGGGTGGCATTGGGGCAGCTGGTTCGATGAATGATTAAGCCTTTTCCTGTACTCACAAAACCAAAAACATCATCCCCTGGAATTGGATTGCAGCATTTTCCCAAACTGTATTTTATTTGATCGCTAGATTCTCCAAAAATAATCAGTTCGGATTCCTTTTTTGGAATAAATTTATTTGAATGGGTATCTTGACTAGGTTCGGGTACAATGAGGATGGGTTTAGGGGCTTCAATTTTATCACCTAGGACCAAGAATAATTTTAGCTCTTTTAATTCAATTTGCTTTTTTGCGATTTTAAAATGCAAATCAAGTTGACTAGGCTGTTTATAATAATTGACTAATTGGTCAATATTGTAAGGGCTATAGGGCGCGCCAATACTTTCCAATTTTCGTTGTAAGGTATATTTGCCTTCCTCTGCAATTGATTTTTTTTCTTCCCGCAAAGCATCCTTAATACTGTTTTTAGCTTTCGCAGTGACCACATTATTGAGCCAGTCGTCATTGGGCTTTTGCTTATTACTAGTGATAATTTCAATTTGATCACCACTGCGTAATTTATGGCTAATGGGTACTAATTTATGATTCACTTTAGCGCCAATACATTTGGATCCAATAGCGGTATGGATATAAAAAGCAAAATCCAAGGCCGAGCTGTTTATGGGCAACATTTTCACTTCCCCTTTTGGCGTGTACACATAAATTTCCTCTGCTAAAAAAGAGGTTTTAAAATCTTGTAAAAAATCAATGCCTTCTTCTTGTTGGTTGCTAAGCGCTTCTCTAATTTGAACAAACCATTTATCAAATCGATCTTCATTTTGTGAACCTTCCTTATATTTAAAATGTGCAGCTAATCCTTTCTCTGCAATCTCATTCATTCGCTTTGTTCTGATTTGCACTTCCACCCATTTCCCTTGTGGCCCCATAACCGTGGTGTGCAAGGCTTCATAACCGTTACTCTTTGGGTTGCTCAACCAATCACGTAATCTTTCAGGAGAGGGTAGGTATTCGTCCGTAATTAAGGAATAAACTTTCCAACATGCTTCCTTTTCTTTTTCTAAGGGCACATCTATAATAATGCGAATGGCAAATAAATCATACACTTCTTCAAAGCTGACCCCTTTCTTTTTTATTTTATTCCAAATGGAGTGAATGCTTTTTGGGCGACCATGCATTTCAAATTCAAAATCTTCGGGAATTAATTTTTCATTTAAGGGGCGAATAAATTCGTTGATGTATTTGGTTCTTTCTCGCTTTGTTTCCGCTAATTTTTTGGCAATCTCTTTATAAGTATCTGGCTCCATGTATTTCATGGATAAATCCTCCAACTCGGTTTTTAAATTATACAAACCCATACGGTGGGCCAAGGGTGCGTATACCCAAATTGTTTCAGAGGCAATTTTTAATTGCTTTTCTTGCTTCATCGAATCTAGGGTACGCATATTATTTAAGCGGTCCGCTAGTTTTATTAAGATCACCCTAGGATCATCGGTCAGGGTCAATAAAATCTTTTTGAAATTTTCAGTTTGCTGGCTACTATTGGCATCCATGACACCAGAAATCTTGGTTAATCCGTCAACTATTTTTGCAATTTCATTCCCAAATTCATTCTTGACATCATCTAAAGTTAAATCCGTATCCTCAATGGTGTCGTGTAATAAAGCACAAATGGTACTTCGAACCCCCAATCCAATTTCTTCCACACAAATCATGGCCACTGCAATGGGGTGCAATATATAAGGCTCGCCACTTTTACGACGCATGGTTTTATGCGCTTGGGTAGCCATCTCAAAAGCGGTGCGCAATAGTTCCTTGTCCCCCTTTTTTAATTTTTCACGAATGGCTCTGAGCAATGCACGGTACTGACGAACAATTTCTTTATTTTCTTGTTCTTCATTTAAATCGTATTTGGATGCGATTTTGGCTTCGTTATGTAGTTCGGATAAATCCATCTTATTACGAAAATACGACAATCAAACAGGATTTTTACATACAACACATAGATAGTGTAACTTTGTAGCTTATGACGATGAAATCGCCCAAATCCTTTTTTAATTACCCCCTTTTGAAAAGGGTGTTTTCATTTGTGCGTCCTTACCGTTTTATGTTTATTGGCAATCTAGCATTGGCGATTGTCCTTGCTTTTTTTACCCCAATTCGCCCTTATTTAATTCAGGTCACCGTGAATGCAGCGATTGGTAAGCCTACTATTTTACCAGAATGGGTGCGCTTTTTTTTAAGTGACACGGCATTTGAATCGGCGATACAATTAATCATAGGCATCACCATTTTTCAAGTGGCATTTATTATAGTGGAGACCATTTTTCGATTTATGTTCACTTTTGGAATGGCTTGGTTGGGTCAGCAAGTGATTCGAGATCTACGTAATAAAGTATACGACAAAGTAATGCATTGGGAGATGAGGCAATTTGACAAAACGCCCATTGGTACATTAACTACGCGAACGATTAATGATATTGAAAGTATCAATGATATTTTTTCAGATGGGTTAATTCCAATTCTTGCGGATTTTTTAACCATTATCATCACATTGACAACGATGTTTTTTATTAATTGGCAATTAACATTGGTCTGTTTAATTCTATTTCCAATTATGTTGATTGCTACTTACTTTTTTAAAGAAAGTGTCAATAAAAGTTTCATACAAGTACGAAATGCTGTTGCTGCATTAAATGCTTTTGTGCAGGAACATATTTCAGGCATGGCGGTGGTACAAGCCTTTGCAGCGGAGGAAAAAGAAATGACCAAGTTCGATAAAATTAATGAAGGGCATAAGTCAGCAAACATCAAAGCGATATTTGCTTATTCCGTTTTTTTTCCAGTCGTGGAAGTGGTATTGGCCTTAAGTATGGGTTTGATTGTATGGTGGGTAGCAGATCAAAGTTTAGATGCGGGAATGTTGGTTGCTTTTATTTTATTTTTAAATCAAATTTTTAGGCCCTTGCGCATGATCGCAGATAAATTCAATGTGTTACAAATGGGGATGGTCGCCGCGGAAAGGGTATTTAAAGTTTTGGATAATACGGATATCACATTGAACGAAGGGCGACTTCGTCCTGAAAAAGTGGATGGTAAAATTGAATTTAAAAATGTACAATTTGCTTATAAAGGGAACCACTGGGTTTTAGATGATTTAAGTTTTTCAGTAGCTGCAGGAACCACTGTTGCGATTGTTGGACAAACAGGTAGTGGTAAAACTTCGGTCATTAGTATTTTGAATCGCTTGTATCCTTATCAGTCGGGAAATATATTTTTAGATGACCAGCCCATTGAAAGTTATTCCTTGGACTTTTTAAGGGCTTCTGTGGGTGTGGTATTGCAAGATGTGTTTTTGTTTTCAGGGTCTATTTATGATAATATCACCCTACGAAACAACAATATATCGGAAGCACAAGTACATGCAGCTGCAAAAATGATTGACATGCATGATTTTATTTTGAGCTTGCCTGGCGGGTATGATTATCAAGTAATGGAACGTGGTGCGACATTGAGTATGGGGCAACGGCAGTTATTAAGTTTTATTCGTGCTTTATTATACAATCCAGCTGTATTAATATTAGACGAAGCCACTTCCTCGATTGATACAGAAAGTGAACGACTCATTGAAAAGGCCATTGATACTTTAATACAAGGGCGCACTTCCATCGTGATTGCGCATCGATTATCTACCATTCGTAAAGCCAACAAAATTATCGTACTAGATAAAGGGAAAATACAGGAAATGGGGTCACATGACGATCTACTTCAATTGGGAGGCTTTTATACAAAACTCAATGAAATGCAATTCAAAGATAAAAAATCGATCAATTAAACTAAGTAATTGATTTACATGCATTTGCATTCAACAATTTTTCCCAATTTTAAGGACAATTTCTATTCAATTTTTCTGCAATTTCAAGGGGAATATTCCTATCTTTGCACCAAATTTTGAGATCTGTATGGCCCTAAGACCTATTAAATCAATACTGGCGTTGTGTTTTAGCCTTTTTATTTTGTTGCAACCAACAAATATTTTAGCAAGCGAACCAGCGGCAGCTACTGCGGAGCATGCCAATAAGGAAGAAGGCAGCTTTAATGTTACTGAAACAATTTTAGAACATATTAAGGACGATCATAGCTGGCATTTATGGGGACATACTTCAATTGCATTACCTGTAATTTTATATACACCACAAGGGTTTGACGTTTTTTCTTCAGAAAAATTAGTGGACGAACATCACGAGCCTGTGGTGTACAAGGGAAAATTTGATTATAAGTTAGTGGAAGGCAAAACAAAAATAGTCAACGCAGCGGGTGAAGTGGATGTAGTTGCAAGTAAAAAATTATGGGATTTCTCGATTACAAAAAATGTGGCTAGTTTATTTATCTCTGTTATCATTTTATTATTGGTTATTCTAACTGCAGCAGGAGCTTATAAAAAAACAGGGGTTACTTCGGCGCCTAAAGGATTACAATCTTTTATGGAGCCAATTGTTTTATTTGTTAGAGATGAAATCGCCCTTCCAAATATTGGTGCAAAGCGTTATGCTAAATACATGCCATTTTTATTGACCATTTTCTTTTTGATTTTAACGAATAACTTTTTAGGTTTAATTCCTTTATTTCCAGGTGGCGCTAATGTGAGTGGAAATATTGCATTTACAATGACTTTAGCAGTTTGTGTTTTCATAGTAGTGAACTTAAGTTCGAACAAAAACTATTGGGAGCATATTTTCTGGATGCCAGGAATGCATTGGTCTATGAAATTGTTTTTAGCGCCGATTGAATTGATTGGGGTATTTAATAAACCTATTTCATTGATGATTCGATTGTTCGCAAATATCACAGCGGGTCATATCTTGGTATTGAGTTTGGTTTGTTTGATTTTTATTTTTAAAACTGTGTATGCAGCTGCAATAGCAGTGCCTTTTGTAATTTTTATATTCATGATAGAATTGCTAGTCGCTTTTTTACAAGCCTATATTTTTACAATGCTCACTGCAATGTATATTGGTATGGCTTCAGAAGAAGCGCATCATGACCATCATCCAGCAGGGGAAGGCGCAGATAAAGAATTAGTTCATCATTAATCATATTTATAAATTTTTTTTCAATAACAATTAAAACGTAAAAAATGGTAGTAGGAAGTGTTGCCGCAATCGGCGCTGGATTAGCTGCTATCGGTGCTGGAATTGGCATCGGTCTAATTGGTAAAGGAGCGGTAGAAAGTATTGCTCGTCAACCAGAAGCAGTGAATGATATTCGTTCTAACATGATCGTAATGGCTGCCTTCGTTGAGGCCGTAGCTTTATTTGCGGTGGTGGTTGCCCTTTTAGGAAACGGATAATCTATCAAAAGATTCCCAAAGCATTATAGGCCCTAGCACAGGGCGAAGGGCCTATAATTTTTTTAAAGGGAATGGATAAAAAAGAAGAAAAGATTTTTAATCATTAAGATAAATTAAGGAATATGTTTTTAGAAATAAACCCACTAGTGTTACCAGATATCGGATTGGTATTCTGGAATACGGTTGCCTTTGTTGGACTACTTGTGGTACTAGGCAAGTTTGCTTGGAAGCCAATGTTAAAAGCAATTAGTGATCGTGAGCAAGGCATTGAAGATTCTTTGGCTAAGGCGGATAAGATGAAAGCAGATATTACTGCTATGCAAAATGAAAATGAAGCATTATTAGCAAAGGCGCGAGAAGAAAGAGCTACTTTGATCAAAGAAGCAAAAGAGGCATCTGAAAAAATGATCGCTGATGCAAAAGATAAAGCGAAGTCAGAATATGAGCGTATTGTAGCAGATGCACAAGTGGCCATTACACAACAAAAAAATGCAGCCCTTACTGAAGTTAAAAATCAAGTGGGTTCATTAGTCGTTGATGTTGCAGAAAAAGTATTAAGACGTGAGCTTTCTAACAAAGCAGAGCAAGAAACGTATATTAAACAACTAGCTGACGGAGTTAAATTAAATTAAAAAAAATGCCGAACGCAAGATTAGCAGGTAGATATGCAAAAAGCATCCTTGATTTAGCTATCGAACAAGGTCAGTTGGAAGCGGTATATGCAGATATGAAATACCTACAAGCACTTTGTAATGCAAGTAGCGAGTTTGTAAGCATGTTGCGTAGCCCGATTATAAAAGCAGATCAAAAAAATAGCATCTTGAGCGCTGTTTTAAAAAATAATGTAGGCGTATTAACAAATTCCTTTATTATTTTATTGGTAAAGAAGGGCAGAGAAAGTGATTTGGATGAAATTGCAAATACCTTTATTGAACAATACAATGGAATGAAGGGGATACATCAGGTTACTTTAACAACTGCAGTTGAAATAAGTGCCGAAATGAAAAATTCGATCGAGCAAAAAGTGAAATCTGATAATTCATTTGCATCAGTTGAGTTGACCACTAAAACAGACGAAAGTTTGATTGGCGGTTTTGTACTTGAGTTTAATAATAATTTATTAGATGCAAGTATCTCAAGAGATTTGAAAGACATAAAAAAACAATTTTTAAAAAACGAGTTCGTAGGAAAAATATAATTATACAAAAAAATAATCGTTATGGTGGACATTAAACCCGATGAAATTTCAGCAATTCTTAGACAACAACTAAGCAATTTCAATGCCTCGGCTGATTTAGAGGAAGTGGGAACTGTATTACAAGTAGGTGATGGTATTGCCCGTGTATATGGTTTGAATGGTGTAAGAAGTGGTGAGTTAGTGGTATTTGAAAATGGAACTAAAGCAATTGCACTTAACCTTGAGGAAGATAATGTGGGTGTGGTATTAATGGGAGACAGTAAAGGAATCAAGGAAGGAAATAAAGTAAAAAGAACAGGTCAAATCGCATCTATTAAAGTTGGAGAAGGTATAGTAGGCCGTGTTATTAATACATTAGGAGAGCCCATTGATGGTAAAGGTCCAATAAAAGGTGAATTGTATGAAATGCCACTAGAGCGTAAAGCACCAGGGGTAATTTTCCGTGAGCCAGTAAAAGAACCATTACAAACAGGTATCAAAGCCATTGATGCGATGATTCCCATAGGTCGTGGACAAAGAGAGTTAGTCATTGGTGATCGTCAAACAGGTAAAACTGCCATTTGTGTAGACACCATTATTAATCAAAAAGAATTTTTTGATGCAGGAAAGCCAGTGTACTGTATTTATGTAGCGATTGGACAAAAAGCATCTACTATTGCGGGTGTAATGAAAACTTTAGAAGACAATGGTGCGATGGCTTATACGATTATCGTTGCAGCTCCTGCAGCTGATCCAGCGCCATTACAATTCTATGCGCCATTTGCGGGTGCAGCGATTGGAGAATTTTTCCGTGATACAGGTCGTCCAGCATTAATTGTTTATGACGATTTATCTAAGCAAGCGGTGGCTTATCGTGAGGTTTCTTTATTATTACGTCGCCCTCCAGGACGTGAAGCATATCCTGGTGATGTATTCTATTTGCATAGTCGTTTATTAGAGCGTGCTGCAAAAGTTATTGCGAATGACGATGTTGCTAAGAATATGAATGATTTACCGGATTCAATTAAGCATTTGGTGAAAGGTGGTGGATCATTAACTGCATTACCAATCATTGAAACACAAGCAGGTGACGTATCTGCTTATATTCCAACCAACGTAATTTCAATTACTGATGGTCAAATATTCTTAGAGGGTAACTTATTTAACGCAGGTATTCGTCCAGCAATTAACGTAGGTATCTCTGTAAGCCGTGTGGGTGGTAATGCGCAGATTAAGTCAATGAAAAAAGTATCTGGTACATTAAAATTAGACCAAGCTTTATACAGAGAGTTGGAAGCATTCTCTAAGTTTGGTGGTGATTTGGATCCAGCAACTAAGTCAGTAATTGACAAAGGCGCTAGAAACGTGGAAATTTTAAAGCAAGCGCAATACACACCATTCTCAGTTGAAAAACAAGTAGCCATTATTTACTTAGGTACGAATGGTTTATTGAGAGATGTTGCAGTGCGTAAGGTAAAAGAATTTGAAGCGCATTTCTTATTAGAAATGACCAATAAATTACCAAATGTATTGGCTGAGTTTAAAAAAGGAAATTTGCCAGAAGATGGATTAAAGCAAATGCTTGATTTAGCGAACAGCATTATTCCTCAATACAAATAGTATTAGTTTATATCAAATTGATATAAAAACCCTGAACATAGTTCAGGGTTTTTTGTTATTATAGTATGTCTGTGATTAAAGTACAAAATATAAGCAAGCACTTTGGCAGCTTAAAAGCGGTAGATGATTTAAGCTTTGAAGTGCAAGCAGGCCAGGTATTTGGCTTTTTAGGTCAAAATGGATCAGGTAAAAGTACCACCATACGTATGTTGCTGTCCTTAATTCACCCAACAAGTGGCCAAATTGAAATTTTTGGAAAGCGTATCGAAAAAGACAGGGAAGCAATTTTAGAACAAGTGGGTGCGATTATTGAAAGGCCCGATTTGTATCCCTATTTAAGTGCTAGGGAACATTTGGAATTATTTGCAAAAGTACGAAAGAAAAAAATTGGAGAAGCTGACATTAATGCCACGCTTGAAAAAGTAGGTTTGGCCCATCGGGCGAAGGATAAAGTGCAAACTTTTTCATTGGGTATGAAACAACGCTTAGGTATTGGTATAGCATTAGTACATAATCCTTCCTTAATTATATTGGATGAGCCTACTAATGGATTGGATCCGCAAGGGATTGCAGATATCAGACAATTAATTCAATACTTAGCCAAGGAAGAAGGAAAAACGGTATTGGTATCCTCACATTTGCTTTCAGAAATTGAACAAGTAGCCAACCAAATATTAATCATACACCAAGGTAAAAAAATGGTGGAAGGGGTGACCAAGGAATTGTTAGATCCCGAGAAAAGAATTGTGCAGATAAAAACTACCGATGATGCAAATGTGTTAAAAGTTATAGCTGCGGGTAGGTTTAGTAATTATTTATTACCTCGCGGTGAAGGTGTTTATTTAAAAATACCCACCCGTGAAATTCCATTGCTGAATGAATCACTGGTAAAAGCAGAGGTTGCACTACTTGGTATTGAAACAAAGAACTCCTTAGAAGATTATTTTTTACAAATCACTTCAAACGCTTAATTATGTGGTCCCTGATCAAAGTTGAATTGTATAAAATATTTAGCCGTCCAAGGACGTATATTGCCTTTGGCGCTATTGCGGCACTTATTGTAGTGATTCAATTAGGATTAAAAATAGATGGAGATTCCTATGCTTCCTTTTTAATGAAAGATATTAATGATACATTAACGGTGGATGGTAAAGTATTGAATGGCTATTTAATTTGTTATATATTATTACAATTGTTATTGGTACATGTGCCCTTGTTGGTAGCTTTGATAGCGGCGGATATGATTTCGGGGGAGGCCAACTTAGGCACACTTCGTTTATTATTCACAACGCCCTATAGTCGCACACGCTGGGTATTGGCTAAGTTCATCGCTGCAAGTATTTACACTATTTTACTTTTAATATGGCTGGCTTTTCTAGCATTGTTTGTTAGCATGTGGATATTTGGTACGGATGATTTATTTTTAATGAAATCAAATTATGTGGTACTGATTGAACAAAATGATGTGCTGTGGCGCTATGTGGGTGCTTTTGTATTTGCGAGTTTTGCTTTATTAACAGTAACTAGTTTAGGTTTTTTATTATCGAGCTTGTCAAGTAACTCAATTGGTCCAATTGTGGGCACCATGAGTGCCATTGTATTCTTTACCATTTTGAGTACTTTGAATATCCCCTTGTTTACACTTGTAAAGCCTTATTTGTTTACGACGCATATGAATAATTGGAAGGAGTTTTTTGATATTCAGGTGAATGCCAATAATGAAGCCATTACAGGTAGTATTTTAAACATTCCAAAAATTAAAACATCTATAGTGGTATTGACATTGCATATTATTTTATTTGTAAGTGCTTCTATCATCATTATTAAGAAAAAAGATATCCTTAGCTAATACCAACAATGAAAAAATTCACCACCTATTTATTCGCAATTGCTATTTTATTTTTGAGCTTGCTATTTAGTTTACGTGCAAGTGCACAAGTAGATCCCTTGATTGAAAAAGTGGCACAAAAATTAGCGTTGGTCAATGATTACGTGGCCGAGGGTAGTATGAAAACCGATGTTTCATTTATAAAAGCCTCATTAGGTAAGGTAAAGGTATATTTCAAAAAACCCAATTTGCTTAAAGTGAAAAAAGAGGGTGGAATTTCCTTATTGCCAAGAGGTGGCGTTTCCTTAACCATTAATACACTCTTAAATACAAAAGGGTACACTACCATACCGGTGGGAACCCAATTACTCAATGGGAAAAAGGTAACTGTCATTAAATTAATTCCGAATGACGATAATTTGGATTGGGTAATTTCTACTTTATGGATTGATTCAGTGGAGGCGCTTGTATACAAAACTGCGACTACAACTAAGGAAAGTGGCAGTTATGAGATTACGATGCAATATGGCGCCTATGCCCAACAAGGGTTAGCGAGTAAAATTATTTTTAGTTTTAACACCAAAGATTATAAATTGCCGAATGGTATTACTTTAGAGTTTGGAGATGAAGAACCTGCGAGTAAACAAAAGATGCTAAAAAACAAAAAAGGAACCATTGAAATAACTTATAACAAGTATACTATTAACAAGGGCATACCTAATAATATATTTTAAAAATGCGTCCATATTTTTTAGTTGTTATATTTCACTTATTTATATGCCAGCTTCAGGCGCAAACTAAAGTGTTCGCTAAAAATTTAGAAGCTGCCGTCGTTTTACTAGATAAATGTCAAACCCAGGATCAATATGTTTCTGCTTTTGCAAAAATGGAGGAATTGCACAAACAAGATCCATCTGCTTGGTTACCTGCCTATTATGCAAGCATTATAAAAGCGAGAATGGCAATGAAAAAAATGGGCGATGCCGATCAACTTGCCAATGAAGCTATTCAATGGTTAGCGATAACTAAGGCGAAACATAATAGTGATGAAGTGCTATGTTTGGAGAGTATCGTTTATACTTCAAAAATGGCAGTTAATCCTATATTTAGATGGAAGGTGTATGAATCAAGAATAAAGAAACCATTAGAACAGGCGATCGCGTTAAATAAATATAATCCAAGACCCTATATTTTAAAAGCCAATCTACAATACAAGATGCCTGTTTTATTTGGGGGCGGTTGTAATTCCGCAAGGCCCATTGCACAAAAAGCAAAACTTGCATTTGATCAAGTCAAAACTGATTTTACAGTAATGCCACACTGGGGAAAACCAATATTAGAAGATTTGATTAAGGCTTGTCCTTTGTAAACAGATCATCTTGTTTGCCCTACTTATTTATTGTTAATCCATCCCCTCCAGGGTCTCATCTTTGGCACCAGCAAACATACGGGCGCTAATTTTTTTCATTGGATTAAGGCGCATATCTCTATAGCCTTGGCGTGCGTGTAAAATTCTGATACATTCAAATATACTTGCTGTAAATGAGCCTGCATCAGCTTTGTTTTTACCTGCAATATCAAAAGCAGTGCCGTGATCAGGACTGGTTCTTACAATAGGCAATCCTGCAGTAAAATTAACACCTTCACCAAATGCCAATGATTTAAATGGAATTAAACCTTGGTCATGGTACATGGCTAATACGCCATCAAATTTTTCATGTTGGCCTCTTGCAAAAAATGCATCTGCAGAATAAGGGCCGTATACCAACATTTGTTGTTTACTTTCTTTAATCGCTGGTTTGATAATTTCAATTTCTTCCTTACCAATTAAACCTTCATCACCAGCATGTGGATTTAATGCTAATACTGCAATGCGCGGTGCGTCAATGCCAAAATCCTTTTTCAAACTACTATTTAAAATAGTGAGCTTTTGTTTTATTTTTTCCTTGGTTATATATTTACCTACTTCCTGAATTGTTACATGTTCTGTAACTAATGCCATTCTTAAATTATCGGCAACTAGTAACATTAAATTTTCAGTGTTTCCAAAAGCATGTTGTAAATAAGGAGTATGTCCACTAAAATTAAAACTAGGGGATTGAATATTTTTTTTGTGAATAGGAGCAGTGACCAATCCATCAATATGATTATTTTTTAAAGCTGCTACTGCAGCTTCTAAGGATATGAGTGCATACTTACCGCCTATTTCTGTAGATTCCCCTGGGGTAATGGCTACTTCTTCCTCCCAGCAATTTAATACATTGACTTGCTTAGGATTTAGCTTTGAAAAATCATTAATGGAAGCATAATTAATGGTGTATTCGGGTAATCCTTTTTTATAAAAGTTTAAGCATTTGTTATTGGCAAATATTACAGGAACCATAAAGTCCAATAAGCGACTATCAGACAATGATTTTATGATTAATTCGATACCAATACCATTTAAATCGCCACAAGTAAAGCCTATAATTGGTTTTTTGATTTCCGGGGTCATATCCATTTGATTAGGCTGTAAAAGTACGCACAAAAACCTAACTTTGCTTCATGCAGTACACGCTAAAAAAATCATTGGGTCAGCACTTTTTAAAGGATGCCTCCATTTGTATTAAAATTAAGGAGGCTTTGCTTGAACAGGAAATTGCCCAATTATTGGAAGTGGGCCCTGGAGGAGGGGCGCTTACGCAGCATATTTATGACATTCCCACCAAGAATTTTAAGGCGATTGAACTCGATACCGAAAAGGTCAATTTTTTATTGCATACGTATCCTGAATTGCAGGGTAAATTGATCAATGCCGATTTTTTAGAAATGAATATCCCGTTTTCAGATGAATTTGTAGTGGTGGGTAATTTCCCTTACAATATATCTACACAGATTGTTTATAAAGTACTGGATTGGAAATTGCAAGTGCCGGTGATGATTGGGATGTTTCAAAAGGAAGTAGCAGAGCGTATAGCTGCAAAGCCCAATTCAAAAGCTTATGGTATTTTGAGTGTATTAGCGCAAGCATTTTACGATGTGACTTATTTATTTGATGTGCCACCGGAATCATTTACACCGCCACCTAAGGTAATGAGTGGGGTAATTCAAATGAAAAGGAAAGCGAATTTTCCTACGATGCTTACTGAAAAAAGTTTTTATCATATTGTAAAGATATCTTTTGGCCAGCGCCGTAAAATGTTACGCAATCCTTTGAAGCCTTTTTTTACTGCAGCACAACTAGAGGATCCAATTTTCACCAAACGTGCCGAAAATTTAACTTTTGAAGATTATGCGGCCTTAACTTTTAAAATGCACATCGCTTCAACCTAAACTGCATTTTCGAAATAAAAATATTGTACAATGGCAATGAGAATTATTATTACAGCACCTGCACATCCTCTTTTAATGGAAACATTAACGCAGCATGGGTATGAGGTAATGTATGAGCCTGCTATTACCTACGATGCTTTGTCAAAAATCATTGATACTGCAACAGGATTGGTCGTTACAACGCGTTTAAAAATTGATCAATCTATAATTAGTGCGGCAACGCAATTAAAATGGATTGGTCGTATCGGAAGTGGTATGGAATTAATTGATACCGAATTTGCTGCTTCAAAAAATATTCAATGTGTGAGTAGCCCCGAAGGAAATTGCACCACCGTAGGCGAGCATACTTTAGGTTTATTATTAAGTTTAATGAATCATATTCATAGTTCTTATGCTGAAATAAAAAGTGGGCAATGGATACGTGATGCGAATAGGGCAGATGAACTTACTGGAAAAACAGTGGGTATTATTGGTTTTGGAAATACGGGTAGTGCTTTTGCAAAAGTTTTATCAGGGTTTGATGTCAAAATATTAGCCCATGATATTTACAAAACAAACTTTGATACCGCACAAATTAAACAAGTGAGTTTGCAAGAAATACAAAAACAAGCGAATGTGATTAGTTTGCATCTACCATTAACAGAGCTCACCCACCATTATGCGAATGATTCCTTTTTTAATGCTTGTGTTCAAAAACCCTATTTTTTAAGTACTTGTAGGGGTGCGGTGACCAATACCGATGCTTTGCTTAAAGCGCTTCAAAATCAATTAGTTAGCGGAGTAGGAATGGATGTACTTGAAAACGAACAATTAGACAGTTATAGCTCATCAGAACAGGCGCGTTTACAGGCCTTTATGGCATATCCCAATTTCATTTTAACCCCGCATATCGCAGGGTATAGCCATGAGGCCTATTTGAAGATGTCTCAAATCCTACTAGGAAAATTAGGCATTATTTGACCTTAATTTAATATCTTTGCATAGTGCAACGCTTCATTTATGTGGCGTTGTATTTTTTTTATAACTAAAGTGAACTGTATGAGTGAAATTAATATGTATGTTACGCAAGAGACTTTTGATAAGATGCGTGAGGAATTACATCGAATGAAATCGGTGGATCGTCCTGCGGCTTCTAGGGCTATTGCGGAAGCTAGAGAAAAAGGGGATTTAAAAGAAAATGCAGAATATGATGCGGCAAAGGAAGCACAAGGCATGTTAGAAGCAAAAATTAAGCAACACGAATCTGCCATCTCCAATGCAAAGATCGTGGATACGAGTACCATTGATACAAGTAAGGTGACTATTTTAACTAAGGTGACGATTACCAATCAAGCGACTAAAAAAACAATGACTTATCATTTGGTGGGAGAAAAGGAAGCGGATTTAAAAGCTGGTAAAATTTCAGCATCCTCGCCGATTGGAAAAGGCTTATTAGGCAAAAAAGTGGGCGAAATTGCCGAAGTGGTTGCGCCAAATGGTACTATGAAATTTATGATTGATAATATTACTATTTAGTAAAGTAGCATACATTACTATTAGACTGCATCAAAGCGCGCACATTAATCTTGTGGGCGCTTTGTTTTTTTAATTAAATTAGTGTTTCAATACAATGACTATGACTTTGTTTTCAAAAATTATCGCGGGCGAAATTCCTTCTTATAAAATTGTGGAATCGGATCAATTTTTCGCCTTCTTGGATATTTTCCCTTTACAAAAAGGGCATGTACTGGTGGTGCCTAAAATAGAAGTTGATAAAATTTTTGAAGTGCCGGATGATTTTTTAGGGTCGTTATTAATTTTTGCAAAACCCATTGCCAAAGCTATCGAACAAAGCTTCCCATGTAATCGCGTGGGCATGGTTACCGTGGGTTTGGAAGTGCCGCATGCACATGTACACTTGATTCCTATTAATGAAGCAAAGGATATGGAATTTTCACAACCCAAATTAAAATTATCCAAGGAAGAATTTGAGGAAATTCAAAAAACCATTCAATCACATTTGAATGGGTAAGCAATTTTAAGTGGCGTATAATTTTATTATGAGAATATAAATGCGCCCCTATTTAAGTTTTTGTCTTCCTGGATTTTTTGCTAAAAATGCATCCCAACCTTTTAAACCTTTCGCAGCCGGCATCACTGGGCTACTCATTTGATACCAATGACAAAGTGCCACACCGAGTGCATCGGTGGCATCAAAATATTGCGGTTGTTTTTTTAAATCTAAAATTCGCTCCAACATTTTCCAGACCATATCCTTATCAGCATTTCCATTGCCCGTAATGGATTGTTTTACTTTTTTTGGTGCATATTCAGTCACCGGTAATTTAAACTGCATCGCAGCCGCAATCGCTACTCCTTGCGCGCGCCCTAACTTGAGCATACTTTGTACGTTTTTTCCAAAAAAGGGGGCTTCAATGGCAAAATGGGCAGGTTCGTATTTTTCGATGAGTTCAATGATTTTAGCGTGTATTAATTGCAGGCGCGCGTAAATGTCCTTTTCCTTGGTCAATTTCAATACATCCATATGTATTAAAGAAGGCTTACTGCCGCCTTTTAAAATAGCAAAACCTAGGATCTGTGTTCCTGGGTCAATTCCTAAAATAATGGGTGTTTTTGACATTTGCATTAAAGTTACAAATATGATGGCAAATTCCGAACTTTACCGCCAATGAAGGAGGTATTAATAAATCGTTTACGCAGTTGGGGAAATAAATCAATTGGATTAATCCTATTTGTAGTTTGCTTGGTCGCTATTTATAATAAAGTAGCGCACAATGAAAATTTGAATCAATACTCAGCCGACATTAAAATTCAGTTTGAGAAAGTTACTTTTTTTGAATGGTCAGTTTTGCTATTTCTTTTTTTATTAAACTATTTAATGGAAGCCATCAAGTGGCAAAAATTACTTGCATCCTGGAGCCCCATTTCAATTTTTAAATCTTATAAGTCTGTTTTGATTGGACAAGCTTTTGCTTTTTTTACCCCCGCGCGTTCGGGTGACTATGTAGGACGCATTTTATTGCTACCTCCGGGAAGTAAAATTAAAGGGGTGGCACAATTGGCTTGGTCCTCCTATGCGCAACTCATCATTACCATCAGCATTGGGAGTATTACACTTTTTTTTAACCTGCCCTTTTTCCCTTGGATCAAATGGTTTATGCCATTGGGCTTGGTCGCTGCTTTACTTGTTTATTTTCATCCAGGACAATTTAAAGGGTGGTTAAACAAAATAAATAAACTCCAAATTGAAAATAAATTAAAATTGAATTTATTGGTTCTTTCTTTTTTTAAATATGTTGTTTTTGTGCTTCAATATACTTGGGCAGTTAAAATGTTAAACATACCTATTGCGAATATTGATTTATGGATTGCTCTAGGGGTGTTGTTTTTACTACTAAGTATCATTCCTTCAATCAGTTTAACGGGTTTAGTGATACGTGGACAAATTATAGTAGTGTTATTGGAACCCTACTATAACAATAGTTTAATGCTGATATGCTTAAGTACCATCATTTGGGCAGTTAACTTTTTATTACCTGCCCTCATTGGGGCATTTTTATTAATTAATTTCCGCATAAAGCAATAATTTTGCATGATGCTAATTATCAAATGCGTCATTTTAAATTAAAGCTCCTGTGTATATTTTATTCATAATATTAAGTTCTTTATTATCTTTTTTTCCTGTTAAGGAACGGGATGGCCTGTGCAATCAAATCAACAAATCCTATCAAACTGGCGAAAAAGTGAGATACACGATTTATTATAATGTGATTGGTCTGTATGTGAATGCAGGTAAGGCGGAGTTCAGCATAAAATCATCTTCTTGGAATAATACCCCGGCCTATACATTTACACTCAATGGCCGTTCTAATTCAAAATATGATTGGATTTTCAAAGTCAGAGACAAATATGAGTCAGTGGTAGATGCTAAAACCTTATTGCCCTATCAATTTACCCGACATATTAACGAAGGCAGCTTTCATAAAAAGCAAGAAGTGTTATTTGATCAAAAAAATAATACAGCCACTAGTGAAGCAGGTGTGTTTAATACAGCCGATTGTACATTTGATGTTATTAGTGCTATTTATGCAGCACGAAATATTAATTATGAAAAATGTCAAATCAACGATAAAATCAATTTGAGTTTTTTCATTGACGATAATTTATATCCTTCCTATTTTAAATTTTTAGGTCGTTCTGAAATCACGACTCAATATGGTCGCTTTAAAGTAATTAAATTAGCGCCCTTATTGGTGAAGGGCAGTATGTTTGATGGTGGTGAAAAAATGATTGTATGGGTAACGGATGATGAAAACCATATCCCCGTTCGTATTGAAACACCGATTGTTGTTGGAAGTATTAAAGTAGACTTAGATGGCTATGAAAACATCCGACATCCCTTAACCTCATTGATGGAAGTAGTAGAGTAGCAGTGAACTTTATTGCTGCAACCAGGTATGCAATGTAAAACTTGCATTCGATCTAATTCCTTTTTCTGTTTCGTGTAAACTACAACATTCATTGAACGCGTCGTGTTCAAAAAATAAAGTGTAATTATTTTTCACAGCTTCATTTAAGAATAGTTCTTTTTCGGCAAGTGTGATCAGTGGTTGCATATCATAGCCCATCACATAAGGCAGTGGTATATGTGCTACGCTGGGTAATAAGTCGGCCATAAAAACCAATGCACGGCCATCTATATTTATTTTAGGGATTAACATTGCTTGGGTATGTCCATTGACAACAAAGCAGGTGATATTGGGGCTAAAATGAATTTCTTGTAAGTTACTTCCACTTTTAAATGCAGGCAGGCTGATTAATTTTAGTTGGCCGCTCTGTTGCAGGGGTAAAATATTTTCCTTTAAAAAAGATGCTTTTTCGCGCTTATTTGGATTGAGTGCTAATTCCCATTGTGGTTCACTCACCCAGTAAGTAGCATTCGGAAAAGTTAATTTAAATGTGTCATTTTCCTTTTGAACAGCACCTCCTACATGATCAAAATGTAAATGTGTTAATAATACATCCGTGATATCATTGGCACTAAAATTTAATTGATGTAAAGCATCATTTAAGGTAACGGTTTCATGGGGATGGTAGTGACTTAAAAATTTGGCATCTTGTTTGTCACCCATACCCGTATCAATAAGTATTTTTCTTTCTCCGTCAATCACCAACAAGCAACGTAAAGACCAAGTACACAAATTATTATCGTCTGCCGGATTTAGTTTGTTCCAAATTCCTTTAGGCACAACACCAAACATAGCACCGCCATCTAATTTAAACTTACCTGTGTCAACACTAAATACCTGCATGTCCTTTTAATTTTGAAGTGCGATACAATAAAACAAATCCTATGATAAAAAATATACACAAAGCCAATACCGAGTTTCGTTGTGATCCAGTGATTTCATTAATAAAACCAAAGCTAAACATACCAATAACTATCGCTACTTTTTCTGTAACGTCATAAAAGCTGAAATAACTAGTAGTGTCATGTGTTTCAGGCATCAACTTGGAATAAGTACTTCTGCTCACTGATTGTATACCGCCCATGACAAATCCCACAATAATGGCTAAGCTATAAAACGGCATGACACTATTGCGTGGTAGGTAGTAACCCATAATACATCCGCCAATCCAAATCAATATCGCTATCATTAGCGTGTTAAAATTACCCCATTTGCTGGCGAGTTTTGCCATTAAATGGGCGCCAGGAATGGCCACTAATTGAATAATTAATATGGCAATAATTAAGTTGGTGGTAGGTATGTTTAATTCACTCTTACCATATAGCGTTGCAGCTAACATAACTGTTTGAACGCCCATATTGTAAAAGAAAAAAGATAATAAAAATTGTTTTAATAGCGGTTGTGTTTTAAGTTCAATCCAAACCTTGTGCAGTTCCTTGTAACCTTGTGTAATTAAATTTTTACTATGTGCGCCTTTGACACCCTTACTTGCAGGAAGTCTTGAAATGGCTAACCAACCAAAGCTGACCCACCAAATGCCGACCAATAAAAATGAAATCTGGGATGCTTTACCCACTGTGATGCCGAATAGTTCAGGTTTTAAAACAAACACAAAACAAATAATTTGTAAAAGTACTGAACCAATATAACCCATCATAAACCCTTTCGCGCTAATTCGATCACGATCCTCCGGTGCTGCAATTTCAGGTAAGTAGGAATTATAAAAAACCAAACTACTCCAAAACCCAACACAAGCAATAATCACTGAAATTAATCCACCCATAATATGGTCGCTGTCAAAAAAGTAAAGTGAAGCGCAAGACAAGCTACCCATGGTACAAAAAAAGCGGAGAAACTGTTTTTTATTTCCCCTGTAATCAGCAATAGAGGATAATATGGGCGACATGATTGCCACAATGACAAAAGCAATGGCTAGTATATAATTATAAAGTGCAGTGTTTGAAAACTCATAATTTCCAATTTTAATTTTATCGATTAATGTATTTTCATTGCCATCGCCGGTAACTGCTTCATAGTAGGCAGGAAAAATAGTAGAAGTAATTACAAGATTGTAAACACTATTGGCCCAATCATACATGGCCCATCCGTTGACAACTTTTTTTGAGGCAGTTTGCATACGCGAGTTTATTAGTGTTTTAAAAATACTAATAAATACCCAACTCTCCTATAGGCGGGGTTAGCAAAGATGATTCGTGTATAACAATACCAAAATGGTGATACCCAACACAATTCGGTACCAACCAAAGGGGGCAAATCCCATTTTTTGAACAATTTTGATAAAAAATTGAACCGAGACCAAAGCAACTATAAAAGCAACAATAGCGCCAATCAATAATGTAATGAGGTTATTTGAAGAGAATACTTCAGGATTGGTTTTGTATACATCCAAAGTGCTTTTCGCGGAGGCTGCCATCATGGTTGGCACAGCTAAGAAAAAGGAAAACTCCAATGCTATTTTCTTGCTTAATTTTTGACTCATTCCGCCTATAATAGTTGCGGCACTTCGGCTTAATCCAGGAAAAATAATGGACAATACTTGAAAACAACCAATGATGAATGATTTTTGATAACTGATTTCACCTGCCTCATTATTCGTATTTGTAGCAGTCTCATTCGCTTTAAATAATTTGTCTATAAACAACAGGATAACCCCGCCAGCAATCATGACAATGGCAATCACCCATAAATTATTTAATGCAGCATCAATGTATTTTTTTAATAAAGCCCCAAATAGCAAAGCTGGAATCACAGCTACGATTAATTTTAAATAAAAGCTAAAATGCTTAAAATCAAAAAATCTTTTTTTATAAATTACTACAACAGATGCAATAGCAGCAAACTGTATTACTATCTCAAATAAGTCAACAAATGGGCTGTCGTCAATGCCTAGAAAAGGATTGGCAAACTTCATATGTGCAGTGCTTGAAATGGGTAAAAACTCAGTGATACCTTCAATGATAGCAATGATTATTGCTTGTATTGTATTCATAATGGTGTATTAAAAAACAGATCCCGAGCGCAGGCGTCGGGATCTGTTTAAATTTTATTTTAATTATGCTTTTTTAAATAGGGCATAAATTTCAACCAAAAAGCCAATGATCATGACGATTGGTGCTAAGGTAATGCGTCTAAAGCTATACACTTCACTTGCATTAAATACATTCGGGTCAGCGCTTTTTCCACCTGTCATTAATAGCATTCCTGCTGTAATTAATAGGGCGCCCACTAACATCCAAATATAATTTGACTTGCCAAAAATGTCTAAGGATTTTTTTGTTTCTTTCTGTGTCATACAATTTTATTTTATGCTATTGTCGTTTCCGCTGGATTTGCTCGTTTTGGTTGGACTTAATTTCTGAATTATAAATTTAATGAATTAGTTAATATAGAACGTCTAATTTCATTTTTAAATATTTCAAAAAACTACGGTAAGTGCTAAATACGGATATGCCCACACCCATAATAATGATGCCGCCAAAGAGTAATAAATCATTCCCAGCACCTTGGATGGTTCTGATTTGTGGAAATTGACTACCTGCCCATTGAATTAAACCAAATAGTAAAACAATGGAAATAAAGGCACTGGTTAATCCATTGATCAATGCACGAATCACTAATGGTTTTGAAATAAAGCTTCTTGTCGCACCTACCATTTGCATGGTTTTAATTAAAAAACGATTACTGAACATAGCTAATCGAATGGTATTGTCGATGCTGATAATTACGATGATGCACAATATAATAGACATCACTAAAAAAATCACCCCAATTTTAGTGGCTCTTTCATTCAGGTTGGTCACTAAGCTTTTTGGATATTGAATATCTGCTACTTCATTTTTGAATGTATTTTCAATAGTTGCGCTAATGTTGGCTAAACTATCTGGATTCACATAATCGGCTTTGGCAAAAAAGTCGACACTTTCAGGAAGGGGGTTTACATCTAATATCTTAGCCCATTCTTCATTATTTTCTTTATTCCAGATGTCTTTGGCCTTTTCCTTATTTACGTATTCGACGTTTTTAGCATAGGGTTGGATGGCAATATATTGCTGTACTTTTCCTATTGCATTTTTGTCGGAGGTTCTCAAATAAACGCTAATACGGATATCTTCTTTAAAATTGTCCCCAATGGAATGTAGGTTTAAAAATAGCCATCCCATGATGCCCATTATAAATAAAACAATCGCCACCCCAATGACACTATAAATGTAGTTGGGCTTGCTGCGTTTTAAAGAGGAAGATCCGGTCACTGCCATAGCATAAAATTTTACTTGTTCACTTTGCAAATGTAGGGTTTTGAACGCTAATGGCTTACATTTGCAGAGGATGAATTATCCCATTTTTTAGGCCAAAATGTGTATTTTTTTGATTTTGGTTAAAGAATTGTTATGATTTAACCATTTAAAATGAAATGCAATTAGATGGAGTATCAATTTAGGGCCATTGAAAAGAAATGGCAAACTATTTGGCAGGAGAAAAAAGCATACCAGGTTAGCAATGAATCAAGCAAACCCAAGTGTTATGTGTTGGATATGTTCCCTTATCCTAGCGGAGCTGGTTTGCATGTAGGACATCCTTTGGGTTATATTGCTTCGGATATTTATAGCCGTTTTAAAAGATTAAAAGGTTTTAATGTTTTGCATCCGATGGGGTATGATGCGTTTGGTTTACCAGCAGAACAATATGCCATTGAAAATGGAGTACATCCTGCCATCTGCACCCATGATAATATTAATAATTTTAGAAAGCAATTAGACAATATTGGATTTTGTTACGATTGGGATAGAGAAGTGCGCACTTGTGATGCTACTTATTACAAATGGACACAATGGATATTTTTACAACTTTTTAATAGTTATTTTGATCGCGCTCAACAAAAGGCAACACCTATTCAAAATTTGGTGTCGACATTTGAAAAGGAAGGAAATAAAAATCATCCCTGTCCAGTGGATGAGGTGAAAATATTCCCGGCGGAAGCTTGGAAATCCTATACTCAAAAACAACAGCAAGATATTTTAATGCATTACCGTTTGGCATTTTGTGGTATTGGAGAAGTGAATTGGTGTGCAGCATTGGGAACCGTACTAGCAAATGACGAAGTGATTAATGGCTTAAGTGAAAGAGGCGGTCATCCGGTGGAGAAGAAAAAATTAAGACAATGGTATTTACGTATCACAGAATATGCAGATAGGTTATTAAGCGGACTGGAAACTATTCAGTTTAGTGATGCCATGAAGGAAATGCAATCCAATTGGATTGGAAAAAGCGAAGGGGCTGAAATAAATTTTGCAGTAAAAGACGCTAACGAAGTGTTGTGTGTATATACAACACGCCCGGATACTATGTTTGGCGTTGACTTTATGGTAGTAGCACCAGAGCATGCAATTATTGAAAAAATTGTTCCGAGTTCACATCAAGCAGAAGTAGCAAAATATATTGCTTATGTAAAAAGCAGAAGTGAGCGTGAAAGAATTGCTGAGAAAAAAATTACAGGATGTTTTACAGGAGCGTATGTTATAAATCCATTCAATGGTGTTGAAATTCCTGTTTGGATTTCGGAATATGTGTTGGCAGGTTATGGAACGGGTGCAATTATGGCGGTGCCTTGTGGAGATGATCGTGATTTTAAATTTGCAAAACATTTCAATATACCCATCACCAATATTATTGGAGATGCCTTTAATGGTTTGGAAGCGAATCCCACCAAAGAAGCCATTTTAAGTAATAGTGATTTTCTAAATGGCGTGGTACAAAAAGCAGCCATTGCAATTGTGAATGATAAAATTGAAGCATTGGGATTGGGTAATCGCAAAATCAATTATCGTATGCGTGATGCTGCCTTTAGCAGACAGCGCTATTGGGGTGAGCCATTTCCAATTAAATGGGACAATGGCATTGCTTATCCATTGGATGAGAAAGCGTTGCCTTTATTATTACCTAAGGTGGATCATTATGGCCCAGGACCTGATGGGGAAGGGCCGCTAGCGAATATTCCTTCCTGGAAGGAAGCGCAATTGGAAACCAATACCATGCCTGGTTTTGCGGGAAGTAGTTGGTACTTTTTACGTTATATGGATGCCCATAATAAAAATGAATTTTGTAGCAGAAAAGTGAGTGATTATTGGGGGCAAGTAGATTTATATATTGGTGGTACGGAGCATGCGGTAGGGCATTTGCTTTACAGTAGAATGTGGACCAAGGCTTTGTATGATTTAGGGCATATTGGTTTTGATGAGCCATATAAAAAATTATTGAATCAAGGAATGATTCAAGGAAGCTCTCGATTTGTATATCGCAAAAGAGGAAGTTCCATTTTTGTTTCTGCTGGTTTAATTAAAGATTATGAAGTTGATCAGTTACATGTGGATGTAAATAAAGTAGACGGCGTTGAATTAGATACGGAAGCATTTAAAAAGTGGAAACCTGATTATGCGAATGCGGAATTTATTTTAGAAGATGGAAAATACATTTGTGGCGTAGAGGTTGAAAAAATGTCTAAGTCAAAGTTTAACACAGTCAACCCTGACGATTTAGTAAACAAGTATGGCGCGGATACCTTTAGGATGTATGAAATGTTTTTAGGTCCGGTGGAGCAGAGCAAGCCATGGGATACGAAAGGGATCGAGGGGGTGCATCGCTTTTTGAAAAAGTTTTGGCGTTTATTTTTTGATGAAATTAAAGGAGAGATTTGGGTGGATGAAGCTGCAAATTTAGAGGAACTAAAAGTGTTGCATAAAACCATAAAAAAAATTGAGGAAGATACCGATCGTCATAGCTTTAATACAGCGGTAAGTGCTTTCATGATTTGTGTGAATGAATTATATGATTTGGGTTGCCATAAAAAAACGGTTTTATCTGACTTACTTGTTTTAATGACGCCCTACGCGCCGCACTTTTGCGAGGAATTATGGCAGGTGTTAGGTAATCAGGGATTAGTGATAGATGCTACTTTCCCCATATTTGATGCGAAGTATGTTGTAGAAACCGCCAAGGATTACCCCGTAAGCATCAATGGTAAAATGAGAACCAATATTGCGATTGATTTATCCTGCACTGAGCAAGAGGTGAGTGATATAGTAATGGCGAATTCGGTTGTTCAAAAGTGGATGGAAGGAAAGCCAGTAAAAAAACTGATTTTCGTGAAGGGTAAAATGATAAATGTTGTAATTTAAATAATGGTGGATAATTAAAACCCGAATGGAGTAATCAAAAATGGGTTAAACGAATTTTAAAAAATAATTATGAAAAAACAGCTTCTTTTTTTAACTAGTATTTTTTGTGTGATGCTATTGCAAGCGCAAATGCGTATGCCACAATCTAATTTACCAAGATTTAATCGTTGGTTGAATAATGATGAATTTGTTATTAATACAAAATTAAAAGCAGGGACACCATCTGCTGATTATGTATATAATATAAATACAAAAGCTTACACGCCTACGCCTGCTGCTGTTATGAAGGAAGAGGCAACCGTTAGTTTAAAAAACGGGGAAGTAGCAATTAGGGTAAGTGGTGTTGAAACTGTTTTAACATCGGATAAAGGCGACAAGAAAAATCCACAACTTTCACCGGATGGTCAATATGTTGGCTATACAAAGGATAATAATTTATATACTGTAAGTGTTGCCGATAAAAAAGTAACTGCAATTACTTCTGAAAAACAAAATGGGATTTTAAATGGTTATGCGAGCTGGGTATATTTTGAAGAAATTTTTGGCCGCCCTTCTCAATACCGTGCATTTTGGTGGAGCCCAGATAGCAAATTTATTTCCTTTATGCGTTTTGATGAAAGTAAAGTACCTATGTTCCCAATCTATAACAGTGAAGGGTTGCATGGCTTTGTCGAGGAAACCCGTTATCCAAAAGTGGGTGATCCTAATCCTACAGTAAAAATTGGTTGGGCAACCCCAACTGGTGGCAAAATTACTTGGGCTGATTTTAATGACCAAGAAGACCAATATTTTGGATGGCCTATCTGGAATCCCAATAACAAAAGTATGTGGTTGCCATGGATGGATCGTGGACAAAATAACTTAAAAATTTATGAATTAGATATGACTTCTGGTGCTAAGAAAGAAGTGTACAAAGAGTATCAAAAAACTTGGATCGATTTGGAGGATAGGGTGAGTGGTCGTATTAATTTTATAGCCAACAACGAAGGTTATATTGCACAATCGGATGCGTCTGGATGGAATCAGTTGTATTTGTATAATATGAATGGACAATTAATCAATCCAATCACCAACGGAAAGTTTACCGTTACAGGAATTAAGTTGATAGATGAAAAAACAAGGTCCATATATTTTACTGCACGTGGATTAGAAAATTCAGCACGTGGTGATTTTTATGTTGTCAATTTTGATGGAAAAAACTTAAAGCGACTTTCTATTGGCGATTATAATCATGCACAAATATATTTATCACCGAATGCAAAACGATTTGTTTCTGTTTATAGCAATGTAAACACACCAACTACGATTGCATTGGTGGATCGTAAAGAAAAAAATCCAGTAGTTACAGTTTTGGGAACTGCTGTTGACTCTAGTTTTAAGGCTGAAAATTTTGCAAAAACAGAATTAATCAGAATTAAAAGTGCGGATGGCTTATTTGAATTACCAGCGCTAGTTACCTGGCCTAAAAATATGGATCCAAATAAAAAATATCCCTTAATGGTGAGCATTTATGGTGGTCCAAATGCAGGAACAGTCATGGATAGTTGGAGCAATCCAGAAATGAAAGAAAACTGGGCGAAGGAAGGAATGATACAAGTGGCATTTGATCACCGTGCGAGTGGACATTTTGGAAAGGAAGGCGTGAACTATATGTATCGTAATTTAGGTTATTGGGAAATGCAGGATTACATGACCATGGCGAAGTGGTTTATTGCCAATGGAAGTGCGGATCCTAAAAAAATTGCCATCACTGGGTTTAGTTATGGGGGTTATATGAGTTGCTATGCTTTAACTTATGGTGCTGATGTATTTACACATGCTATGGCAGGTGGTAGTGTTACTGCTTGGGAGTTATATGATTCACATTACACAGAAAGATTCATGGATACGCAAAAGGAAAATCCAGAAGGGTATAAGTCCGGTAGTGTAATGACCCATGTTAAAAATTTTAAAGGAGTATTGCAATTGGTACATGGCACCATGGATGATAATGTACACATGCAAAATTCGATACAGTTGTTAAGTGCATTACAGGATAATGGCAAGGATGTTGAGTTTATGTTGTATCCAGGTGGTCGACATGGATGGGGTGGTGCCAAAGGGAAACACTTCAGTGATTTAAAAAATAAATTTATTTATAAATACTTATTAGAAAAGCCAGTTCCTGCAACCAAATAAAAAAATATTCATGTCCAATCCAATTTTAGATAGTTCGAATAATAGTTCAAACCCTTTAGACAAGGAGTTTGAAAATAGTATTCGTCCAAGGGAGATGGATGCTTTTGCTGGCCAGCCTCAACTGATTGAAAATTTAAGCATTTTTATCAAGGCTGCTAAAATGAGGGGCGAGGCCTTGGATCATATTTTATTTCATGGCCCTCCAGGTTTGGGTAAGACCACCTTAAGCCGAATTGTTGCTAATGAAATGGGTGTTCAAATTAAAGAAACATCGGGTCCGGTGATTGAAAAACCCAGCGACTTAGCAGGCTTATTAACCAGTTTGGAAGCAAATGATGTTTTATTTATTGATGAGATACACCGTTTAAGCACGGTGGTAGAAGAATATTTATATGCCGCGATGGAGGACTATAAAATTGATATTATGATTGATACAGGCCCAAACGCCCGTAGCATTCAAATTAATTTAAATCCATTTACATTAGTTGGCGCGACTACGCGTAGTGGTTTATTAACAGCCCCTTTATTATCGAGGTTTGGGATCAAATCAAGATTGGAATATTATCCTGCCAGCGTTATTGAAAAAATTATTTTAAGAAGTGCGCAAATATTGGATGTGAAAATTAATGCAGATGCGGCAAGGGAAATTTCAAGAAGAAGTAGGGGCACGCCGCGTATTGCCAACGGACTTCTAAGACGTGTACGTGATTTTGCACAAGTACTAAATGATGGATCTGTGGATATTGGCATTACCAAACATGCATTAAAAGCGTTGAATGTGGATGAGCATGGCTTGGATGAAATGGATAACCGTATATTATTAGCAATTATAGAAAAGTTCAAGGGAGGCCCTGTCGGGATTACGACGATTGCTACTGCGGTAGGTGAGGAGTCGGGTACTATTGAGGAAGTATACGAGCCTTTTTTAATTCAGGAAGGTTTTTTACAACGCACACCCCGAGGTCGTGAGGTAACAGATAAAGCATATAAACATTTGGGCAAACAAAAAGCCCGAGGCCATTTAGATAACCCCGAGCTTTTCCGTTAATGTATTAGACACGATTTTTTGTTATTGCACCACTAATCGGAAACCATTCCCGTGAATGTTTACGATTTCTATTTTTTCATCTTCCTTTAAGTACTTCCTTAATTTGGCAATGTACACATCCATGCTTCTGCCATTAAAGTAAGTATCGCTACCCCATATTTTTTTCAGTGCTTTTTCGCGGGTTAGCAAATCGTTCTTATTATCCGCCAACATTTTAAGCAACTCGTTTTCCTTAGGCGATAATACCTGTGTTTTTTGGTTGAATTTTAATTCACGCAACTTGGGATTAAAATGGTAACCAGCCAAATTAAATTCTACATTGTCTGAAACTTTATTGTCATCTTCATTGCGTTTGATAATTACCTTGATTTTTAACAACAATACTTCACTATCAAAAGGTTTGGTGATATAATCATCAGCCCCTAATTTGTAGCCAGTGATAATATCTTCCTTTAAAGTTTTAGCACTTAAAAAAAACAAAGGCACATCAGGATCAATATCTCTAATTTCCTCAGCGAGGGTAAATCCATCCACATGTGGCATCATGACATCTAATAAGCATAAGTCAAACTTTTCACGCTGAAAAGCTGCCAAGCCCAAACGGCCATCCCGCTCTAATGTTACTTCGTAATCATTTAACTCTAAGTAGTTTTTAAGTACCAAACCCAAATTGCTGTCGTCCTCGCACAACAAAATTTTACTTGTTTTTTTATCTTCCATATTGATTGCTTTGTGTAAAGAAACGCTTTTTAATTATTGTGGGTAAAAAAGGATTTCCAATGTTTTGTTAAAATATACCTATTTCTTCGTACTTGTACAAAGGTCGCATATTTTACATGGGGTTGGATTTATTTCACCAAAATATTTGGCCAAAAAAACACTGCGACAACTTGCATTTTGACCCCATAAATAGTCTGAAAAATGCTTAATTCTGTCCTGAAATGCCTTTAACCTTGCTTGGTAATTATCCAAGTCAATGGTAATATGTGCAGCCGCTGCCCGATTCCATATAAATTGCACTACGGGTTGGTTTTCCTTTTGTTCAAAACTAATCATTCCATGTTTTTGCAAAAGTGATAAGCTATTTAACACAAACGGAATATCTCTTTGTAAAAGATTCGCTAATAAATTTTCATTGATGAACTGCGGGCTATCTAATATACCTCCATAACTGCGCAATAGGGTTTGAAGTACAATGGTGCCTATATTATTTTCCTTTTCAAAGTCGTCCATCATTGAACGGTCTGCCAATACTTGCACCAAGGAGGGTTTAAAAGAACTTGGTGAAAATTTCACATGTCCTTCCTGTTCGATCCATTGTAAAGCATTCCGCGCAGTCATTTTATCCCACTCAAATCGCGTGCAAAAAGTATCAAAGTCAAATAAAAATTGCTGTTTTTCACCCATACCAATCGGAAGTTGCACATAGTCAGCCAAGTCCTGATAAACTTTTTTTATGGTAGCGATGGAAGGATATTTTTTTTCTTGTACAGTTTTCCAATAATCCCAGTCATTTTGTTGTAACAATAAAATAGCTGCAGCCCCTTGGCCATCGCGACCTGCTCTTCCGGCTTCCTGATAATATTGTTCCAAACTTCCTGGGATATCATAATGTATTACTGCTTTTACACTACTTTTATTGATGCCCATACCAAAGGCACTCGTACAAACCATGATTTGAATTTCATCATTCATCCAGGCACGTTGATTGCATTGCCTGGTTTCAATGGAAAGACCCGCGTGGTATTCTTCGACTTTGTACTTGTAGGCTTTTAATAAATTAGTCAACTGACTTACATTGTTGCGTGTGTTACAATAAATAATGATCGCCCCTTTTATTTCATTTAAAATTAAGCGGCAGCTATGCAATTTAACGGGTACCAGATGAATACTGTATTTTAAATTAGGCCGTAAAAATTGATCCGTGATAATAGTAGCTTTTTGTAATGCCAATTGCTTGATGATGTCTTCCTGCACCAATGGAATTGCGGATGCAGTAATCGCTAAAATGGGTACTTTTGGAAAAAGCTTTTTTAAAATACTTAATTTTCGATAGGCTGGTCTAAAGTCATAGCCCCATTGTGAAATACAATGCGCTTCATCAATGGCAAATAGTTGAATGTTTAATTGTGCTAAGAAGCTTTGAAAATTAGTTTGCGCTAATTTCTCAGGGCTACAATAAATAAATTGGTACTTCCCCTTTTTTGCATCGTTTAAAATAGTTTCTTCCGCATCAGGTGTAATTTGACCACCTAGGTTAACGGCTGAAATATTTTTATCTAACAAATCCTTTACCTGATCCTGCATTAAAGCAATTAAAGGACTAATCACCACACATATGCCGCCATGGGTAATAGTGGGCACTTGAAAACACAATGATTTTCCTGCGCCCGTTGGAAGTAAGGTCAATACATCATTGCCTGCTAAAACAGCATCAATCACTGCCTCTTGTTGTGGCCTAAATGTTTCATAGCCCCAATATTGCTTTAATATTTGTGTCGTATTTTTCAAAAAGGTTACACTAATTTTTTCTTGAATAACCTTAATGAATTTATTGCCAATACCACATCACTTAATCCCATAATTAATGCACCATAAGTGGGTCCCCAAGTACCTAATAGTCCTAAGGCTGCAACAGGGATGGCAATGATATTATAGGAGAATGCCCAAATCAAATTTTCCTTAATGGTTTCATAGGTTCTTTTACCTAAGCCCAATGCCATCGGTAAATTTTTCAATCCTTGGTTCATTAAAATAACCTGTGCGGTTTGTATGGCAATATGTGATGCGTTACTTAATGAAATTCCAATGGTTGCTTTCGCGAGCGCCGGTGCATCATTGATGCCGTCACCCACCATTGCCGTAGGATATTTTTTTACAAAATTATCAAGTTGTGTTAATTTATCTGCAGGGCTTTGTTCGCCAATAATTTCTTGGATGCCTAATGCTTTTCCTATTTTATCACATTTGGATTGTCGGTCACCACTTAATAAAATAGTATGTACCCCTTGTTTGTGTAGGGTTTCAATCACCAATTTTGCATCCGGTCTTATTTCATCTTCCACATCAATCCAGCCAATGAGTTGGTTATTTTTTTGGATATAAATATTATGATCATCCTCCTTGTAGTTTTGATCCCCTAGAGTTTTGAATGAACCTGCCCAATATTGATTGCCTTCTTTGTCTGTGGCGTTGATACCTAATCCTTTGACTTCTTCAATTTTGCCCCAAGAAATTGTATTGCTTGATTTCCATTCCAAGCTGATGCATTTAGCAATAGGATGGTTCGAATATTTTTCCAAAGCATACACCAATGATTTAAAATCAGCTTCAGGGGTGCCATCCACTATTTTAAATTGTGCCACAGAAAAATGCCCTGTAGTTAAGGTGCCGGTTTTGTCAAAAACCACTTGCTTGATATCTTTAAATGTTTCTAAACTTTTTGCATTTTTAAATAATACACCGTTACGCGCGCCTCGGCCCAAGCCAACTGCAATAGCTGCAGGTGTAGCCAATCCCATCGCACATGGGCAGGAGATGACCAGTACGGCGATGGCGCGCAACATGCTTTCTCCAAAACCAATATTTCCGCCTAATGCATTATGTGCAAAAAAATAATTTAATACCAAGGTAGCAACGGAAATGCTCAATACCAAGGGAACAAATACCGCACTTATTTTATCCGCTAAAATTTGCACGGGTGGTTTTTCGCCTTGTGCTGCTTTCACCATTTTTAAAATATTAGCAAGGACGGTGTCATCGCCAACAGCAGTTACATAGGCTTTAAGGCTGCCATCTTGAATGGTGCTTCCGCCTAATAACAAATCATTTTTTTTACGTTGCACGGGTACACTTTCGCCGGTAACAATCGATTCATTGACATTCGCTTCGCCCCATAATATTTTTGAATCCATCGGAACGGTCTCGCCCGAGTTAATTAAAATTATATCGCCCACTTTTAAGGTGGTACTTTCTACATTAAAAATAATTTCTTTGTGATTTTCGTCAAACACAATCATATTTGCCATTACTTTTTGCGCCTTCACTAAATCTTTTAATGCACGTTGGGTGGATTGTATGCTTGCATCCTCTATGTAATTACCTAAAAATACCAAAGTGATAATGGTGGCGGTGGTTTCATAATACGTAAATCCAACACCTAATTCCATCAGCGTGCCATATAAGCTATAACCAAATGAGGCGAGTGCGCCAATGGCAACGAGTACATTCATATTTGGGATACCACCGCGAATACTATGCCAGGCACTTTTACCAAAATAACCCATACCTATAATAAAAACAGGGAGTGTAAATCCGAGTTGCACATAAGGGTTCATCATCCAGTGAATATGAACCCCAGGTAACATGTGAATTAAAAGGGGTAGGGTAAACACAAAACTAAAAAGGGCGCGTTCTCCATTATTATCCAACCACTTTTTTTTAGCGCCTGCTTCTTCCTGTCCTCTTACTTTATATCCCAAACCTTGTATGCCTTTAATTATTGTTTCCTTGGTTACATTTTCGGGCAGGTCAAATTGCACTTCGCCTTCCATGAAATTTACCTTGGGTTCATTGATTCCTTTTGTCTGCAAATATTTGTGTATGGATAAGGCACAATTGGTACAACTCATCCCATCTACTTTCCATTGAACTGATTCCATATTAAAACCGTTTATAGGGTAAAGATACGAAGCATTTTGCCCATATAATAAAGCTTTAATACCCTTTTAAACATTGTATTTGTTCACATATCTTTGCATCATGGATATGATTTACACTTTAGCGGAAATGGACGATGTAGCGCAAAGCCTAATGAAGAAATTCGGTTCAAAATCCGTATGGGCTTTTCATGCACCCATGGGCGCAGGGAAAACCACTTTGATTACTGCACTGTGTAAAATTTTAGGGGTACAGGATAGAGTCAATAGCCCCACTTTTGCGATTATGAATGAGTATCAAGGCCTTGGTAAAGTGATTTATCATATGGATTGGTATCGTTTAGAAAATGACGGAGAAGCGCGTAGGGCAGGTGTTGAAATGGCCATGGAGGATTCGGATTATTGTTTTATTGAATGGCCAGAAAAAGCAATCAACTTAATTCCAGCGGAAGCCCTTCATATTGAAATTGAAATATTGGGTCCCGAACATCGACGTATTTTTATACCCTAAGTTGTCCATCCAAATTTTGTATCTTCATTAAAATTTTGTTTTATGAGTACTTTAAAGCCCCAAATTGATAGTTCCATTACCTATGAAACACAGGAGGAGGTTTTAGATATTAAGTTTAGGACGAAACCTTTGATGATTGGTATTCCAAAGGAAATTGCATTTCAAGAAAATAGAATTGGTTTAATCCCGGAAGCGGTAAGTGTTTTAGTAGCGAATGGACATGAGGTTTTAATGGAGCACAATGCAGGTGAAGGAAGCAGGTATAGTGATATGGATTATTCTGAAGCGGGTGCTAAAATTGTATTTGACAAAGAAGAAGTGTATAAGTGTCCCATATTAGTAAAAACTGCGCCTCCTGTTGAAGCAGATTTACCTTTTTTACAAAACAACCAAACCATTATTTCTCCTTTGCATTTAACTGCATTAGAAAAAGGACTGATGGAAAAATTAATGGCCAAAAAAATTACCGCACTTGCTATTGAAAATATAAAAGATGAAAATCAGAACTATCCTATATTAAGAAGCATGGGTGAAATTACAGGTAGTGCTGTGATGTTAATTGCAGGTCAGTACTTGAGTAATTTTAACCAAGGCAAAGGAGTATTGTTGGGCGGCATTAGTGGCGTTCCACCTACCAAGGTAGTGATTATTGGGGCGGATATTATTGGTGAATTTGCTACGCGTAATGCGCTCGCATTAGGTGCGTCGGTAAAAGTATTTGATAACAACGTTTCAAGATTACAACGACTTCAAAATAATTTAGGACAAAGAGTTTGGACCTCGGTATTAGAACCTAAAATTTTAGCGAAGCAATTAAAAACCTGTGAGGTGGCTATTGGTGCTTTACGAAATGATTTTAGCCGTGCACCTATTGTTGTCACAGAAGAAATGGTGTCAGCAATGCGACCAGGTAGTATTATTATTGATGTTGCCATTGATCGCGGTGGTTGTTTTGAAACCAGTGAATTGACCAATCATGAAAAACCAATTAAAATAAAACATGGGGTGCTTCATTATGGTGTTCCAAACATTCCTAGTGGCTTTGCGCGAACTGCAAGCCAAGCGATTAGTAATGTATTGATGCCTTTGTTGGTGCAAATTGGTGATTTAGGTGGACTGTCTGAAATTATTTGGCAGCAAGTACAACTGAGAGAGGGGATCTATTTATATAAGGGGGCTTTGACTGATATTTATATCAGTGAAAAATTCAATTTAAAGTATACGGATTTGAACTTATTGATTGCAAGTAAAAGCTAGGCTTTTTTGTATTCCATTAAGTTTACTTGCTGATTGCAAAATGCATATTCCTGCGGATCATTACTTCCCACAATAATTAATTTGTGTTGCGCAAATTGTTGAATGAGTTCTGCATAAAGCTTATAGCCTTCTTTGTCCAAATTGCTACAAGGCTCATCTAATAATAACAAGGGGGTGTCGGATAAAATTGCCAACGCCAATTTTAATCTTTGTTTCATTCCGCTACTAAAATACCTGATTTGTTTGTGCGCTGAATTTTTTAAACCAATACGTTCAATGATATCATTAACTGAAATGGATGGTTGCAATGTTTTGAAAGTAGCATGAAAGTCAAATTGCTCCATCGTGGTAAATTCCTCCACCAATTCTAAGTAGGGTGCTGCAAAACTAATCTGTTGAAAAACGGTTGTATGGTCATTGTCACTCCAGTGAATAGTACCCTTGGTTAAGCTGCTGTAGCCTGCTATAATTTGAAGTAAAGTGCTTTTTCCAGAACCATTATTGCCAATCAGTGCATAATGTTGTCCAAGTTCAAATGTATAATCTAGATTTCTAAAAATCCATTCTTTATTGAATCTCTTGCTGGCTTGTTGTAAGCTAATTTGCATATGGATTAATCTTCTTCAACGACACCTTTGCCGAATCTTTTTATGACACCTCTACCGCTTTCTCTAATAAAGGTTACAATTTCATCGCGCTCATCTGTTGCTGGAATTTCTTCCTCAATAAATTCTAAAGCTTGCGTTGTATTCATCCCTTTACTAAAAATGTATCTGTAGATATCTAAAATGTGATTTATTTTTTCCAAATCAAATCCCCTTCTTTTTAAACCAACACTATTCACGCCGCCATAACTCAATGGATTGCGCACCGCTTTAATATAAGGAGGCACATCCTTGCTTACCAAGCTACCTCCAGCAATATAGGCGTGTTGTCCAATGTATACAAATTGGTGTACCGCACTCACTCCAGCGATCCACGCGTAATCACCTAATGTTACGTGACCTGCAATTTGTACACTATTACTTAAAATACAGTTGTTGCCTATAATACAATCATGTGCAATATGACTATAAGCCATGATTAAACAGTTGTTACCCACTTTAGTAATCCAACGATCCGAAGTTCCTCTATTGATGGTGACAAATTCACGAATGGTGGTGTTGTCTCCAATCTCAACATTTGTTTTTTCGCCATTAAACTTTAAATCTTGTGGATCGGCACCGATGACTGCTCCTGGAAATATGCGGCAGTTTTTTCCAATCTTAGTGCCATTCATGATGGTGACACTACTGCCAATCCAGGTGCCTTCTCCAATAACCACATCCCCATGAATCACGGTAAATGGATCAATTTTTACATTAGAGGCAATTTTTGCATTAGGATCAATATAGGTAAATGGATGTGTCATAATTTAATCTTCTTTTATTCTGCTCTTTTAATTACTTGTGCTACTAAATCAGCTTCGGTAGCTACTTTACCTCCAACATATACCGTGCCTCTCATTTCACAAATACCACGACGAATAGGGGAGGTTAATTCCATTTTCAACAACATGGTATCACCTGGTTTTACCATTTGTTTGAATTTGCAATTATCTATTTTTAAAAAGTAAGTATCGTATTGTCCTTTAGGCATTGCATTGATACACAATATACCACCTGTTTGGGCTAATGCTTCAATTTGTAAAACACCTGGCATGACTGGATTTCCTGGAAAGTGTCCAGGGAAAAACCATTCATTGTAAGTGACATTCTTGACACCCACAATCATCGTGTCTGTTAATTCAATGATTTTATCAATAAATAAAAACGGATGTCTGTGTGGTAATGTTTTTTCAATTTGTTCTAAATTAAACACGGGAGTTTCCGCAGGATTATATACGGGTACATCCTTAACGTGTTTATTTTTTTTAATGTACTGCTTAATTTTTTTAGCAAACTCCACATTACTACTATGCCCTGGACGATTGGCAATAATGCGTGCTTTAATTGGATAACCAATTAAAGCTAAGTCGCCTACCACATCTAATAATTTATGTCTTGCTGGTTCATTCGGGAATCTCAATTCCAAATTATTTAAATACCCCTCGCTTTTTACTTCAATTTTATCACGCTTAAATACTTTAGCTAATCTACTCATTTCCTCACTGGACACAGTCTTATCCACAACTACAATAGCGTTATTGATATCACCGCCTTTAATCAAATCATTTTTAAGTAAGGTTTCTAATTCATGTAAAAAACAAAAAGTGCGACAAGGTGCAATCTCTGCTTTAAAATCTTTGATGGTTTTTAATGCTGCATGCTGTGTGCCTAATACGGGACTATTAAAATCAATCAGTGTCGTAATTTGATAATCAAGCGCAGGGAGTGCCACCATTTCAACACGCTTCTCATCGTCGTAGTTAAATATATTTTCATCAATAATATACCATGCTTTTGCAGCATCCTGTTCAAAAATCCCTGCATCTTCTATTTTTTCAATAAAGGGACTAGAACTTCCATCAATTATTGGAATCTCAGGACCATTTACTTCAATTAATAAATTATCAACGCCCATGCCAACTAGGGCTGCTAAAATATGTTCAACAGTACTAATTTTTACATCACCTACTTGTAAGGTAGTTCCGCGGCTAGTATCTGTGACTAAATCGCAATCTGCTTTAATGGTCGGTTTATTGGGTAAATCAACTCTTTGAAATTGGATCCCATAACCTGGGTTGGTCGGAGTCAAGGTCATATCCACCAACACGCCTGTATGCAAACCGGTGCCACTAATACTGATACTTTTGCTTAAGGTATGTTGCTTATCGGGATTAAAATTTTGATCCATGCTATTCTTGTTTAATGCTTCGCTAATGTAAAGCAATGATTTTCAGCAAAATTAAGCTGAATTAGCCTTTTTGGGCCAGTTGTTGTACTAATATTTCAAGTTCCTTGACCCTTTTCTCCAATAATGGCAGGTTTTTAACCTGAATTTGGCTTCTTAAGGTGGCGCCATGCTCGCCAGCAGGGTAACCGGTGACCACTAAATTGGCCTGTTTGATGCTTTTGGTAAGCCCACTTCGTGCAGCAATTTTCACCCCATCGGCCACTAATAAATGTCCAGATGCGCCAGCTTGCCCACCCATCATTACGCTTTTACCGAGTTTGGTGCTGCCACTAATGCCACATTGTGCGGCGATGACTGTATTTTCTCCAATCTCTACATTATGTGCAATCTGTATTAGATTATCCAATTTCACCCCCTTTCTGATATAAGTGGAACCCATGGTCGCGCGATCAATGGTGGTGTTGGATCCGATTTCCACATTATCTTCAATAACCACATTGCCCAACTGAGGAACTTTTTGAAAACTACCATCCGCTGTAGGTGCAAATCCAAAACCATCACTTCCTATTACTGCATTTGAATGTATCGTAACATTGTTTCCAATCACACAGTCGGAATAAATAATTACGCCCGGATGTAATACTACATTGTTACCAATGCTAACATTTTCAGCAATCACTACATTGGGATAAACTTTAACATCATCTCCCATACTTACATTATTTCCAATATGCGCAAATGCAGCGATATAGTGGTTCTTACCCATTTTGGCTGAAGATGCTATAAAGGAAGGTTGTTCAATTCCGTTTAATTGTTGTGCTTTTAATTCCTGGTATTTAGTCAGTAAAGTTGCAAATGCCGCATAGGCATCAGGAACTTTAATGAGTGTAGCGGAAATACTTTTTTTCAATACCAAGGATGCATTTATGATAACAATTGATGCTTGCGTGGTGTATAAAAATTCCTCGTATTTGGGATTCGCTAAAAAGGAAATGTCTCCTTTTTTTGCTTCTTCAATTTTACCAAAATTATTTACTGTTATAGCGGCATCCCCTTCCACTTGACCTTGGATCATTAAAGCTATTTGTTGTGCAGTAAATTGTAGCATGCGCTAGGGGTTGAATGAGGGGTTATTCGTTAAGCAAGCAAATGTAAAATTTTTTCACCGGGGCGGAAAGACTTTCGTTGATTAAAGCGTTTTGAATTTGTGAAATAGTGCTTATTTGACCGGTTTTTAGCAAAATTTTAATAGTTTCTCCATCATTCTTATATAAGGTGTTGGTGGCTTCCCCTTTAAAACAAAGAAAAGAAAGGTCCTTCTCATTCATCGAAAACTTGGCTTTGACTAATTCATAGGCTGCATCCCATTCGCTTGTGCTAATGGGCTTGTCTTGCATCTTACACTTAAAGGATTTTCGATTTAATAAGCGGTTACATAAAAGAGATATCACAGGGTCCTTGTGGTGCTGCCATTTTTTAATGGCACTTAAAATGTCCGTATCATCTAATTGGCAATAGGCGTTTAAATCAATATCGGCTAATTTGCCCGTGAACTCGCTTAAAAAATAATCTAGTACAGTGCCCGTTTTTATAGCATCGTCTTTTTGTGCTAGCAACCATTGTGCACGTTCAATAATTTTAACCAACATGTTTTCAGCAGCAACCACCGATTTGTGCATATACACTTGCCAATACATTAATCTGCGTGACACCAAAAACTTTTCAACACTGGTAATTCCTTTTTCTTCCACCACTAATTCATTGTCATGAACGGTTAGCATTTTTAAAATGCGTTGGTAGCCAATGACGCCTTCACTAACGCCGGTGAAAAAACTATCGCGAGATAAATAATCCAAGCGATCCACATCTAACTGCCCACTTATTAATTGGTGTAAAAACTTTTTAGGATATTGGTTCGTGAAAATTTGTATGGCTAAGGTTAATTTCCCGTGGAGTGCCTCGTCGTTCTCGGTATTTAAAGCTTGCATAATCAAAAGCGATAAATCCTCATGGGTTACTCCTTTTAAAATTACATTTTCAAGTGCATGTGAAAAAGGGCCGTGACCAATATCGTGTAATAAGATGGCCGCTTTTGCAGCTTGTGCCTCGGCGTCGGTAATGTTAATTCCTTTGTCCTTAAGTTCGGTAATAGCATTGCACATTAAATGATAGGCACCCAAAGAGTGGTGCAAACGGGTATGCACTGCACCAGGATATACCAATTGCGCCAATGCCATTTGCTGTATACGCCTTAATCTTTGATAATAAGGATGGTTAACAATTGCTGCAATCACCGGATCATTAATGGTAATAAATCCGTGTACTGGGTCGTTTATAATTTTTCTACTAGTAATGGCCATAGTCTTGTTGTGTTTACAAAGGTACGAAATGTGAATAACTCGCAGTGCATAATTAAATGGCTGGAGCGCAAAAAAACTATATTTGTATGCCGACTTATTACCCTATAAATCAAACGATTAATATGAAATTAAATCAAACCACCTTAGATAAATTGGAAGATATTTTGGGAGAATCTGAATACGTAGTTAGATATGAGCGCGGAAATTTTCAGAGTGGCTGGTGTTTACTTGAATCAAGAAGAATTGTGGTTTTGAATAAATTTTTAAATTTAGAGGCGCGTATCAATACCTTGTTGGAATTAATTCCACAATTGGATATTCAATTTGATAAATTGACGCACAATTCTCAAAAGGTATATGAAGAAGTCAAAAAATTGAGTTTGACCCCTGCGGAATAATAGGCGGACTCGGTTTATTTGTTTGTTGTAAAAATATTTATTTTGTTACATTTCACCATCCTCGGTTCAGGAACAAGTACAGGCGTGCCTTTAATAGGTTGTGATTGTGAAGTATGTAAATCAGCTGACCCCATTAATCAAAGATTAAGAACAAGCATAAAAATTCAAAGTGCGACTACTACAGTGGTGATTGATACTACCCCTGATTTTAGGTATCAAATGCTGCGCACACAAACAACTAAATTAGATGCTATTGTTTTTACGCATCCGCACCGTGATCATTATGCAGGATTAGATGATATTCGGCCTTTTAATTTTTTTTCCAACAAGTCTATGCCCATTTACGCAAATGCACTTACACAAATTGCTATCAAAAGAGATTTTTATTATGCTTTTGAGGAAAAGAAAGATGTGGGACTTCCTGAAATGATTTTACATACGATTGACCAAGCTGAATTCAAAGTTGGAGATATTTCTTTTTTGCCTATTCATGTAATGCATCGAGAAATGCCAGTGCTAGGTTTTAGAATTGGGGATTTAAGTTACATCACGGATGCAAATTATATTTCAGCAGAAGAAAAAGAAAAAGTAAAGGGATCAAAAATTTTAATTTTAAATGCTTTACGAAAACAGGATCATCCCACCCATTTTAATTTGGCGCAAGCTATTGCTTTGGCATCAGAGTTGAAAGTGCCCACGGTATATTTTATTCACTTTAGCCACCAAATAGGGTTGCATGATCAGGTGGAAGCTAGTTTGCCTGCTGGCATGCATTTGACCTATGATGGGCTTGAATTTGACTGTTAACCACGGTTAGGTTTATTTGTACCTATATGCGGTTGAATAATTACATTTTATTACTTTGTATTTTTCACTAATTCGTGTGAAAATTTAACATGATAAATTCTTGGGAGGCCTATTTTATATTTTCAGAAAAGGAAAGGAAAGGGATTATTGTACTCGGTGTAATATTAACATTGAGTATAGTGTTCACCTTATTAGTACCCCATAAAAATGATATAGTGGGTAAGGGCTCGCCTTTGGCTATACCCAAACTTCATTTGTTTGCATTTGATCCTAATACCATTGATAGTGCAAATGCAATTCAATTAGGAATTCCCGTAAAACAAGTCAACACATTAATTCATTATCGTGAAAAGGGTGGGCGCTTTTACAAAAAAGAAGATATTTTTAAGTTGTATGGGTTAGATCCTGTTATTGCGTATCAGTTAATTCCATTTATTGAATTAAAGTCAACTGAAATTAGTAGTAAGTGGGGGAGTTATACCAATAATGCTAAGGATAATAATTTTAAATCAAATTATGAGTCAGGGTATAAATCCAATAAGGATAAAGAAAGTAATGACGGGCCTTGGTTAAAAATGAAAAAAGGCGCTGTCAGTTGGACCATTGATGTTAATGAAGCGGATGCGAATGAATGGCATGTTAAAACTAAGTTGCCTATGAATATTATTTATCAAATTATCAATTATAAAAATCATTTAGGCGGTTTTACGCATCCCATGCAATTAAAAAAGGTTTATGGATTAGCAGATACCGCTTTTCAAAATTTGCGTCCCCATTTGTTGGTACAAAAAAAATTCAAACCCCTACTTAATAGTAAAAACATGAACTTTTCTCAATGGAAATCATTGGGAATTTTTGAAGATCAGCAAATTTTTGAAATTTTGAAATGGAGAAAGCAGCAGGGCGGCCAAATTTCCTGGCGGGAACTGGTTATTTTATTTGATTTGCCTGAAAAGCAGGCCCGATGGCTAAAAGGCCGAATTATTATAAATGATTGAAAAACAATGTACTAGAATTGGCAGTATCGGAGTCTGAATAAATACTGTTAAAAAAAAGTAAACACTCAGCAAAAAAGCATTAGTTTGAGTTAGGATTAATTTCCTTGTTTTCGATTGCTTGCTTGAAAATCCTCCTTCGGGAGGATTTTACTTTTTAGCAAGTGTCCAATCCAAGTTCCTGACTATTTTCCGCCTGCTTTAAATATTTGATTTACAGCACCACCTAACATTGGGAATTTCTCTTTTACAAATGCCGCGATAGTTTCAATAGATTGTTTTGCTTGCTCCGGTGTAACGCCTGTTTCTTTAACTAAACGATCAATTAGTTCTTGCATAAAATTTGATTTAATAATTTAATTTATAATTTGTACTAAGCTACTTTTAAAGTGCTCAATTTACTCTTGTCAAACATATTTTTGGCGTAGTCTAATGTCACATTAAATTCATTCACATTAGTTCCAGGCATTTCAAACATGGCTTGTGTAAACAAGCTTTCACAAATACTTCTTAATCCTCTGGCGCCTAATTTATACTCCATTGCTTTGTTTACGATATAATCAAAAACGTCATCATCAATACTGAGCTTTATTTTTTCAATCGCAAACAATTGGGTGTATTGTTTGATTAATGCATTCTTAGGTTCCGTTAAAATGCTTCTTAAGGTTTCGGCATCCAATGGTTCCAAATGGGTGACAATAGGTAGACGACCTAACATTTCTGGGATCAACCCAAAGGTTTTAATATCCTGTGCATTTACAAAACGTAATAAATTCTTTCTCTGTAATTCTTGTTCGTCCTTATTGACACTAAATCCAATGGCGTTGGTGTTAATACGACGGGCAATAATTTTATCAATACCGTCAAATGCGCCACCGCAAATAAATAAAATATTTTTAGTGTCCACCTTAATCATTTTTTGGTCAGGGTGTTTACGACCTCCTTGTGGGGGTACCAAAACCTCCGTTCCTTCTAGCATTTTCAATAAGCCCTGTTGAACACCTTCGCCGCTTACATCTCGAGTGATAGAAGCGTTATCGCTTTTACGCGCAATTTTGTCGATTTCATCAATGTATACGATGCCTCTTTGTGCCGCTTCTACATCATAGTCGCAGTTCTGTAACAAACGCGTTAACATACTTTCCACATCCTCACCCACATATCCCGCTTCGGTAAATACAGTTGCATCCACGATTGCAAAAGGAACGTTTAATAATTTTGCTATGGTTTTTGCCAATAAGGTTTTACCAGTGCCTGTTTCACCAATCATGATTACATTACTCTTTTCAATTTCCACTTCATTCTTGGTAGTGACAGGTAAATTAATTCTTTTAAAGTGATTGTAAACGGCAACGCATAATATTTTTTTAGCTTCATCCTGTCCAATGATGTATTGGTCTAAAAAAGCTTTGATGGCTGTTGGTTTCTGCACTTTTAAATTTCCTGCTTTTCCATCCGCCTTTTTTTGGTGAAATTCTTTCACAATAATTTCATGGGCATGTTCAATACAATGCTCGCATATATGTCCTTCTTGACCAGCGATCAAAATTTTAACTTCTTCTCGCTTGCGTCCACAAAAGGAACATTGTATTGCTTCAACTTTACTCATGATCATTTATTTATTAAAGCGATTTCGCTATTTTATCAACAATGCCATATGCTACCGCTTCTTTGGCATCCATCCAATAATCTCTATCAAAATCGGCCATAATTTGCTCAACGGTTTTGCCACAATTCTTCGCTAATATTTTAGCGCCTAATTCTTTCGTCTTTCTAATTTGCTCTGCCTGAATTTCAATGTCTGCACTCGTTGCCTGGTAATATCCGCCAAGGCTAGGTTGGTGTATCATGACTTCCCCATGCGGGAAAATGGTACGCTTTCCTTTTTCGCCCATACTTAAAAGGATGGAACCCATGCTTGCAGCTAATCCCATACAAATAGTTTGCACCGGGCTTTTGATTAAGTTCATGGTATCAAACATGACCATGCCACTTGTAACAACGCCACCTGGACTATTGATATAAAAATTAATTTCTTCACCTGGTTTGTCCGCATCTAACAATAATAATTTTGTTACAATGTCTTTTGCTGATTTATCATCTACCTGACCCCATAAGTAAATGGATCTTTTTTCAAAAAAGATTTGCTCCATTTTTTTATTCAAAAAACTAGGTCCTGTTTCTTCTTTCTTATTTTCTTTTGGCTCGTCGTCCTCTGACATTAAATATTGATTGGTAAGTATCATACAATTATTTTTTCTTCTTTATTTTTTAATCTTGCGCGGGTTCGTTAATAAAACTTCATCCACTAATCCATATTCTTTTCCTTCAGCGGCAGTCATCCAAAAATCTCTGTCGCAATCCTTACTCACTGTTGCTAAATCCTTATGGGTATGGTGTGCAATTACCTCGTATAATTCGGTTCTTAATTTTTTTATTTCTCTAGCAGTGATTTCAATATCTGTTGCTTGACCACCAATAGCCCCACTTGGTTGGTGTAACATAATACGGCTATGTTTTAAAGCGGTTCTTTTTCCTTCCACACCAGCGCATAATAAAATGGCACCCATGCTTGCTGCCATGCCTGTACAAATAGTTGCCACATCGGGACTAATGAACTGCATGGTATCATAAATACCTAATCCAGCATAAACGCTTCCGCCTGGGCTGTTGATATACATTTGAATATCCTTGGTACGATCCGTACTTTCTAAAAATAATAACTGTGCGGTAACAATATTTGCTACATAGTCATTAATGCCTTCGCCAAGAAAGATGATTCTATCCATCATTAAGCGGCTAAATACATCCATGCTTGCCACATTCATAGGGCGTTCCTCAATAATATAGGGGGTCAGGTTAGTGACGCTATTTTTATATTGATGTAAACTATTGCTGCTGATCCCTCTTCCTTTGATCGCAAATTGCTCAAATTCTTTTCCTAAATTCATATTGTCTGTTTTCAGTGGTTAAAGGTAAAACCTTGTATTCAAAGGAACTACAAAAAGAATGCCAAAGTTTCAGAATATGACACAAAAAAGGCCTTCTATTTAAAATAGAAGGCCTTGGCTTTCAATGATTTATTTCAAGTCACACCATTTTTACTTGGCTTCACCTCCTTTGCCTAGTGCTGGTGCTGTTTTAACATGTCTGCAAATTTTTCAGCATCAATTGGGGTATCTTTTGCTTGCACCTCGTTTTCGATGGCTTTGAATAATTTGTCAGTACTAATTCTATGGTAGCTATCTTCTACAAATTTCTTGTCTTGCATCATTCTAACGGCATAGTCTTCTAACCATTTGTCGTTATCACCCATGGCGCCCATTTGGTTGCCCATATAACTCATCAATTGTTGCTTTGCAAAATTCTTTAAATCTTCTGCTACTACTTCCACTTTATTTTCGCTCATTAAATGACCGCTAATTAAAGTCCATTTTAATTGGTCTTGGAATACAGGATATTCTTTTTCTGCTTCTTCTAATGTTCTTTGCTTTTCACCACCTTGTTGTAACCAACGCTTCAAAAATGCAGTAGGGAATTCCATTTTTGTATCTTCAATCAAGCTGTGATAAATTTGATCATGTATTTGATTGCGTGCTTGTTGTTCGTAGTAACCTTCGATATCTTTTTTTAATGCTGCACGGAATTCTTCCTCCGTTTTGATCGCTTCATTGGGGTAAGTGGCTAAAAATAAAGTTTCGTCAATGGCCGCTTTTTCTATCAAACCTACTTTAGTCACGACTAATTTAAAGTACTTGTCTGTTTCTTCTTTAGTAATACCTAGATCACCTACAATTACTTCAAGTTCCTTGTCTTCAAAGGCTTTCTTCAATTGAATGATATGGGTATCATTAGTTTTGCTGCCTAATAATTTTTTTCGAGTGGCTGCTGTAAAATATTTAATCAATAAAGAGTTGTCTTTTTTAATGCCAGCTTCCACTTCATTACCATCTTTGTCTGATTCAATAAAGGTAACATTCAAAACATTTTCTTCAGAATCTGCAGTTGCAGGCTCGGTCATTTTACCATTGCGTGTTTGAATACGATCCACTTCATTTTGAATCATTGCATCTGTGACTGCTACTTTATAGCGCTTCACTTTTATGTCTTTTATTTTTATTTCAAACTTTGGTTTTAAGCCAATTTCAAAAGCAAAATCGTAGGTCCCTGGATTGTTGAAATCCATATTTGCCAATTGGGTATCCAATGGAAGCGGTTGTGCAAAAATTTCAATTTTTTCTGCAGACAAATATTGATTTAATTCACCTTCTACTTTCTTTAAAACCTCATCAGTAAAAACGGATTGCCCGTACATTTTTTTAATCATACTTGCAGGCACCATCCCTTTTCTAAAACCTGGGATATTTGCTGTTTTAGCATGCTTTT
>SXGR01226016.1_pt1 | contig 60592 bp, 61 predicted proteins | sample 3174711 | NCBI WGS metagenome assembly SXGR01 (sample SAMN11356860, study PRJNA531348) | freshwater metagenome | isolation source: freshwater sample F1-60 | place: China: Fuxian Lake, Yuxi | collected 2017-12-25 | reverse complement strand
GACGCAATCGACCTTGCCCGCCTCGATGTCCATCATCAGTCGCTTCAGGGCAGGACGCTCCATGTTCCCGCCGGTGAAGCCGCCATCGTCGTAGCGGTCGGCAAGGCACGACCAGCCCTCTTGCTTCTGGCTGGCGATGTAAGCCTCGCCCGATTCGCGTTGGGCGTCGAGTGAGTTGAATTCCAACTCCAGCCCCTCTTCCGTGGACTTGCGCGTGTAAATGGCGCAGCGGACATTCGCCGCCGCCGGCTTGGTGACGGTTGTGCGCTTCATTGCTTGCCCTCCAACCCGAAGAAGCGATAGCCGTTGACGTGCGAGCCCGTGATCTTCTTGGCGACGGCCGAGAGCGACTTGTAGCGCTCGCCCTCGAACTCAAAGCCGTCCGCTAGCACCAGCACCTGCAGTTTCTGGCCCTTGTACTCGCGAACAATCGCCGTGCCGGGCGAGGGCAGACGCGGATCGGTCGAAATGACTTCGTGCATCACCACCGCCGCCGGATGCGCCGCCTCGGTGGACTTCGGCGGCATGACTCGCAGTTCCTCGCCGCGAGCCAGTTCCTCGGCTCGCCGCCGTGCCCGGTCGCTAAGGTCACCCTCGGCCAGGGCTTGAAGCTTCCATGCGATCTTGCGGACCAGGTACGTCCGGTTCCGCGTCCGCGTCGGTTCGCCGAATAGCTCGGCGTAGCGCTCGCAGAGTTGCCCCGTTGGCATCTGCTGAAGCGCAGCAACTTCCTTCTCGATCCTGAGTTTCATGGTAGGCCCTCTGGATCTCGGTTCGTTAAACCCCGATACGCCGAGACACACTGAGCCTCGGGTCGTCGCCAACCTCAAGGCCATTTGCCGAAGATCTTGGAACTTCTTTTTCGGTGCAAGATTCGCTGCGACGCAACTGGAGATGGTAGCGCCGGACGCCGCGAGCGAGAATGGCGGCAATTTGCTTGAGTCTTTCGTCCGGCGTTAATTCTGAGGCGAGAGGTGAGTCCAGCATTTGCGACAGGCTCCACGAAAAAAGTGACCTGTCGGTTATGTATGCTCGAAAATCGCGAGATGTCCGGTATTTTCAGAAACTCATTCTTCGGGATGGGAATGGCGGCGGAGGAGGCGGCGATAGCGCCGAACGCCGCGAGTACGGATGGCGGCAAGCTGGCAGAGGCGCCTATCGGGGGGGGCAATTAGCCCAGCGTGACCGGTCGCACGTCGATATGCGGTGTAACGCTCCGGGCGTGAACTCCGTCTAAATCACAACGTTGCGACCAGGAGAGACACCGAGAGTTTGCACCGGAACGGCCGCCGTATGCGCGGAACCGCGGGGTAGGGGTTGTCTCCGTTGTCGATGTCGAGAGCGATGGCAACCGTTTGAGATGGTACAACCCGTTGCGGGGAATCGCGTTTGTACACGAAGGTGGAGAGATGCCGATGGCGACGAAACCGCAAACCAGCGGGGACCAGAGTTCGCAACGGCGAGAAGATAGTACAGCGGGCCGAACCCTCTTCAAAATACCGAATAACACCGCGCGAGACAATTCGATGTCCGCCCCGAACCTCCGGGCCGAACCCGTATGGCTACTCCCTGCCCCTCGCCTCAGCCACCAGACAACTGCGCCGAGATAGAAGTTTGAAGTTTAGGTTGATTTTGAAAGATTGCGGAATACCGTATCTCGTGGCGTAATTCCGGCAATTTGGCGCAGGCCAGCCCGTTTGCTTGTGGCGACTTCTTTGGGGGATATCATCATGGCAGAGTGCAAAGGCTGCAAGGGAACGGGTAATTGCCAGAATTGCGACGGGAAAGGGCATACCTATGAGGGCTTGCTTGCCACAAAACACAAATGCAAACGGTGCGAGGGCACTGGGCGATGTACAGTTTGCAATGGGAGCGGCAAGAAGTAGCCACTTATCTTATCTCTTTCCTGTCGCAACACGCCTAGTTAGTTCGATGGCCAGGTCCCGCCACAGGTCGGCGTTGCCGTCGGCTAGTTTAGCAAATGCCGGTTCCGTTACCTTGGCCAAAACCGTCTCTTCAATTGCTGTGACCGTTGCCGACCTTTTCGCGGCAGGATCAATAAGTGCCATTTCGCCAACCTGTTGGCCAGCAGTTCTTTCGGCGACTTTTTGTCCATCGACCACAATCGCAAGCCGGCCAGCCAATATGAAGTACACGTCATTGTCTGAGGCTCCCTGACTGATCAGGTTCTCACCGGGCTGTATCGCTTGCACCTCAGCGACAGACGCGATTTCATTTGCGAGTTGCTTGTCGCCGCGCACAATTGCCTGCAATCGAAGCGCCTTAATGAGGGTGGCCCTTTCCCGAAACCTATCTTTCAGCTGTCCTTTCGCCGCCGCGACAGATGGACCGCTGTCAATTCGAGTCAGATAGATGAGCGCGGTCGGAGGACTTGAGCTTACGGGGCTCTGGCTGTGCCCACGACGGTCTGCTCGTTTGGTTGTAGCGGCTGCCGCGCTGGCCCATGCGGCCTGCGCTGAGATGCGCCCCTGTGCGTCTGGAGCAACACCATTTCCCTCCAGACAGTCGCACAGGGCCTGCACGAAGAACCCACCGTCGTCATCCTCGCCCGCTTGCTCACGGCCGCGCGAGGCTGCCATCACATAGTGGTTCTTCCATCCCTCTAGCGCCTCATCCAAATTGTTCGGAGTCCACAAGAAGTTGGCCATTCCGCCGCTAAAACAACAATCCAGGATAACCACCAACTCGCCGGCGTGAAAACCGTTCAAGAGGTCGCCGAGGTTGGCCAGTGAAAGGCCGTCGCACGCAGAGGAAAAAGATGCTTCGGACGTCAGCAAGTAATACTTCCAATCGGTCCCTGCCCGGTCTCGTTCGCGCCAGCCATGCCCACCGAAGTAAATGACGACCTGGTCACTTACGCCCGCCTCCTGGGCAACCTTGCGCAGGGTGCGGACGATCGCGCGTTTGCGGGCCTTGCCGTCGGGGAGCCAATCGACCCGATGCACGCCACCGTCGGCGTGTGTTTGTAACACGGACCGCAGACGTTCAGCGTCGCGCCGCACACCCGGCAGCGCCGGCACGTTGCGATCCACATAGACCGACACGGGGATCAGTATGAGAAATCTGCGCTTGCTCATGACCAAAGCGGAATCGCCCCTCTCACGATTGTGCCTGGTTGCACACTAGCCGGAAACCGAAGAAATGCAAGCGGCGCGAGGGATCGATCGGCTTGTGCGTGTCCCTGGTTGGGTCCGAAATAACTGGGTGGAGCGATGCGCGCGGAGCCCCGACTCCCACCCAGGCGGTTCCATCCATGACCCACTCGACCACGCCCTCAACCATCAGAGACAACGACAGGAGGGAGGTCGGCTTCAACTCCTTGACTAGCTGCACCAGAATCGCCCGCGCCGCCGGGGCCAGGGCGACCAGGTCGAGCAGTTTGTCCGTGTAATCGATTCGCGCCAGGGCGCGGTAGACGGCCCGCCACTGGCTCACCGTCGGAAGGCCAAACCCATCTCCCAGCCAGTCGGCAAACTGGCGCGCTTCCTCCGGCAGCACGTTTGTCAGAAAGAGCCGCTCCCGTTTCTCATCGACCGCGCGCGACTGACAATAACGAGGATTGGCGGCCAGGACCTCCTCATACCAGCGATTATCGAATTCATTGGGCTCAGCCAGAAAACGCTCAAATTGAATCTTGGTCACGGGCAACAGGTGTACGTACAGGCCCGCTGCCGGGACGTGAAGGAGGGGAAAGCCTGTGCGGTCAACATTAAACGAGCAGCGCATACGCCCCCCCGCCAAGCGAAGAATAGGGCTCGAACGCCTCGGCGGTGGAAACCCAGCCGCGTCCGGCGACAAACCGATAAATGACTGCTTTTTGCTTCTGCCTGATCGCAACCTCGTCCTGGGAAAGTCTTAGCACTTGCACCGGGTGCAATTGATATTCGGCTCCCTCCTGCTTGAGAGCGCAGAGAACAAATCCGGAAAGCCGCTCGCGCTCCATCGATGGATACACCAGTTTTCCAAGAATGCTTCCGCCGGACAGGCAACGAACTTCGTGCCAGCAGTGATCGTGTTGGCAGTGCAGGCAACGAAATGACTTCTTGTCAACGGCTCGACGAAAGACAACTTCCTCCTCCTTGCTCATACGATGAATGGGCGGTCGTTCGATGGAAGCCGGGGCCATGACCTCGAGCGCCGGGACGGTTTCGCGTCCACTTGCGTGGGTGGATCGAACTGCCGGCGCCGACTTGCCCGTGTACAAGCACTCAAAACACACGTCGTAATGCTCTGCCTTTTGAACGTTCAGCCGAAAACCGTGAGCGTGCGAATCGGCCTCAACTTTGTATGCCAGATTATCCCAAAAGAACGGCATGAAGTCAGGCCCGGATATCTCGACGGCTTGCACCGGATCGTGAATCTGTTCGAGCAGGCGATCCGCAGTGGGCTGTTTCAGGACGCTCAGGGTCGTGCCAACATCGCCCAGCGGCTCGGCGACGGTGGCAAGGATCATTTGCCGAGCCACTGGCTGATTCAGCCAGTCAGCCAAATCAAAAACATGTCCCGCACCTACGATCACGACAAGCGGAGAACCACGGCAAATCGTCTCCAGCACGGGCGTCACTAGGCTGACACGGCTGGAATTCATCTCGAACCATTTCTGAGCCTCGTGGTTAAAGCGCCGCGCGAGGTATGGCTGCGGATTGCCGAGGAAGTAGATCTCCCGATCATAAATGGCCGGCAGGCGTGACAGCACTTCGTCGATCAGACCGATCACACGGTTGCGCTCCGGTGCAGGCGTGCGTGCGGCGTCCAGGACGATGGCCACCTTCGCGCCGGTTCCGGCGCCGGTCGAAAAGCACCCAGAGTTCAGAGTGGCAGGGGGGGAGCTTTTCATACTTCGCGTATCTCCAGCTTTGACACCGAGCCCTCTTCGTTCAGCACGCAGCGAAACACGGCGCCTTCGTAGCCGCGTTCCTCAGCCCGAAGCGTGGCGCGGGCAAGCAGGGGACTGACATCCTCCGCCAGCGCATTGGTGATGCCGCGTGCTCCAAACGTCTTGAATCCTTCCGATCTTTGCGTCAGGATCCATTCGACGACGTTGTCATCGAAAACAAGTTGATGCCGCGCCGTTCGATACTTGTCTGCGTAGTCAACCGTCATGCGTTGCAGATGCGTCTGGATAATCTCCCGCTGCACTTCGGCGCTGTCAATGTAGTTGAACGGAACGATATTGTTGCCAATGCGGTTCATCAATTCGGGTCGCGAGATTTCGGTCGTGAAGAACCTGGTCACGGTGTCTTTGAAGTGCTGCTGGACCTTCTGTTTCTTAACTTCGTCAGGCAGCTCGGCGTTGTTGACGATGCTCTCGAGCGCCGCCTTTTCGTGAAGCTCGCGATCCTGGCTATCCTTGGAGCGTGTGCCCAGGTTGGTGGTGAAGATAATCAATGTTTCGGTGAAGAAAACCGTTTGGCCGCGGCTGTCGGTAAGGCGCCCGTCGTCGAGGATCTGCAGATAGATGTCCATGATCTTGGGATGCGCCTTTTCGATTTCGTCGAACAAGATGACGGAAAAAGGCCGTTCGCGAACGCGGTTGGTGAGCAGACCGCCACGTTCGAAGCCGACGTAGCCCGGCGGCGAGCCAATCAGTTTGGAGACGGTGTGCTCCTCCTTGAATTCGCTCATGTCAAATCGCAGGAAAGCTTCCTCGGTGCCGAACAGGAATTCCGCCAGTTTCTTGGCAAGCAGCGTCTTACCTACGCCGGTTGGTCCGGCAAAGAACAAGACGCCTTTCGGTTTGGACGGGGTACCGCTGGCCATGCCGGAGAGCCCCGCGCGCGCGACGCAAAGAGTGTCCGTCAGCTTGCGAATCGCATCATTCTGTCCTTTCACGCGTTCGGTGAACCAGTCCGTGGCGCCATCCAGGGCGGCGACGCTTAACTGTCCCCAGTAGTCCTCCTGTTCTCCTATACGGTATTTGTTGACGATTTGTGAGACTTCGCGACTGCTGAGCTCGTGGAGGCGGCCCGCGAGCGGCTGCGCGATGCGGTCCAGGTCGCGCAGAAACAGCCCGTCCGTCAGGTCACAGATCAGCTTGAAGTTGTCGAGTTGCGCTCGTGCGCCGGAGCGATTTCCTCGTTCTGCCAGGCGATGTTCCAGATAGCGGCGGCGATCGGATTGATTGGGCAGCGGCACTGGCACAACCGCCGTCTTTGGGGAATTTGTGTATAGTTCGAGAGGAATCATCGTGTCCTCGAGCGCCACGAGGATCAAGCGGTGGTTTTCCGTGATGTTCTCGACCGCCTTCTCCAACCAGAGAAGGACCTCTTTTTCATTGTCCTGATAACCATTCTTTTTGTAGGCGACGAGCTTGTCCAGGTAGTACGCGACCACGAAGCGGTTCTGATCGCGCGCGCGCAGCTGCCCGACCCAGGTGGCAAACACGCGCTCCGGAGGAACGCGCTCGCCTGTGCGACGCTCCGCGCGCGTGGCATCCAGTTCCGCATTGCCCGTCGCCTGCGGGGCAACCTTGGTATTGCCATGAAGCGTCGTTTTTCGTTCACCGGCGACGTGATCGTAAAAAATGGTCTCGCTGAAACTGCCCGGCAAGCTTCGGGACAGCTCCACGAGGAGACCGGTCAGATTCTCGAACACCCGACCGCTCTCATCGATGTAGCGGTCTCTCACGTTGCCGTGGAGAATCACCACCGGCCGCGTTTCCAGTGTTGTTTTGAGGTTGCGGAGCCACAGGCACGGATTGATCTTGGCGGACATGACGGGCCTCGAATGAGTGAATGGATTCCGGGTCAGTCGGTTGCTTCCAACCCGGTGTCCTCGGGCAGGTCGAGTTCGTTGCGGGCCCGGTCCTCTGGAATCTCCTCGCCGGCTTCGGTGCGGAATTTGGTCTGGATGCCGAACTGCTCTTCCAGATGGCGCGAAAGACGGCCGAAGTCATGGAAACAGTGCGTCTGTTGCTCCGTGCCGGCAAAGCTGCTGATGCCGTCCAGCGCCAGGCTGAACTTGATATGGCCGTGATTGATCGTGTCCACCTGCAAATTGATTTTACTGCCGCGTTGGCTGCTTGATTCGAACTGCGGCGTCGAGACTTCTTTCATGCCCATGTCCTGACATACCTGCCGGAGCGCTTTGAGCAGATACATCCGTTTCTGGTGTTGGCTCTCCAGACTTTCGGATTCGCTTCCAGCCTTCGTAATAGCGCCATGGAGGTTGCCCAGCAGGGGATCCAGCTTGGAATAGTGTTCCTCCTGGAGCATCTTTTCCGCTTGACGGAATTGCTCATCCGTCCGCTGACGGATCTCGGGAAACCACTGGCCGATCAATTCACGCCGGGCCAGGTATTCCCCCCGCGCCTCTGCCAACCGAGTCGTGAGGCGCTGGCCGAATTGATCCGCCTTCTGGGTGAGCGTCAACTGCAGTTGCTGCTGCGCCGCGAGGCCTTCCTTGGCGAACTGCTCCAGGCGCTGCTGCGTCTGTTGCAGCGCCGCGGTATCGCTGTCCATGCTCAGCGATGCGCTTTCGGGGGCGGTTTGTTTGGCCCAGCTCGAGGCACGAGCAATTTCCCGCGCGAACGTCGTGCGCAGGCCTTCCGAGACGGCGGCAACCCGCTCGTTAATGTCTTGACGAAGGCCCACGGCCTGATTGCATAAGCCCATCACGCGCTGCAAAAGATTGAGTTTCTCTGCGCGTTCGCGCCGCAGTTCAAAGTCAGACTTCTTGCGGCCACTCATGGTTTTGCTCCCTTTTGCAGCGGAACGAACTTGACTTTTCCGATTCGAGACCTCAACATGTTCACGGTGTTTGGCAAGAGCTTACAAGTAAGGGCGATCAGGCACGTCCTAGAAGGTCGACCTGACATTCCGGACGCAAAAAAAATCTCAGCGCGGATGACGAAGGCTTCTACGTCTTGGTCGGTAGCGTCGGCAATGGTTACCTCATCAAACTCCCCGGCGTCACCCCTCAAGCTACAGTTAACGTATAAGTGTCCGTTCTCGCATACGATCTCATTCGATGGCGCGCTACCCACGCAGGCAATTACCTTTCCTGGACATTCATAAAACTCCCGACTTTGCTTGCACCTGATGCAGCCGTGGTAGACAAGTGTTTGTCCACCATCGTGCTCCACAACATGAGGTGCGCATCGGCACAGGCAGCGTTTGCAAACAAACCGAGTGGCGTCAGCAAGTCGGTTAGCCGTCTCATCGGCAATCCAAATGAGCAGCCAAAGGCTCGTTGCCCCTTTCTTGCTAATCAGCAAATCCACGGCCTCACCGCCAAGATTGAGGAGAGTGTGACGGGCGGCGAACCGCTCCTTCCAATTGTAGGCTTCCAATTCCTCTACGAGTTTCTGAGGAGATGCCACAGTCGCGTCCATAGGGAAGCGATAACCCAGCTTCGTCTGTTCCAAGCGTTCGAGAAGTACTTTGGCTTCACCATCACGCGAATCCCTCAATGCCCGTTCGACCTCCAACGGCGCCGGCCGGTTAGCCCACCAGAACCACAGCCACCGATAGCGCCAAGCGTTTCTTAGCCTCTGGCCTGGCAGTAGTGATCCGAAACCGGCTGCAGATCCACCGATGATAAGAATCGCCACAAGGCAATTTCTGAAAACCGGATCCAACCCGAGGTCTGTAGGACTCAGGCGGTAAAGAGTCACGCCAGCGGCGATAGCTAGGACTGCTGGCAGCGTCACGATGACCGGACCAAGGATCCGGCCTACAAGAAACAGTACGATCGGTTGAGCCGGTACGCAGCAGATAACGGAAAGAAAAAGCCACTGCCATACGCCGGAGTTCTTCGCATCGAAAACTCTCGGTTCCGGACTCAACCACTGTAACCATCTGCGCCAACTCAGCCAGCTTTTCGGCACAGCAAATGGCGCGAGGCCCGATATTCCGCATACAAGAAAGAAGCCTATGCTTCCCGCCCAAGCGTGCCACACAATGGTAAGGGCATATGCGACTACTAGACCATAAATCACGCCCAAAAGTACGCCGGTCATCGCAAACGGGATAACCGAAGTCCGGTCACCGACAGTATTGAACAGCCAGTCACTGTACTCCTCATCATCGTTATTCCGCCATTCGGCCAGCAACGTTTTTTCCCAACTCATTTCGGTCTGCCGTGTTTTCAGAATCTATGGCTTTCAGTCCAACAAGGTGCTCGATAATTCACCTCTCTTGCGTGGCTCCAATACGGACTTCACGATTTTCCAGATGATCGGATGCAGCACGCAGCGCGGATTCGCCTTTTCGAGAAGCGTCTTAGACTGCATGTCAGGCGCGGCACCTAAAGCTGACACCATGGAATACCGGACGCTGCGAAACCGCTGTTCGGCAAAACTAATGAACTGATGTGCGTCCAGGCACTTGGCCGTGAATTCCTTTAACCGGTCCGATGCCATTCGGAGGTTCCGCATGAAGTTCTCCCTCGCGACCTTGAGTTCAGGGTGAATCCAACCGCTTTTCAAGTATTTGTCCAGGTCTTGCCAGTCCCCCTTTGTGTATTCCTGGAGCAGGTCTGCCTTGGTGTAGACGACGACGAGATTCTGCTGTTTGGTGTCGCCGCCAAGCTTGCTCATTCCCATAACATAGATGTTCAGAAGTCGCTTCATTTCCATGGCAACATCGTCGCCGTTGGTTTTGATATCCGGGATGCTGATCATGAACATCGCCGTCGGCGCTTTTTGCACAAAGTGCGCATATTCCGCAAGGCCGTCCGCGTCGAGGAATGCCTCACCACTCGTGTCATAAACAATGAGTGAGCAGTTGATGTTTTTCCTTCGGCCAGGCAGGTTATTAAGCCGCACGATCGTTGGCCGAGGGAAAACTTTGGGATTCGCATCGTGCAGTTGACCCTTTTTCCAGCGGTTGATGTTGTCGTAAACAGTCTTGAGGTCCTCGTCATCGAGAGCCATCGCGAAGAAACCGTCGTCAAATTTCCTTCGCACCCACAATTCGTAGAAGAGAGCCGTCAAATATGCCGTCTTTCCGTGTTGTGTGAAGCCGATGGCATTGACGATCACATTGGGATAATCGTGGTATTCGTCGGCATAGAGGATCGGAACTTCCTTGTGGCACGCAGGGCAGGTGTTGAGCTTTGCCTTGCTGTTTCGCGCCGTAGTCTGTATAAATTCCTTGACCTCTTCCAGGCAGTAAGGGCACAACATCGGGCTAGCTCCTGTTCAGAGTCTTGGTGAGCCGGTCGACAAAGCCTTCCGGCCAAATCCCTGTGACGTCAAAGCCGTCTTCGCGAATCGTGAATTCAACTTGGAACTGACCGTCACCAACCTGCGTTCGCAAGTGGGTATAGGCGTCCGTGAGAAAATGGATCCGTTGGTTACTGCTGCCGCGCCACTGGAAGGGTCCGGCACGCTCTTGTAGGAAGGGCCCGTCAATCAAAACGTCAATCCCCGCGAGCATACGATCGATCGACGGATCCATCCGGGCGCGCAGCGACTCCAACGTGTAGCCCGAGTAGCAAACCACCGTCAAACCGGCCTCGCGCAATCGCTCCGTCAGCAGTGAGAGCGGCCCTGCTTGAGACATCGGCTCACCTCCGCTGTAGGTCACACCTTCAATGCCAGCCGTCTGAAGAATCTGGTTCGATAATTCGTGAATCGAAAAAACTCGCCGCGGCTGAAAGGAATGGGTATCTGGGTTAAAACAACCGGGACACGCAAGTGGGCATCCTTGTAGCCATAGAACGAACCGTTCTCCTGGGCCGTTGACGGCGCTCCGCAACTGGATGTCGTGAACATTAATCGTGACTTCGCTGTGGGTCATCTTTGGTTCAACCGGCGATTGCTACGCGTTCCGAATAGCATCCTGTCGCTTGATTGCCTCTCTTGGTTCTCTTACCTGCTGACAAAAGGTCGCCAACATTTCCACCTGCATCCGAATGAACTGTTCGATAGCCTTTTGTGTACGGAGATGCTCACAGAAGGTTGACAATACTTGCATCTGCGCCCGAATGTACTGTTCGATTGATTTGAGCGTGTTCTTGGAAACGCCGTTCAGATATGGGACGACTTGGTCCAATCGATTCGTGTCACCATTCGCGACGAGGGTCTGAATAACCGCCAAAATGTCTTCATCCTGGAGCGCCCCCTCTGACTTCTCCACGCCGGCGAAGAACATCTCGCTGCGACCGGGCAATAGCAAGGCGGCCGGTTCGATAAACCTAGAGGCCACACTGCGGGTGACGAAATCGATATACCACTCCTTGCTCAGACGGCTGATTCGACTTCTCACGTCAGCAACGTTTTTCTTCTTACAAGCCAAGATCAACTCCAGGCCCACCACTTCATGGTTGTTCGCCTCGTCCCGCGCTCTGTCTACGACGGCTTGGAATTCGGGCCACTCCTCCTCTGGAACGCGGTAATCGTTTTTGCGAAAGGAGTAAAACAACATTTTCACCAGATCAGCGAATGAGACACCCCAAAGTGTGGAGAACCGAAGCTTCTCGTCTGAGATTACGGATGCAAGCAGGCGCTTGGCAAGAAACCTGCTGTGCAAGACGCGGGCGAGCGTCTGAAAGACGTGCTGTTGATAGGGCCTCGGATTGGCCTCGCACATCGTCGCGACAATCTTCTCCGGGGCTTCGCGCGCCAGGCGCTCGTTGTGCTCCTTGCCATCGAGCATGTTACCGAGAGCCTCGGCACGGTCCTTATGCTCAACGAGGTCGACAAATGACTCCGATTCGATGGTCCGGCTCAACCACCGGCCGTAGCACGTATCCATTTCCGGACAATCCCCGTCAAGTATCTTCTTCACAACGTCCACGACGAGGTAATGTGGATTGGCAGGAGGCTTGTCCTGCCCCACGCCCCAAAAGAACGTGGAGTTCAGATTGCACTTGTAAAAGTGAGCGGCGAAGCTACAGCGAAAGCGCTGACGTGTCGGAACGGCGAACAGGGCGGCAGCCAGCCCCTCCTCAATCTTCGAGACTGGGCCCACAAAGTACACCGCGGAGCGTTTCTCCGCCAAGTACTCTGCCGCCAGCGCTGCCATTGCCAGTTTTTTCAGTTCCTTGGCCGGCCATTTCACGGCCAGGTTCAATTCATGCTCCCGATCCTCTTCAGGGCAGGCAGAATAATTGGCGTCTGGAATGTTTCCAGTCTTGAGATCCCCTTGGGCAAAGGCGTCATTTAACGAAGAAATGAATGGGAAACGCTTAAACACGCCAAATGGGTGTGCTCCAATGGACTCGAAATCATTTCCTTCAAACACCAGACCGTGGGCCAGGTAAAGTCCGCCTCGCCCCGCGCTATCGGTCTCTGCCAGGGGGACCATCTGTGCGATTACGGCCTTGCCAGTTGAAGTCAAGAAAAAGACCCGCTTAAGAGGCTGGCCGTCGCCAGCATAGTAGAGCACGCGCGGCTCGATCTCTTCGATTTCCTTCTTTGTCAAGCGGTCGCGGGTGTAAAAGATTGTCTGAAACCCATCGCGACGATTGGGTGATCGATCTCGATCAACTCGGGAGTAGACAAACTGTCCGGCTGGGATCGTGTTCACGGCCTGTTCCTTTCCCATCCGATGATTCACTATCGGGTTTTGGCTGATGTGCCACGACCAAGGATTGATTTGATCTAGGCTAGGATACACCCCACGTGGCGTCCCATCGGTAATCAGCGCTGGGATTGCCATGACTCCGTTCTCTAACCCGCTATAATACTGGCCGGCGTGCCTGATGGGAAGAACTTAACAGGAAATGTCGCAAGAACAGGGAACCAAACCGCGATTCGCCACGAAGCACCGGGCGCTCGGAGGGGGGCCTTGCCTGCGAACACATCGAGAGTTCTGTGAAAAAAGTCCGGATCGACGTTGACGTTCGCAAGGCCCTCGAGATCCTTGGCGGCTCCGTTTTCGCCGGTCCCGAGGCGACCATCCGTGAACTCGTGGCGAATGCCGCCGACGGATTGGCCGCACTGCCCATCGAACAACGGCGCGGGGGCCAAATCCGACTTGCCCCCATCCTCAAAGGTGGAGACGATGCACGCGTCCTGCGCATTATCGACACCGGCATCGGGATGACCACCGACGAAGCCAAGGGCTACCTGGGCCGCTTGTTCTACTCAGGGAAAGAAAACCAAGTTGATGCGATCGGCAAGTTTGGCATCGGCTTCTACTCCTGCCTGCCCTTATGCCGCAGTGTTGAAGTCTTGACACGGTCGCGCAACGTCGACGATCCGGGGACGCGCCTGGTCTACGCAGGCGGCGCCGAGATGGACGTCGGATCGTATCCGGTCGAGAATCCCGGTACCACCGTCACGCTGCATCTGCTGCGCGATCACAAGCGCCTCACGGAAGCGGCAACCCTGAAGGAGATCGTGCGCCGTTATTGCAACTACGTCCGCTTCCCCATATTCTTGAACGACGACCTACTCAATGATATGGACGCGCCGTGGTATCACAAGGAGGCGCCGGAAGAGCAGATCCGCGCCGTTTTGTCCAAGGCATTCGGCCTGCGCGACCCGCTCGTCCTATTGCCGCTTCAGTTGGAGGCAGGTCCTGGCAGCCGTATCCAGGGCGTCCTGTATCTGTCCGACGCGCAGGAGAGCCCTTCTGTGCACCTTTTCTCGAGGCGCGTCCTGATCACCGCGCGCGACGAGGCCATCCTGGGCGAGGAGCTGCGGCCGTTTCTCGGCGGTGTCATCGACATCGAACAACTGCCTCTGGTTATCAGTCGCGACGCCGTCGTAACCCACTCGGCGCAAATTCGGCGCATTCGCACCGTGCTGGTCGACTTTCTGTCGGAATCGCTGGCGGAGCTGGCGGTGCGGCGGCGTCAGGATTTCCGCAGGATCATGGCCAGCCACGGTCCCGCCATCAAGCAGGCGTGCCTCCAGCATCCGACGATGCTCGCCCGGCTCCGGGAACATTTTTCGTTCCGTTCTTCCGTGCGCGAGCGCGTCACCGTGTTTGAATATCTGGCAACGGCTGCGGATCCCGTTGTCATTTACGCGGACGATCTCGGCCAGGCTGCTCCTTTGCTGCCGGTATATCAGCGGGTCAACACGGAAGTGCTCTACATGACGGACGCCGTGGACCGCGAACTGCGGAAGGACTGGCAGATTGGCCCCCGGACGATCACGTTCCGTCGGGTGGACGTGGCGCCGCCGGGCGAGCGAACCGCATCGGCTGATCAGCGCGCGAAAGTTGGCGAGAAGGCGCTGGAGCCCACGATTCTTGAAATGGTGCAGCAAGTGTTCCGTTTGGCGGTGGACCCAAAGATCTTCATCGAGGTGCGGCCCCTGGGGGACGGCGGTCCCCCGGCGGTTCTGACACTCCCCGATGAAACCCGGCGACACGTCACAGCCGCGGCCGCGCTGCGCCGATACGAGCGCGAGGGATTGCTGCATGAGTTGTCCGACGAAATGCGGCGCATCGTCGAAGGAGGCGGTCTGGACGCTCTCGAAGAACTGACCGGCCAGTCGCTCCTGCTCAATCATTCCAACGACATCGTCCAGCAACTGCTCGGTCGACTGCAAGACGAACACGCGCGTTGGCGCAACGGATCGGCTCGGGCCAAGCCTGAAACGGCTGCCCTTCGTCCGCTCATCGCGAAGTTTCTTTACGACCAGGCCCTGTTGTCCTCCGGACTGCCGCTCTTGCCAAGAAAGTTAGCGGAGATTTCCCAGAATCACACGGCCCTAATCGCCGCCCTGCTGCGCCAGATAGCGCAATGAAACCATCGAGGCAAACATGTCAAGCGACACTTCGGGCATGAAAAGCAAGGACATTTCCATCAGCCTGGAGAACATTCTCCCTGCACTGGCCAAGAACCTCTACGGAGACGATTGGCGGATCTCAATCCGAGAACTACTGCAGAATTGTCATGACGCACTCGTGGGGCGGAAGTCCCTTCCTCGAGGGGAGGCCTACCGGGTCGAGATTATTCCAGATCCCTCGGCAGGAACGCTGACGTTTGGCGACAACGGCATCGGCATGACGCTACCGCACGTTGAACAATACTTGGCCACGGTTGGCTACAGTGGTAAGAGGGAACAAATCGAGCGCCTGAAAAAAGAGAATCCGGAAGCGCGGGGGGAACTTACGCAGCTGATCGGCCAGTACGGGATTGGGTTTCTTTCTGCCTTCATCATTGCGGACCGTGTCGAGGTTCTCACGAAAAGCGCTACCGAACCCAGCGCTCGGGGTGTGCGCGCAGTGTTTACAGGTGGAACAAAATGGTACTTCGACGACGCGGACGTGCGCGACATCAAGTCGCCTGGCACCCGGGTCAAGTTATTTCTCAAGAAGGACGATATCATTGACCCGGTGACGGGAAAAACGAAATCACTCAGAGATCTCTTGACCTTTCAGCGTCTTCAGGAAGAAGTGCGCCGCTTCGGCGATCTACTCCCCTTTCCAATCTACGTCTACCGCACTCCCGATGATCGCAATCCCGCCTTGACCAATACTATGCGCGGTCCCTGGGAGGACAATTCCGGTCATTCGCCTCAGGTGATCGAGTTCTTGACGAAGCGACATGAAGGGGAAAACGATCCGTTCTGGGCCGAGCCCTTTCGGCTTCACCACGCGCAGGACGGAGTGGACGCCCATGGGATCATCTACTTCCCAACGCCGCCCCAAGAGCTGCAAAAGTCGTTCGAATCGGTTTCACGGGTCGATCTGTTCTCGCGGCGCATGTTCATCTCCAGCGAGATGAAGGCGCTGCTGCCGGAATGGGCCATTTTCGTGGGCGTGCTCGTCGAATGCCCGGACTTGACCCCCACTCTGAACCGAAATGATGTGATCCGGCATGACGCGGCGTTTGCGGAGCTGAAGAAAGGTCTGTCTCGCCAGGTCGTCGATGTGCTGAAATTCCTGGCCGAGAAGCGGCGTCAGGATTTTCACAGGGTCATCTCGGCCCACCAGACTCGCTTGTACAAGGCCCTACTGGAAGACATCAAGCACTCGCCCCAACAGGAAGGGACCGAGTTCTTTCGCACGATCATCAAGTACATCCCCTTCACCGTCTTCGACCGCAGCCGGCCAGCCGGCCAGTTCATGACCCTGCCCGAGTACATCGCCGAATCCGCCGCCCTGAAGAGTAAGGCTGAGAAGCCGCAGATCTACTATTTTGGTGACCAGGGCGCGATGAGCCAGTGGCGGGCTCTGATCGTCCAGAAGGACATCCCCGTGATCCTGGCGACGAAAGAGGGAGAAGCTCTTCTGCTCGAGTGCTATGGCCAGGTGTTCGGCGACGAGTGCTCGGTTGTGGATGTTCGCAAGATCAAGCATATTTTCCTGGGCGAGACCGAAGAGTTCGACGAGACACCTTATGAACGGATGAAACAATTCCTCAAGAGCCTCGACGGCGCGGGGCCGGACGAGGTCACGGTATCGAAATTCGATCCTCCCTACGTGCCGGCCCTGATGACCCTGACCGCGTCGCGCAGCCCAGAGCAGGCGAACATGGTCGAGACGTGGATCAAGCAGGGCGGCGCGGAACTTGACCCCAAGCTGCGCAAGGCCATGGACGAGGCCGCCAAGGCCGCCAAGGAGGGGCGTGAGTTCATGGCGCTCACGCTGAATGCCAATAACAAAGTCGTCCAAAAAATTCGCGACAACTGCGTCCGCGGACTCCCCCTGAGCGGGATGATGGCGGATGTTCTCCACGAAATCTATCACAATGCCCGCGCCATCACGGACCCGAGTTCCGCCATGACCGAGCATTTCTTTGATCACCGCAACACCTTGCTCTGCCGCCTGCTCGAGCGGGAAGAGGATCTCGAGGACCTGCGGCAGAAGAATGACCGTCTCGCGGTACAGGTCGAGAACATTGAACAGAAGAACATCCGTCTGACCGATGAGCTCAAAACCCGCGTCTTGCCGCCTGAGAAAACGGCAGGCCTCGAACACCGCAATGCCGCGCTCCTATTGACGGATTTGCGTGGTTCGACGCGCATGGTCGGTTTCCTGGACAATGACGAAAGCTCCCAGATTTTCCAGGAGTACGCCGCACGAATCAAGGCCGTGATCGAAAAACACGGCGGCACCGTCGACAAGTTCACGGGCGACGGCCTGTTTGCTTCCTTCTGGTCTCGGGAAGCGACTTCGGAAGAATTGGTAAAAAAAGCGTGCGACTGCGCCTTTGAGGTGCTTGGCGTAACGGATCAGACTTTGTGCCAAGGCAAGATCGCAACGCTCCTGAGGGACCGAGCCAGTATCGTCATCGAGGGATGTCGAACGTTCGTCCATTTTGGGAGCGTCGTTCATGGCATCTTTGCTGGGGCGCCGGCGCTGATGGGCAAGCATGTCGTCGCCCTTTGCCGCGCCGTTGATAAGAAGGAGCTATTTGAGCGCTGCCCGGTGTTGATCTCCGAGTCGGCGCTGCATCATCTTCGACCAGCCAGATCTCCCGAGCCACTCGAACGTGGCGTGGAGCTTGACCCAAGCCTGGCTCCCATGGCGATTTATCCGCATCCGACGTTGGCTGGAAAGATGATCACCAACGTCTCCGCGAGTTCCTAGAGCGTCCCGTCGCCAAACGGTGCATCCGCACGCAACCGAACCGTAACGAATTCAACCGCGTGACTGTCTGGAACGGACCGAACGCGCGTTTGTCGAGTCTGCGCATCACTGCGTGACGCGCCTTCTTGGGCGAACCGTCAAATCTTCATCCGCTTCAACAGATACTGGAATTCCTGCAAGATCGTCGACCGTTGGAAGCGCCTTTTCCGGGCCGCCGCGCTTGCGTACCTTGTTGCCTCGGAACTCAGGAACGTTAATCGTTGGCTTGTCCTCTTCCTTGGAGAGCGGTGTCCCGGCCAAGTCGTCGGCCGTTGGTGCCTTACACAGTTTGGGGTCAGTATTCGGAGTACTCATTTCATGATCCTCCTGCTTCGTAAACACGCACACGCCGGGCAGCGATTTCGACGTTGGTCTCTTTGCCGTGCTCTTTCTCCACTACCGTCAGTGAAAAGAGATATGTACCGGGGACTGTATATTGCAGTTGGCGAACCCGGAAACGCAGGTTGACTACGCGCAACGGGTCAGGGAACTTAACAATCATTCCTTGGGAATACACCTCCTGATTGGACTCCAGGTGAACGACGGTCAAGGTCATTGTCACCTTTCCCTGGCCATCTGTAAGTGCCGCAAACACGTCGAAGCGTTGCGGTAGCGTCGGAAATCCGTCGGCGGCCACACCAGTGAAAACACCAAGGAGAAACGGCTTTTGGGTCCCCTGTTCGAATGCTACCTGGTCGCAGAGCATCAAGCTTATTGCACTAGGTCTCTGTGGCATCGGCGAAGTCTCCTCAATCAAAACAAGCCTGAAAATACATTGTGGCACTCGTCAGACCATGCCTGCTTCGAAAGGCTTGCTGCATTCGCCTTACCCGGCCCATTGGGCGATCTCCTCCCCGTCGCCAGGTCGGTCCCAACTCCTCGGAATCACCATTCATAGTCAATCTATCATAAGAGGGTCCATTTCTCAAGGATCTACTCCGCCGAATTCAGACAGGCCGGCACAGCTCCAGGTGACGGACACGAGAGAAAATGGGCGGCATCGGATGGCATTCCGATGCCCCGATGCCGCAATCAGTTCATACCCGCAAACACCACATTTCCTCAAACGGCGGTCTTCGGCGGCTGGAGCAGCGACAGGATCACTGCGATCAGCGCCGCGGGATTGTTGATGGCCGCCAGGATTTCAGGCAGGTGCGCGAATACGACGGAGAGTACGTCCAGCAGCGGTTTGCCGCTTTGTTCCTCAGCGCTTCGGACGGCGTCTTGAAGACGACGGTCTTGCAGAATTCAAAATGCATAGCGTGTTCTCCTCTTGTTAGGAGCAGGGTGACCGACATGATCTTTCTCGACAGTGAACGCCGACTCGATTTGCGTCGATCATTTCTTCATCTGCCGCTGCTGTGGCACCGGCGAAATCCAAGCCTTTGGGCTGCATGACCGCACCGATCAAGTCACCGTCAGCAATTGGCGCTGCCACGCACGGGACGATAAGAGGTCGGCGCTGGCCCCGCCTTGCTTTCCGCCGACACTCGGCCGGGCGTCTGGCGCAACAGCTCGCGTATCTCGGCAGGCGTGCCAGCGCCAAAGTCCTTGCGAAAGAACGGGATTCCCGTCGGCGAGCCAATCGGCCGCACGAGCAAACGAGGCGTGGAGTTACCGTTGAACGAGTCACCGACATGCACCCACACCGCGTCGGGAAAACCTTTGCGGATTTCAGGCGCATCGTGACATCCCATGCCGACGAGGATGAATAGGGGTTTCTTTGCCGCGTCCGCTCGCTTGATCGCCTCTCCCAGGTCGCTGAGGCAATCGAGGTCGCGGTCCTCCTGGCGCTTCTTGAAAATGGCCGCTGCCTTGACCTTGGCGTCGGAGGGCAAGGCGTCGCGCTTGAGCTTGGTCAGTGAAAACGCCGCACTGGCCTTGGCCGTAGCCAGCTCCACATCCTGCGCGCAGCATGTGAACGCCCACGTGAACGCCATCGCCAAACTAAGGAGCCATCGCATAGAGAACCTCCCTCTGTCGGTTGAGCGCCAGCCGTTCCAATGGCTCGGCGCGGTTGTCGTGACGAATAAACCAGTTGAGTTTTCGGACGGGCCAACCTTGGACAGCCGAGAACGCCCAGGAATCGCCTTGCTGAAGCATTCGGTGGATCACAGACGGTCCGTCAGCGTAGAACCCTGACGGCGGCGGATTACCGGGTCCAAGCGGACCGGTGTGCGCGGTTGGGCCCCAACTGTTCTCGATGCGGCCATATTCCTTGCCATTTATCGATGCGTATCCGATCAAGGCCATGCAATGAGCCCACGACCCGCTTGGCTTGCAAATGCCGTTGGCGTCGCGCTGCATCGTGAAACCCTGATTCGAGCAAACTGCAATTGCGTATCCCGAGGCCAAGGCCTTCTTTGCCTCGCCCCAACTTTTGACCTGCGTGATGTCTTTGACCGGATGCTTCCGCGCCACGTCCTGCAATGGTGCGGGCACGCCGGTTTGACCGAACTCGCGGCATCGCTGGACGCTGTATGTCGAAAGATCATACTGACCCTGCTTCTCCCGCGCGACGATGCCCCATTTGTTCACAAACTGTGCTGCCCAGGCGCCGACGGACCCATCGCCGCGAATTTTTCCGCCGCCGACCTGGACGCGCGAGCCGCCGTAGGTCACCTCCTCGGCGATGTCGCGAAACTGGTCTGCGCCGCCGCCCTGCATGAGTTGCGTTGCAAGCGTGTACGTCACGGCGTTGTTGGTGCCGAACGAAACGCACGAGCCAATTTGCCCCTGGTCCTTCGACGGAGGTGCCCGGCCGAGGACCTTGCTGAACGAATCCCAAAGGTAGACGTGATCTGGCAACGGGTCTTCCGCCTGGCCAGCCGGCGTATTAGCAAACACCTTGAACACCAAGACGTCGGCGATGGTTTTCACTGCCTCATCGTCGCGCTGCCAGCCGCACCGCTCTTGGATCTGCGCCTCATCGAACGCAGGCACTGGCGGTGGAGGCATCGGCGTGTCCTTCGGAAGGAGGCCGAGCGCGATCAAGGCCGTGATGACAGCAATGCCGATCGCCCAAACAAGATAGGCTTTCCAGTTCTTGGGAATCATATCTGTCCTCCGAATTCGAGTTGCGGGCGAACCGTTTTCTCACGCTTGCACCTTCGCCAACGCAGCCGCGATCCGACGGAAGATGTCGACGGCACGTGTTCGCGTTGGTGCATCCAATTGCGAGCTTGGCTCATCGCCGAGCACATTCACCACCTCGGCCGAGATTGCCTTCCGCACGCCGACGAGCACGTCCGGCCGGATAAGGCCTGGCTGACCGCCTTCGCCGTAGGCGACTTTGCGAATGTCCTCGAGCAACATGCCGACAGTCGTGATGCCGGGCTTGGCCGCGTGGTCGGCGGCGGCCTCGTACAGGCCAATCAGCGCGATCAACTGAGCGCGGTTGACCGGGGTCGTGCCGCCATCGGTGGCGAGCGCTGCGGAAAACTTGGCGACCATCCGATCAATGGGCGGATTCGGTGGAGTCGGATTCGGCGGGTTCGGACTGGGTGGATTGGGATTGGGCGGTGGGCTCGGGCCAGGCGGATTGCCGACGACCACCGTGCAGACGACGATCGGCGTCGGCTCGTCGTTGATCGACGTATAAGCCTCGACGCGATAGCGTCCGGGCTTGCATGCGATGCAGCGAATCTCCTTGCCTTCTTTGAGACTGGGCAAATCATCAAGGATCTCAAGACCCGGATCAACGGCGCGCCAACGAACTTGCTTGCCCATCGTCTCGGCCTTGATCGAAATGAACTTGCCCGGCAGCCCCTTGATCTCTTTGGGCAACCTGAGCGGATCGGCCGGCTGCGCAATTGTGCAAGCGGCCAACAGAACAAACGCGGCGTTCATTTTTTCCCCTTTGCAAATGCGTCGAAGGTGTCGGTTAGCGCCTCGACTGCGGTCAGCAGCCGGAACAAGTCGGTGCGAGTTTGTGGGTCTTGTACCTTCTCTGCCCGGCCCCACATCTCGGCCATGTCCTGGTCGGTCAAGGGCGGCGGCTTCACGGTCCCCGCTCCACGAATCTGCATGTCTGGAAATGGAAAGCTCAGCATTGAGTGAGTTCCTCCTTAGGATGGTCAGTTGCCTCGATCACGACGCCGGCTGCGTGAGCGTCAGGCTCGAGATCGCACAGGTGCCGCCGGCGATGAACGAGACCGAATCGAAATTGATGTCGGCGCCCGACGTGCCGCACGAGCCCTGGAAGACCGTGTTGCCGCTCGAATCCTTGGCGCGAAAATGGCCAGCGGTTCCTGTGGCGGCGATGTTCGTGTCGCTGGTGATTGCGCCAGCGATTGCCGTGCCGCCCGACGCCGAGCCGAAGGCGGGATCGCTCATCGGCAGCGTCGCCAGGAGCGTGCCCGAATCCGGGTCGGACGTGTTCGTGGGCGCTGCGCCGGTGCGGATGGTGATGTTGGCGTTGGACGAGCCGCCATCGAGGAGGCCGGCCACGGCGTTGACTGCGGCGTTGCGGGCAGAATCGGAAATCTTCATGGCGTTCCTTTCGAGTTTGAGGTCTTGAGTCTAGCGCTCGGCTAGAGCTCGCTTTCAATCGTGTAAACAACCTGGGCGGTGTGTTGCTGACCGTTGCCGGTCATGGCCACGGGCGTGTCGTACTTCTTCGCGCCGACTAAGCGGCCGACGTAGTCGAGGATGAAGTAGCCGTAGATCGTGTTGCCCGTGGTCCCGTTCTTGGTCCAGACAATGGGATCGGCCGGGATTCGCACCTGATCACTGACGAGCACATCGGCTTGCCAGGTGATGCCAACCGCACCGTACCCACTGAAATCCGCCTCTACGCCGGTGGCGGTGTAGGTGGACGCTGTGTCGGATCGCGATGGCGTCAGGCCGCTATCCTTGAACAGGTGCAGGGTGTTGGCCCAGATTCCGTCGCCATTGCCGACCAGCACGTCGGCGAATTCCTGAAGCGCTCCGTTGCACCACACGAAACTCGATGAGCCTGCATTCAAGATCGCCTGATCGACGAGCGTGCAAATCGGTTGCACGGTCATGTTGTCGCCGTCGTCGTTCATGTCGATGGTGCTGGCATATTTGCGTGCCCCGATCAGCGTCCCGGTGTTGCGTCGAAGTAAATAGCCGTAGATCGTGTTGCCAGTCGCGCCACTCTTGGTCCAACTGATGGGCGAGCCGGTACTTTTCGCACGGTTGGCGCCAAGCGTCACGGATGACCAGGACGGCGTCGCCGCGCTGTAGCCGCTGAAATCTGCCTCGCTCGAAGAATATGTGCCGATTACGTCGCCATGCGCCGGCGTGATGTTGGTCTTGTAAAGAAGCAGGCTTGCGCCACTCAGCAGGTTGTTCCTGAGAACATCCATCTGCCGCACAATCGCGTCGTCACAGATCACCAGTTCGTTGGGCATTGCTCGCCTCCTAGTCGTTTCCGCCGGTCGCCACGCCGCCATCGGTGCCGAGGTCCGCCAGGACTTGATGACTTCCACCCGGGGCGACACCACCATCGGTGCCGAGGTCCGCAAGCACCTGATGACTACCGCCGGCTGCTACTCCACCATCGGTGCCGATGTCGGCAAGCACCTGATGGATTCCGCCCGCAGCGACGCCTCCCTCGGACACCTCGAACGTGTCGAGCCACGCCTCGGCCGCGCCGTTAAGCAGCATCGCGGCGAGTTGCAGGTTGCCCGTGCCGATTCGCTTCGGAGTGAATTGACCGCTGGCCGTGCAGAGCATTGCGCTCAGTTGCAGCGTGCAGGTGCCGATACTCACCGACTCGGCACTCGCCAAACCGGCTCCGACACAGACCATTGATCCGCATTGCAGGGCCGCGTTGCCTGAATAGACCGGCGCGAGAAACGTCCCCAGCCCTGCGCAAATCATCGTGCCGTTCTGAACGACACCATTGCCGATGCTGACGGAGAAGTCGCTCGATAGCCCGCTGCCCACGCAGGACATCGTCCCGGCTAGGCCGGCACCGGTCCCCGCAAAGACAGGCGCATCCGCGGTTCCTGTTCCGACCAGCAACATTCCGCTGCACAGAGGCTTGCCGATGCCGAGATGGACGGAGAAAGCGCTGGACAGGCCTTTCGCCATGCACACCATTGCGCCGAGTTCAGGTGTGCCAGCCCCTACGTTGACTGAGGACGCGCTGGCGTAGCCCGTGCCGGCACAGGTCATCGCTCCGAGCAGCAAGGTGCCTGAGCCAACCTTGGGCGGCGGTGGGGTGAACGTTCCGTCGCCGTCGCAGATCATCGAGCCGAGCATGAGCGAGCCACTGGCGGTTTCGGCCCCGTCGGTGCAGCAATGTTCGAAGTCGTAAAGCGGCTGACCGCTCCACGGCCCCCGCAGCCGAGCCAAGCTGAAGAGCGGCGTCTTGACCAGATTGTTGTTCCGCTCGCGCATGAACGGGCCGGAACTGGTGTTGCCTGCCTTGCCGCCTGCGAGATCCTGGTAGGCGCCAGTGGATGTGTTGATCGTTTGCTCGATCCAGTCGTAGACCCATCGCCCCGTGGTCGCATCGAAAAGCGGGTTGGAAATCTTCGCCACGAACATGGCCGTGTTGGAGTAGGTGCCACTGCTCGAGGACAAGACAAGGGGAGCGAGCACAAGCATGCCCGAAGCCGTCCGAGTCGGCGCGGAGCGAGTGCCGAAGCCGATGCTGGTCATTGCACCGGCATTCAGGTTGCCGTTGCCTGTCGGCGGCAGCGTTCTTGAACCCGCGCCCGCCAACGTCATCGGTGGCGCGTAGAGGCTTCCCGAGGGAGTCGGCGCATAAAAGTTGCCATTGCCGCTTGACCACATCACGCCCAATGCCAGGGACCCGATTCCAGTTCGAGCCGGATAGCTGTGCGTGCCCGTGCCAACGCAGGTCATCGCGCCCATCATGAGCGCGCCGCCTGGCCGAAAGATGTATGAGCCGACGCCGTCGCACAGCATTACCGGGATGGTCAAGCCGGCGTCGCCGTTCGCCGTAGGCAACGTCAGGGAATCGCAACACAGGCGGACTACCGCCCATTGATTGCCAAACCCTCCCTGGCGCCAAAGGATGTCAACCGGTCCTTCTTCGGCACTTTGCAATTCGCCGTTAACGATCCGCGCGTGCTGGTGCGCGGCTTGTTGGACATTCAGCCAGGCCCGCGACACGCCATCGACAACGATGCGGCCAAGTTGCGGTTCGACCACGATGTCGCCAGCCGCATAAGTGTCGCCCTTGTTCCAGATGCCACGGTGCGCGCCGCTCGCCAGCCAGTAGGAAGCGTTCGTTGGCGGCACACGGCCGCTGTGCTTGAGCAGCGCGATGTACTGCTTGCCTGCGTACACCTCCCAATGATCCGCGTCCGGTGGTGCGTTCCCGGAGCTGGCGACATGCGCTGACACGCAACGATAGACGATGCTGCCAGCGTCAACCAGGTCACCAACGATGTAGCTTTGCCCGCTCGTCCACGGGCTTGCCGGCCCGATGTAGATGACCTGTTCGCCGAGGACGTAGGTGCGCAGAACATCCCACGGCTCGGGATCACCGACAAGGCGCATCCATTTCTTGTTAGGTGGTTGACCGCCCGGCCCCGCCGCGAGCTTGCACGCATAGAGCTTTCCCGCCCCAACCGGTTCCTGCACGATTCCGAACGGCCGTCCGCTCTTGAGCTTTTGCGTCAGGAAGCATAGCCGTTCGCGGAAATCGCCGTTCTCCGACGGATAGATCGCCAGATCACCAAGACCCGCGGGCCGGTATTCGTCGATGTCTGCTTCCGTGATGTTGGCAATCCATACGTCGGTGTCACGTTCCTTGACCACTTCGCGCGGCGTCATGCCCGGCGGCGTCGCGCGCTGGCTGACGCGAATCGCTTCTGTCGCCATGTTGTGCCACTGGGCGTTGAACGGGCCTTCGCCCGCGCCCAACGGATCACCAGGCGTCAGGACTCGAAACGGATCGCCCGCCATGCTCAGCACCAGGCTAAATGCCAAGGAGATCAAAATTCCCATAGCGACACACCTGCTCCACGTAGGCCGCGATCGGCCGTCGGACCATCTGGTTCGTCTCGCGATCAAGGGCCTCTTCGTAACGCACCCACAGGTACTCCCAACCGCGCTTCTCGATCGGCAAGCTGTCACCGATCGTCAGGTTCGCATGCTCCCAGCAGTCCTCGAAGGGCGGTTCATTGTCGGCGATGGCCGTGTGGCCAATCAGACAGCGATACACGCGCGGCACGTTGTCGTCGTCGAGGTGCTCGACCAGGTCGCCGGCGTCGTAATTGGTGCCGGGCAACCAGACTGCACTTGCCGTGTACACCTCGATCCGTTTGGACGCGCTGAAGCGAAACGTGATGTCGAGGTTGTCGTCGCTCGAAATCTTGGCCGGCGAGCCGAGGAATCGCAGATCGCCGGGCCGGAAGGTTAGCGTTTGGCCCTTCCATGCCAGCACATAGTTTTTGTCATTGACCTTGCCCGTCAGGTCATAGAGCGTCATCAGGTACAGCGACGACAACGTGCTCAAACGCAGCTTGTAGTTGATCGAGAAATCGAACTTCGGGATGACGACATCGACGCCTTCAATGTTGTTGCCGTTGACGCCGATCGCCCGCTGGAAGTTCGAGATCAGGCCGGTGTCGATCCATTGGCGAGGATCCTGGTTGAATGTCCGCATGGCGCCTTCGCAGTCATAGCCGCGCACCGTCGCGAACGACTGGAGGATCTTGCCCGTGCCGCCCGTCGTGTCGATGGACAGTTCCCAATACGTCGGGTTCTTTCGCCATTCGACTTTGACTCGCCATGCTCCCGTCGATTCCTCCTTGATGTCGTGATGGTCGTAGAACAACGGCACGCCGCCGACGACATCGATGGCCGGGATCACTGCCGCCGCCGCTGCGATGATCGCGTTGCGGTCGTTTGAGCCGGTGAACAACCACTCCCGCCGTGACGCCGGGTCGTTGAACTTCAGCCCGATCTCCTGTCGGGATTCTTCACGCCATCGAATGCTCATCCCATCACCACTCCGGGCCGACGTTCCAGCTCGCGAAGGATTTCATCAAGGCGTTCGCGCGCCATGCGGGTCTCGCGCTCGCCGCGTGTCTCGCCTGCGCCCATCGACGCCCCAATGAAACCAGCGATGACCGCCGCGGAAAATGAACCTGCAACGTGCGTCGTCGGTGATCCAGTCATGCCGGGACTTCGCCCCATTGCCTCGCCGGCACCGGCCAGCGCCGGCTGAGAATCGCGGAGGAATTCCGCGTAGGCCGTCAGGTCCGCAAGCTCGGCGTTAAGTTCCGCGACGCGGGCCTGGTTGCCTTCTGCAAGCGCCGTGTCGCGCTCGACGCGGCGAACCTGCTCGTCGAACCAGTCGGCCATCGCCTGGCTCTCGATGTCGCGGACCTGGTCTTGCGTGCTTCGGCGCTCGTCTCGGGCCATGTCGCGAAAGCGTTGACCGCCGTCGGCGACGTTCTGGAGTTCGGGCGCAGTTGCCCGTGAAAGCGTGCCGATGCCAAGCGTGTTGCGAACCGATTGAGGCAGCCGCGAGATGGTGTTGTTGATCATGTCGATGATCGCGTTCATGCCCTGAACCACGCGACCGATCATTCCGTTCAGTGCCGTGATGATCACGTTGACCATCGCGGTGAAGCCGCTGGCGATGGCGGCGATCCCGTCGAAGAACAGCGCCTTGATTTCGCCCCAAACCGCAACGAACGTGACCTTGATGTAGGTCCAGGCTTCATCGAACGTGTCGCTGATGGCGTCCTTCCAGTAGTAGAAAACGCCCATCGCGTAGTTGCTGATGTGTTCCCACTCCAGCAGCGCCGTCACCTTCAAGATTTCCCACAGCAAGCCCCACTCGCCGGCGTCAAACGCGGCCTTGATACCGGCCCATGCCGTTTGCGCGGTGCCGACGACCGCGCCAAACATATTGGTGAGATTGGCGAACCAGGTGCTGTTCCCAATGGACTCCCACAGATCGACGAAGGCGTCCGCAAGGGCGCTAATCGCCATTGGCAAGAACGCCACTGCGACGGCGAAGATCACGAACCCACCGAGTGCCAAGACGACAGCGCCGATGGCGATCACGAGAGCGCCGAGCGCCGTGATGAGGAGCGTGATGCCAACCGAGCAGATGTTTTCCCAGATCCACGCTGCAATCAGGCCGATCGTGTAGCCGCCCGTCGCGCCGGTGGCCACGGTCGCGGCACCGCTGAACAATCCGAGGACTGCGGCCAGCGCGGCGCCGGCGGCATTCCATAGCCAGGTGATTGCAGTCAGCGCCAGCAGACCCGTCTTGTAAACGAGCAACGCTGCCGTCGCGATCATGCCGGCAGCAAAGGTTGCCGCTCCCCATCCCCAGGACAAGACGGTCAACAGGCCGAAACCGCCAGATGCCAGCGAGACGAACCACGAGATAACGCCGCCGACAATGCTGATCGCCCCGCCGATGAACGTGAACGCATAGGCCCCGGCGTAGATCATGCTGCCGACGAATCCGATAATGGTGCCGAGCAGGATGAGCTTGTCCGCGACGTAGAAAATCGTGGTCAGGAGGGGTCGATTTGCTTCCAGCCATTGCCGCACGCCGACAACGATCTGCGTGATCATGCGGAGGAAGTCGGTCATGACCGGCGCGGCAGCCGCACCGAGCGTGGCCCAGAACCCGCTCATCGCCATGCCGAACTCGCGCTTCGCCGTGTTGTACTGGCCGACGAGTTCCAGCGTGGCTCGCGAGTTCAGCGTCTCGCCTTCGAGGTAATCTGCTCGCGCGGCACGCGACCGCATGCCCGCCGCCCCGCCTTCGATGTTAAGGCTCAAGCCACCACGTCCAAACACGTCGCGCTGGCGGGCGATGCGCTGACCGGCGTCGCCGATTCGATTGAGGCCATCGGCAAGCAGAAGCAACCGGTCGCCCTGGCTCGCGTGCTGCAGGTCGCTCAAGGAGATGCCCATCTCTGCGAGCGCCTGATTCGCTTCGCGCGAACCGTTCGCGGCGCTGAAGATGAACTCGTCCATCTTGGCAATCGCGGGGACCAGCTCATCGGCCGATGTTCGGGTGCCGTCCATCGCCAGGTCGAGCTCCTCGAAGCTCATCCCGGTCTGGCGCATGGCGGTTCGCATCTCCTTGCCCCAGGCGGAAAGGGTGTCGAGGCCCTGAAGAAACGGCGCGGCGATCAGCACGCCGGTCGCAGCGACGGCAGCGCCAATCGCCATGACCGTGGTTCCCCAAGCTTGCAGCGTCGCCTTAGCCTCGTCCAGCCCCTTCTGGAGCAGGTTGCGAGTCTCGAGCGTCACATGCCCGCGCCCGGCTTCAATGCTCCCCTTGTTCGCCATCCGTCATTCGCTCCACGATTCGGTAAGCCTCGTCGTCGTCTTCCACCGGGCCACACTCGCCTTCTTGCCGCATTGGATTGAAGTCGCGCGGCTGTTTCGGGCTGGTCTTCGACGTGTCCCAGATGCTCGCGTTGAACACGACCGCCATCAGGTGACTGAATCGCTCCCACTCAAACTCTTCGCGACCCCATGCCATCCACGCCAATCGTCTCAGGCTGTAGGGACCGGGGTTGGCGACGCCGGCAGCCCCGGCTGTTCGCCAGACGATTTCTTCAAGGCTTCGTCGAGGTTGGTGTTGACCAGCGACTCCAGATCGATCTTGTCCATTTCCTTCGCCAGCCGCTCGCCCGCAATCGCCATCGCCGCCTTGCCCTTTTCCAGCACCTTCCGAAGCAGGGCTTTTCGGAGGGGACTCGGGAAAAAATCGATCAGGGCCTGTGTGAATGCCATCCCGGCGGCCTCGAACGTGTCGCCGCCAAATCCGGATCCGAAATCCTCTTGTGTAATGTTCTGCTTGTCGCATTCGGGTTTGAGCAACAGCCAAAGTGCCTCGAACAAGCGGAGTCCGTCGGTGATGAAGTCATGGAACGCTTGGAAGCTCGCGCCTTTGGCGTCGCCTTGCTTGGGCACGAGCGTCTCGATGTCGAGGCCGATCTCGCGCTTGAGCTGCTGCACCGTGAACCAGGTGAGATCCAGGTCCCAGCGCCGGCCCTTGCGGTCGATGAAATGCTTGTCGAACATGAACGCCTCCGAATCACGGAACGGTGAAGAACGCCGGCGGCGTGGTGCCGTCGCCGTGCGGCGTCAACTTGACGGTGACGAGTTGTCCATCCTTGAGCTTCGCATCCACGGGGAAGCCATTGATCGCCCAGTCCGAATGCACGCCCCAACTGCCGGTCGTCGCATGGGCGCCGTCGAGAATGAAAAGCTCGATCGGTGCGTTGGTCGTCGCGGCTGTGTAGATCGCCATGAGTTGCGTGTTCGACGGGTTCCACAGGAACGAGAACTCGGGCTCGAACTTAAATCGCGTCGGCTTGACCACATCGAAGATCGTGTCGCGGTCGCTCGAATCGATGAGCGCGCCGGGCTGCAGACCGAGCTTGATGTCCATCGCCGCGCCGATCGGCGTGCCGTCGGCCACGCTCACGGACGCTGTTGCACCGACTTTCTTGGTCGAGATCGTCTCGGCGGTGCCGGCGCTGCTAGTCGCGTCGGTGTAGAACAGCGGCTCGTTGGCATAGTCGGCGTGCGGCTGCAGCTTGATCGCGATCTTCTGGTTGTCGCCCAGCGGGAACTCGAGCGGGAATTGCGTGACGGCCCATTCAGCACGGACGCCCTTCTTGCCCGTCGCGGCCGCACCATACAGCACCGCCAGCTCGATCGGCGTTCCATTGAGGAATGCAGCCCGCAGCGCCGTCAGGCCAGCGCCGCCATTCCAGAACGCCGTCGCTTCGACTTCGACCTTGAACCGGGCCGGGATCTCGGTATCGACCGCGACGGAGCGGTCGCTCGACTTGACCATGCCCGCGGGTTGAATGTTGAGCTTGGCATCCTGGATGCCACGAACCCGCGTCCACGCCGGCGAAGCCCAGTTGGGTCCGGTGTTGCGGTTGATCGTCAATTCGGTTCCGAGTGGTCGGGGCATGGTTCACCTCACGGCACGATGCTGTTCTCGATCAGCTTGGGCAGGAACTTCTTCACCGCGACGTCGTAGGCGAGCCGCATCGCAGGACGCGGTAGGTAGTTCACGACCTTCCGCTTGCGGAACGGCCATTTGCCGACGATGATTGCCTCGGTGCCGCCGTACTCAATCTTCTCCGGAGCCACGTCGCCCAACGTGCTGCTCAATAGCTGGCTGCCGATCACGACCTCGTGCCGCGACGGATCGTGCGCGAATGCGATGAAGTTCGCGTACAACTCCTGGCCATGACCCACGGGCGGCTCTCCTGGCGTTGACGTTTGCTTCGGCCCGCCTTTCTTGATGGATCGCTTGGCCGTCCGCATCACGTAAGCGCCGAACTGCATGAGTAGCTTCTGCTCGGCACGTTCGGCGGCGGACAAGATCGGCTTGCCGTCGAGTCTGCTGGAGAAGCTTGTCTTGATCTGGCTCATGGCCGATCTACCCATTCACGGAACGTCAGCACCAACTCGCTGTGGAAGAAGCCGGTCGTGTCCATCAGGTAGCGGTGATACAGCGGGAACCACCGTTTCTCGACCAGCACCATTTGTCCGACGCCCGCCAACTCCGCGCTCAGTTGGCTCACATCCGTGTCCAGCTTGTAGCGGTTCGCAATGGCATGCGCGAGCGCCAAAAGCCGATCGTTTTCCGCGACATCCGTCGGTTCCACCTTCTGCCGCACGACCACATGCACTTGCAGGTGTTGCGTGTCCGTTTCTTTGGCGGCTTCGTGTTCCTCGGTCAGGTCAACGCCAAGGACGCAAACCTTCAACGCTTCCGAATCGATCACACTGTACGCCGCCTCGGCCACGAACGCCGTCGGCGAGCTCGGCTTGACCGTGGCGTTGATGTCCGCGACGAGCGCGTCGCGAAGCACCGTGATCTTGGGTGGCGCTGGAGGAGGCGGCGGGCGTCGAATGCCGATCGCTGCCGTCTGCATCCTTCCCGCGTTCAAGGTTCCCCGGCCAACCACCCAGCGAACGCCGAGGCCCGTGCCGTGCAGTGCCTCAAGCGTCAGCGTGCCGGTGCCAATCATGTCAGCGTTCCATTGCCCGCGACGGCTTGCTTGCCAAGCATCAGGTCGCCTTCGCCGGTCGATGCGCCGGTCTGCTTGGTGTGAATCCGAATCCGCGCTTCCGGTCCGCGATCACCGTTGACCCAATCGAACCGAGGCCCGCCGCCGATAGGCTGCGTGATCTTGTAAACCACCTTTCGGCCGTTGATCTCCTCGGTGAAGTAATCGAACGACGATGGCATCGTGGTGCCGAGCACACTAACCAGGTCCGCCAAGCGCACGTCTAAGTCACGCTCGTAAATGCTCGGATTGAGCGGCGCACCTCCTGGGGAGATCGGCGGCGTGGCCGGCGTTCGCGGGATGACTTGCACCTCGCAACTCTGGCCCTTGCGATGGAAACGCATCGTCACCGCGACATGCTCGGCAAGCTGGTCGTTGAGCCAGGCCATGCCGTTCGCGAGCAGGTTCGCCATGCACGGCCTCCGTCATTACTGCATGAGCCGGACGCGCACCGTGGTGTCCGCGTCAGCCGCCGCCTTGACGACCTTGCCGAGCAGCTTGTTGCTCGTCGCCGTGGCCGTGGCGACGTTGTTCGTGTCGTCCCAGTACACCGTGGTGCCGACCGCGATTCCCGATCCGCCGCCCGTGGCCTTGGCGAAGTCGAAGACGCCCTCGACCGCCAGCGCGCCGAGTTTGTTGGCGGCGATGGCCTGCTTGGCGACGCCAATCAGGTCGGCCTGGACGATTACATCGCCAACTGCGACATCCGCGCTGGGCGTGTAGTCGATGGCGCATCCTTCGTGGACAAAAGTCGCTTGAGCCATTGTTTGGTCTCCTTGATTGCGTTCGGGTGATTACGCCTCGCCCTTGGCCTTCACACCGCCGCGATAGTCTTGCAGGGCAACGCCAAAATCGTGGTAGCCGCGCATCTGCACGCCGAGGACGTTGAAGTCCGCGTCCGCCGTCTCGATGGTCGGCGCCTCCTGACCGTTGAGGAACGCGACCTCGATCACCGGCAAGTCCGTCGGCTCGGCCAAGAGATACCACGCCTTGTTTGAGTTGCCGGTGTACTTGCTGTTGCCGAGGTAGCGGCTCACCTCGACACGGAACTTGCCTTGGTGCGGGTTGGTGATCGGGTACTTCGCGCTCGATGTGTTGTCGCGCAGCTCCAGCGACTTGAAGAGTTGTGAACCGATTGCCGACAGCGCCGTGGGCACCAGCATGATTGCCGGCATGATTCCGATCGGCTTGCCGTCAGAATCAACTTGATCCATAAAGGCGACTTCGCCCGCGGTTAGACCATCGATCCCGAGCGCCGTAGCCGTGCCCGTCAGGTAGTTGTTGCGGCCTGACGTGAAGAACGCGCTGTTGGCCATGAAGATCGTCCAGAACACATCGTTGATCTTCAGGCCGGAGCCGCGACCAAGCTTACGCGGCACCGTGGTGATGGCGTTGAGGTCGTCGTTGATGATGTCGCGACGGTCGATGGACAACACGAGACCGTAGGTGTCGGCGCGGTTCTCGTACTTCTCATCGCCGAGCGTGCCGTGCTTGAGCTCACCGCCCGGGGCAACTTGCTCGTATTGATCTTTGCCGATCAAGCGGTAGCTGGTGACCGTCTTGAAGTCGCTGACGTTCCGCACCGCGCAGATGTTGCGCCAGGTCCGTTCGACAGAGAAGAAGCCGTCGAGCAGGAACTTGTTGGCGACGTTCGACAGAATGCCGCCGATGTCGATTGTGGAAAATCCGGCCTCGATGCCGCGTCCAAATGCAAAGCGTAGAACCTCACGGTGATCGCGGAAGTTGCGACCGATATAGCCGTTGGCCCAAGCCGCTTCGAGCAGCAATTCTTGCAAGCCGATGCCGCCGCGGAATCGTCGTGACGCCAGATCGAGCGTCTGCGGCTCGTACATTTCTTCGGCCTGGCCAAGCTTGGCGGTGAGAACGCATGCGGCTTCGAGCACCGTGGCCGTGACCGCTTTGTCGCTCGTGCGGATCGCGGGCGTGCGCGGCCGATCCGCGCGAAGGATTTCCAGCTCACAGCGCGTCGCATCCCAATTCTCCTGGATGGCACGCGACTCGATCTCGGCGTGCCGGCCGCCGCAGACGCGGCGAATTGCCACGATGCGATTGGTTTCTGCCAACGCCTGGGCGCGGACGGTTTCCGCCGTCGGCTGCGTGTCCGCACCGGGATTCGTCACCTGCGTGGAAGAAGGGCCGGCGCCTTGCGTGTCATTGGCTGGATCTGGGTTGTTCACGATTGCATCTCCTGCCGGATTGGTTGCGGCGATGGTCGCACTGGTGCGGCCGTCGGCCCCGAGATCGACAAAGCTGATCTCTCCCAAGGTCGCCTTGCGGACGACGTTGAGCGGGCCGCTCAGCGACTGACCATTGACCACGACCTTTTGGTTTTCCTTGATGAACTCGAACTCCTCGACGCCGGCGCCTACCGACGCCTGCCAGGGGAAGCCGTTCTTGGCCGAGACGACGATTTCGCGCGCGGCGGACGTATCGCGAGACACCATGCCGGTAGCCACGAGCTGACCGTCCTCGATGCGGATGGCGTCGGTGTGCCCGACGCCGGAGAGCGGATCGTGCCCAAAGCGGATGGGCCGCGATTGCGATGGCACCGCCAGGCCTGCAAGGTCGAGTACGACCGGGTAGCGCCAGCCGGCAATACGCATCGGCCCACCGGTGTAGGCGACCATGCGGAAACGCGGCAGCGTCTTCTCGGCATCGGCGCCGACGGCGGCCAGTTCAATCGTGGCGGTCGCTGAGAGGTTCAGCAGGTTGGGCACACCAAGATCATGCTGCCCATTGGGCTTCCGGTTGGTCGATTTCATCAATGGTCTCCTTTGGATTTGTCGGGATGGCCTGCGCGGGCGTAAGCCCGAGTTCCTGCATCAACGCCATTTCCTTGGCCCGCTGGCGCAAAGCCTCTTCCCAGTCCCGACCTTGTCGGGCGTACTCGTGAGCGAGCGTTGTCGTGTGATTTGCTAGGCGTGTGGCCTGAGCATTCGCTTCCTTGGCAGGATCTACATGTTCTTGACCGTCAAAAAACCACTGATGTGACCACTCGGCGAATGGCCCGAGTTCGGCCGGCAGCAAACCGGGAATCAACGCGGCTTCATCGAGCCAGGCCGCAAGGACGCGATCCAACACAACGCATTCGAGTTGCGACTGGTCCACGCGGATCGCCTTGAAATACGTCTGGTGGTCGAGGCGACCGGAGGCATAGTTGTAGCCTGACGAATTTCCGGCCGCGACGTTGAACGGCATGTTGAGGCAGCGGGCAATTTCGTTGAGGATCTCTTTTTTGAATTCCGCGTAAGTCGTGGCCGGCTGCTCAGCCTGAAGCTGACTCATCTTCCAACCACCCGGCATGGTCACGAGCGCTCGCTGTTCCAGCTCGATCGGCTCGAACGGCTCGGCCGCCTCCGACTCACCGCCGGCAGGAGCATCGGTGTAAAGGATGCCGGCGAAGTCTGCAGCCGTTTCAGCGGCGGCGATTACCGCCAACGTGAAGCGCCGCAATTGCGCGAAGAGCGGCAGCGCCGGCATGATGTCGGGGATGCCTCGCGCCTGCCCTGCGCGATCGGCGCGGAACCAGTGCAACATCGACGCGGCCGGCACGCGGTCGTATCCGAGGATGAAACGCCCCGCGGTTCCGCCCGGATGTTCACGAAGTACGTGGTACATGACCGGGTTGCCAGCCGCGTCAAAGACAATCCCGTCAACAGCATTCGCATCCATTGACGCTAGGTCCGGCGTGCATACCTGGTCCGCCTCAATCAAACGCAAATCGAGTTGCACCTGCGTCGGCAACTTCGGATTGTTAGTCAGGATCGAAAAAGATTCGCCATCCGTGGCGCGAGCCATCCGCATCGTGCGGAGTTTCTCGGCCAGGCCAACGACCTTGGCCCAATTCGCAAACGCCTGCTCGATGCGGCGATTCGCCTCGGTGTCGACGGTGAGCATCTGAAGTCGCGGACCGGTTCCGATCACGTCATTGGCCAGCGTCAGGACGATGCCCCGGGCATAGCTATTGTTGGCGACCTCGTACCGTGAACGGTTTCGCAGAATACGCCGAACTTCAGCGCTGTTGGCCGCGTTGGCGGAAAGCCCATCCGCGTTGGCCCAATGCCGGCGGTTGTCCGGGTTCGTCGCCGCCGCGTCATAACGGGCGCGAACTACGCGCGCTGCACGTCGTGGCGACGACTGCCTGGTAGCAAAAAGATTCGACAGCCAGCGCAACACTCAGTTAGCCCCCGGCGGAACGAGTTTGTTGAGTTTCAAACCGCGTTTCTTGTCCTTGGCCGCCTTCTTCGATGCGAGGTAGCGATCGGCCTCGATTTGATCGGGCAACGGATGCTGCTCGACGCTGCCGGTGTCGTTTGCGGCCTTCGCCGGTCCCTCGGCATTCTTGCGAATTTCGTTTTCCAGATCGTCGGCCATACGTGGTTCTCGGTCAAAAGCGCGCGGTCTTCATTGCAGATGTCTGTTACGTATGCCAGGAAAATGGGAGTTGTCCGCGACTTTGCAAATAGAAGAGAAATCGTGCTACCGGTAGCAATCCGCCTTGCTCGGAGCCGGCGACGCCTCAAACGTCACAAGCTTACGGCCGCAGTGCCGGCACGTTTTTCGCCGCCGGATGCGCCCGTCACGAAGCGGTTCGGTATTGGTGGTCTTGAAATGACGGCAACCACAGCGTGGACAACAAATGCCCATGTCGTCTCTGGAGGGACGGGTATTTTTCATCGCCGGGTCCTCCGTTGCAATTCGGCGAAGCTGACACGCCCGCGTTTGGCAACGGCCTGGCCGTCGGTTCCCGGTAGCACGGCGCCTTGAATGGACGCCGCCACGGCGCAGCCGACCAGGCAGTCGAACCAGTGATTGTCGCCGCGCTCGGGCCGCTGCTTCCACTCGTCCACTGTGCGGCCTCGCCCTTCGGTCTTCACGCGGTACTCGGCGGTCAGGTGCTCGGAAAGAAGGCGATGCTGTTCTGGCTTGTCGCCGAAGAGCGAGAGGCAACCACGGTCACCCATCGCCACGGCCAGGCGTGCGTGCACAAACGATTTCCAGTAGTTCGTGTCATAAATGGCGTGGCGCACCGCTCGCTTGCCCTGAACGTTGGGTATCCGCCAGTTCAATCCAACGCGGTCTCCAGGCTTGCGTTTGTACTCGCTGAAGGGTTGGCTCGACGCACCGACGAATCGCCCGTGACTGGGCAAAACGATTCCGGCGTAGCCCGACTGGCGGCAGAACTGGTAGACGATGTCGGTGGAAGAACCCCAGTTGGCATCAATGAGACAGCGTTCGATCCGCAACATGGCCCCATCGTCTCGCCGCCACTCGCGGCCAATTTGTTCCTTCGTGATCGCATCCAGCCCGGCGTAAATGGCTCCTTCGAGCCCGCTGGCCTGAGTCACTGCCGATAGAGTGTGACGGGCGTCGCGAAGCGTGAAGTACAATCGTTTCTGGTCCGGGAACGACGCATAGTCGATCACGTAGCCGGTGAAATCATCCTCCCATGCCGCGACGACGAAGAACAACAAATTGGCCTGTACGTCAATGAACATGGTCAGGTTGTTGCAGCCAATCGGCACTTCGGCACGTTTCATCCGGTTGAATTTGCTGGCAATCTGGTCACCAGTCAGTTCATTGTCGCCTTCCACTTCCTCAAGCAACGGCTCATTCTGGTACTCGGCAAAGAACGCTGCCTCGTCCTGCAATTTCAAGTTCATCGCGTGCTGGATGGCCGAAAGCTCGTCGTAGTTAAAGCGCTCCGCCCAGGCGACGAGCGAGCCCTCGTCCATCGCCGCCCGGTTGGCGCGGTAGAACTCCGTCGCCTCGTCGCCAGCGTTGCCTTGCCGCATGCTCTCGGCGCGTATCTCGGCGTAACGCTGCCAGAGTTTCTCGTCGCTCGGGAACGAGTAGACCATCTTGGTCCGTTCGCCGTTCCATTCCGGGTGCTTGTCACGGCCGAGGATGTTGTCGGCCATGTCGTCGGGCCGGATCACTGTGCACGGCATGATGCCAGAGATCTTTTTGCCAGGACCAGCCAGGCCAAGGACGGCGCCAGCCAGAATGCTCTCGCGCGTGGCGCACTGCGATAGGGATCGCGCCGATTCGTCGGTCTGCGGATCGTCGAGGACGACGAGCGTCGGCCGCACCGTCTTGCCGTCGGCACGCTTGTATTTCATGCCGCGAATGCGCCCGGTAATGCCAGCCACCTTGACGATGGCGCCGCTTGCAAGCGAATACCCATCGGGCCGCACGAACTCGCGGCGGTCCTCCCGCTCGAGCCAGTCCGCGGGCTTCAACGTCGGCAGCACAACATCGCGGGCGGTCCAGCCGATATGCGTGCGCTCGCGTTCGTAGAGTTGACCGTTGCAGCGATTGGCGATGCCATCAAGGCTCTGGATCGGGTGGACGACCTCGGGATAGTCGGCGAGCAAGAGGTCGTTGCCATCGAGTTCCATCTTGATCGAATCGAGCATGTCCATCGCGTGGCCTTCGTCCGAGCCGATCAAGCAGACAAACTCGCGATGCCCGTTGAGCACCGCCCAGATGCAGGCGCACTCGCAGATGGTCGTCTTCCCCGAGCCGCGCGGCATCGCCATCGCGAACAATCCGCCGCGCAGCACTGCCTGTTCAATCTTGGCGATTACCTTCAGGTGATCCGGTGACCACGGCAGCGAAAACGTCAGCGGAAAGTAGCTCTCACAGAAGAAGCGAAAGTCCTTTGCTGTCTGACGCCGACGGCTCACGTCGACCTGGTCGGGCAGCCGGCCGATGTCCCGACCGGCAAGCGAGATCGCTTGGTTGCGGGCGTGGGACCTCTCCTTGACTGCCTCATATGGATCGCCCGTGTCTGTTCTCGGTGAATGCCGAATTTGCACGAGCCAGGCGACGTAGCGCAAAAGGTCGACGTGCCGCGCATCCCCGATTCGCAAGCCGGCACGCACGCGATGACGGTGGAGTTGCCGCTCGCTCAACACCTCGCCCAGCGGCGTCGAGTTGAGCAGTCGGCAGAGCTCGGTCGGACGCAGTTTGCGCGGGTCAATCACGGTGCCCCATCTCCTTCACGAGCCACGCGGCGTAATGGACCAGGTTGATCGTTCCGTCCGCGTTCCTCGGCGCGCCGGCTGCGACGTCCGCCTCGAGCTTTTCAATGGTGACCGGCTGCCCGCCGGCCCTGGTCAGCATCCGGGCTGCATTGGCGAGCGTGAGGGCGTTCGGATTCAGCCCCGCCCCTGGCGTCGAATCGCCGTTTTCGGCCATGATCCCCGCCTCCGGAAAATCCTCAGAAATCTGGTCAAGCTGCGCTTGAACCCGCTCCGCATGCGAGGTAAGTCACTGACCCTGCGATGCGTCGCGATGTCCGCGACGCCGCATTCCGCAACACCGTATTGGGAGATGTAACATGGCGAAGAAGACGACCACCAAGACCCAGGCCCCGGCAGACACCGCCAACAAGGCCCCGAAGGCCAAGGCCGCGAAGTCCACCAAGGCCAAGCCCGAGGCCCCGCGAAGGCAACGAAGCTCAGCGCCATTGACGCCGCCGCCAAGGTGCTCGGGGAGAGCGGGCAGACAATGAATTGCAAGGAAATGATCGACGCGATGGCGGCGAAGAAGTACTGGTCCAGCCCCGGCGGCAAGACGCCGCACGCGACGCTCTACTCCGCGATCCTTCGCGAAATCAACACGAAGGGGAAGGACGCCCGCTTCAAGAAGAGCGAACGCGGCAAGTTCGTGCTGGCGAGCTAAACTCGTCCCAAGCCCCTTCGCCCACGAGACCCCCTGGCGGGGTCTCTGCTCGTTGGACGCGTCTTTGGCCAACCCCGCCAGCCCGCCCCGACGTAGGCGAACGTGGGCGACCCGTTGGCCAACCACGGGGCCGTCCGCCCCGGGCAAATTTCCGGCGAATCCAGCCCAAATTGGCTTGATGTTCTTCACGAATCCACCAGCCGGTCGATGTCCAAAATCCGCGCTCGCTGGTTTCATGCCACTGGCATCTCCACAACCAATTCCGTTTCCTTCGGCAGGAAAATGACTCGACCATATCCGTACTGCGTCTTCGCCGGCTGAACGACCATCAGCAGGCACGAGACGTCGAATTCCATCCAAGCCTTCTGGTTCCACCCAAAAAACACCAGGCCCTTCAAGAACGCGCGAGCGAACTGGCCATAGTGCAGGTTGCATGACACGCATAGGTGGGTCTGCGGGAGCCAGAACTCAAGTTCATCGAACCACGCCGCCACGGCATCGATATGCTCTTTCTCCCACACCACGTCCAGCGGGTCCTTGCTGCAGCTCTTCGGCGTCGGCGTGTTATAGCCATCGCCAAGCAGCGCTTGCAGGCCCGATATCGAAGCGTCAAGACCGCGCACGCGAAGTTCCAGCATCGCCTGCAACGTGGACTTGGGATAGTGGAAGTTCGCGACACCGTACCCCGGAACGGGAATGGACCCACGAGAGCATGGCCCGACCTGACGGTCGAAGTCTTCGCGGTCCCAATAGTGGACCTTGACGTTGGCGCACCTTGTTGTTTGTTGCCGACTGGTGTCCTGAAGCGTGCCTTCGTTCATGCGGTCTTCTCCTGAAAAAATAGCCTGTTGAAAACAAGAATCCATGCCATGCCGTATCCATCCAAGCCGAGCCGACGGAGACTCGGCTTTGTCTTCTTTTGGGTCACTGCATGCCTTGTTCGCGCGGCTTCATGGGCAATGGCGACGTGCCCGTTCGTTCGAGGACTGCTGGCTTGCCGGTAAACCGTTGATAACGATCGGCGATGACATCGCAGTAGAGCGCGTCCAATTCCATCAAAAACGACTTGCGACCCGTCTGCTCGGCGGCGATCAACGTCGAGCCGGACCCGCCGAACAAGTCGATCACGTTCTCGCCGACTCGCGACGAATACTGCATGGCCCGCGCCGCGAGTTCGACCGGCTTCTCGGTGAGATGGATCATGCTCTGCGGGTTGACCTTTTTCACGGACCAGACATCGACCGCGTTGTTGGGTCCGAGGAATTGATGCGCTGCCCCGAGCTTCCAGCCGTAGAAGCACCACTCGTGATTGCCCATGAAATCCTTGCGCGTCAGCACCGGATGCTCCTTCACCCAGATGATCGCCTGCGAGAAGTAAAGCTCCTTGGCCTTCAGCACCGGCGGGTAGTTCCCGCAGTTCGCATAGCCGCCCCAAATGTAGAATCCGCGACCCGGCACCAGGACGCGGGCCATGTTCCCGAACCAGGCATCGAGCATCTGCTCGAACGCTTCATCCGAAACGAAGTCATTGGCGAGCGGCCGGTCCTTGGGCCGCAGCTTCTTCTGCGTCGGTTTCGACTTCTCCGGGTGCCGAGCCAGGTCGAGACCCTGGTGATGCTTGGTCCCCTCGAACGAAGACAAGCCGGCGGCGATGGCGTTGTTGGAACGCGGCTCGACTTTCACGTTGTAAGGCGGGTCCGTGTTGACCAAGTGGATCGGCGCTCCGTCGAGCAGGCGGTCCACGTCCTCCGGTTTGCTGCTGTCGCCGCAAAGCAGGCGATGGTTGCCAAGCACCCACAGGTCGCCAGGCTGCGTGATTGCTTCGTCGGGTGGCGCCGGCACATCGTCGGGATCGCACAGACCGTCCTGAATGCCGGGGTCGAGCAGCTTGGCGAGTTCGTCCTGGTCGAAGCCGAGCAGACCGAGGTCGTAGTTCATGCCTTGAAGCTCGCCCAGCTCGATCGGCAGCAGATCGTAGTTCCAGTCGGACAGCTCGGACGTCTTGTTGTCGGCAATGCGGTAGGCTTTGATCTTTTCCGGCGTCAGATCCTTGGCGACGTGGACGGGCACTTTCTCCAGGCCCAGTTTTTGCGCAGCCTTGTAGCGGGTGTGCCCGCAAATGATGACCCCGTCGGCGTCCACCACGATCGGCTGGCGGAACCCGAACTCACGGATCGACGCCGCCACGGCATCAACGGCATCGTCGTTGAGCCGAGGGTTCTTGTCGTAGGGTTTGATTTCGGACAGCTTGCGTAGTTCGATTTTCACAGAAAACTCCTCCTACGTGGTTCGAGAATGATTCGGCAGGTCCGAACCGTGCGTCACCGAAACCGGCCATGCCCAGCAATCGGATCGGTCGTCAGCCAAGTCGCTCGCTGCATCTTCCATGCAACGAATGGCATTCTCTTGCCACGGGTTGCATTCGTCGTCGATGGGCCTGTGGGGCGGCTTTCGGGCGCGGTATCCCGACATGAAAAGCCGGTTACAACCAGAGCACAACCCTGACCCGCTGGCGCAAAAAGTAGATTGGCAGCGAGCGCAGCAAGTTTGGTCGGCGGTTTTCTTCATGGGCTTCCTCCGGGGTGAACGTCCGTCGCAAAAATTCGGACAAGCAAAAGCACGTCTGTCTAATCCCACCACTCTTCCGCGACGCGTCACACCGAACCCTGGGCCGGGAAGTACCTAACCGCCGGGGGAAGGAGACAAGGAGAGAGAGGAAGAGAGAGAATTATTGCATTTATTACATTGTTGCGCCCCCTCGCGCAATGCTCCCTCACCACTCTCGTTCGCTCGCGCGACCCGGCGCAACAATGTAATAAGTGCAATAAATCATTCATGCCTTTCCTACTTCCCTTCCACTCACCGCCGGCTGCAAGCGATAGCACAACCCAGGCCGACCGCGTCGTCCTGTCGCGCTAGTCTGCGCTTCGATCAGGCGTTGTTCCAAGAGCGTGGCGCGAACCTCTTCATGTTCACGGCTCGACCACGGCAGCTTGCGGTTGATCCTCCAGAACGGCATCCAATCGTCGCCGTGCTGCTCGCGCCACTCGTTCAGGACGTCTAGGAGGCGCTTGCGCTTGGCATCGAAGTCGCTTTCACTGGCGTAGCGTCCGGCCATGAAGAGCATGCGGCGGGTCTGGTGCTCGATGAAGGCGCCGGCCCACTCTGCGGCCTCGCGTCCGATCTCCAGGCGTTCGCGCTGGGCGCTGCACGCGTGGATCAACGCCAGCCGTCGCGTCTTCTCGTAGGCCCGCGCCCAGATCGCCATGCCGGCTGGGTCGTTTGCGTTTTGGGCCTGGTCGTACTCGGCGTCGGCCCGCAGTCGCAAGTCGCGGAACACGGCCTGGGCATCGGCGGTATGCGGCACCAGCACAGGCGTAGGGTGTTCGTCACCGAGGTTTCCACCAGTTCGGAAGTCAGCCCACCAGCGGGCTGCAGCCAGGATCGACGCAGGGATCGAACGCGCGGTGTCATCGCGCCCAGAGCCACGCCGGCGGCATTCGAGGATCAAAAGCCGGGCCAGGAAGCCGTTGGTCATGAGCCGCGCCGACAGCGATTCGTAGAAGTGCTTGGGCACGGCGGTGCCAAATAAGCACAGGCACGGCTGATCGATTACGGTCCGTTCGCGGCCGGCCTTGGCGCGCATGACGTAGATGGTTGAGGACGCCGAGTACATCTGCAGCAGCATCGACACGATCTGCTCGTGCCGGGCGTCCTTGGACTGGCTGACCCGCAACAGCAGCCCGTCGATTTCATCGACCTGGAACAGCGTCGCCGGCTGAACGAACAGGCGATCCTCGATGCCCTCGCCGCTGGCGAACGACGTGCCCAGGCCATCGGCCAAACCGGTCTCGAGCAAGATGCGGGCGTTGACCTTGCGGGCATGGTCTTTGCCGACGCCGGAGTTGGCGAGGCTCAGCACGTACAGGTTGGTACGATTATCCATCGCATCGCGAACCTTGCGGCCAGCAAGGAAGCCTTGCAGGGCCAGGGCGCCGGCGAACGCCAGCACCGGTTCCGGGTATGGGGCGGTGTCGAGTGTGTAACGCATGACCTCGTCAACGAAACCGGGCACACGCAACAGCTCGTCGGGCATCGGCCCCGGGTCGGGGTTGTTGCATTGCTCACCCTCCGGCCCCTCTGCGAACATCTGGTCGTAGTGGTTCTCGGCCAAGGCGACCGAGATGGCGTCCGGCTCGTACCTGGCGACACTGCCCGCGATCCGCTCGACCTCGCGCGGCGGCAAAGGCGGCACGCACCGGTCCTGGTTGGTTTGACGCAAGGCGGCGACGATCTCGGCCCCCGTCATCCCGAAGCGGCGCATGTTTCCGCCCAGTCGCGCCAGGGTCGCGTTCCGTTGGCCCTCTGGTATCGCGTTCGCCTCGCCCCCGTCGGTCGCCACGTGGGCCAACGTGGGCGTTCCGTTGGCCAATTTGGGCGTTGCGTTGGCCGACGTGGCCAAACGGTCGAGTTCCTGTGCCAACCACGCCGGCGGTTCTGGCAACCCATCAGCCGGAACGTCCAGTTCTAGCCCCGAGACCCACTGGTATGCTCCGTCAGGCCGGCGCGACGGCGCGACCACGAAATAGCCGCCATCGGTCCGCGTATCGACCTTCGGCGCCAGGCGACTCGTCGTGCAGCGCCAGGCCTTGCCGGCGGGCCGGCGAAAAACATAGTGCCGACCACCGCGAGGCGTGAGCGCGGTTGGCGCGGCGGCCAGGTCAATCAGCTTTTCCGGCTCGGCCAGAAGCCAGGTGTTCGCTTGTCCGGGTTCCAACGGATCGAGATCAACAACGAGCAATCCCTCGGAGGCGATGCCGATATTCGCCTCGGGCAACGCGCTCCACCAGCGTTCAATCTGGTCGCTGTCGGTCTTGGCATTCTTGAAGCCATGTTCGGTTGCCGGCTTGTTGTCGCCGGGAGCGCACGGGAAGACCGGGTAGCCAAGTTCGGCATATCGAAGCGCGGCAGTCAGGAGCTCGTCCGGCGTCACCACGGAATCTCCTCCTCCGCGGCAACCGCGTTGGCCCCGAACGGAAAGTCCAGAGCGTCCTCGGTAAGAGCCTGATCATCGATCGGTGGCGGGAACTCACCCAGCTCGTAACCGACGATCCGCTCGAAGTCCTCGCCCGTCACGCTTCGGACGGTAATCTCGCGCGTGGAGGCTAGGCGTCCGGCGTTCGCTGATTCGACTGCTTCCTCAGCTGTATCTGGCACCGGGTCATGCGATCGGCGTTTCCACCACTGCACCGCCTTCTGACGGGCGTAACCGTCATGCTCAAAGCAGATCCACTCGGACTTGGAATCGTGCCAGCCGACCGCATAATCGACGCGCATGCTGCGGGGCGCATCGGGACCGGCGCTGCGTTTGACGTGGACGCTGAACGACACATCCTCCACGGCGAATTTCGTTCTCGTCACCTGCCCGGAGAGAATCCCAGCCTCGCTGGCCTTGGCATCGTGCTTGCTCCGTTCGGGCGGTGGAAACTCAAAGCCACAATCAGGGCAGCGAGCGTAGCCGGCAGCGATGACCGAATGGCACTCTGGACATTCCTTCGCCGGCGCCTGGCCATTGCCAGCGATGCAATCCTTGAGCTTGATCTGGTCCACTGGACCATGCCGCAGCACGTTGCCGCCGAAGTCCAGAACCAAGCAGTTCTCTTTGCCGGAATGAAGCCGGAAGCCACGCCCGACCATCTGGTAGTACAGGCCCGGCGACAGCGTCGGCCGCACCAGCGCGACGCAGTCGATGTGTGGGGCGTCGAACCCAGCTGTTAGCACGTTGACGTTGGTCAGGTACTTGAGGGCGCCGGCGCGGAACCGGGCCAGGATCGCGTCCCGTTCGCGCGCCGGCGTCTCGCCGGTGACGAAGCCACAGTCGATGCCGTGCTTTGCCTTCAGCACCGACACGACGTGCTCGCCGTGCTTGACTCCGCTGGCGAAAATCAGCACTGCGTTGCGTGTGGCGGTCTGCTGGACAATCTCGGCGCAAGCGGCGTCGACCAAGGTGCCTTGATCCATGAGGTTCTCGACCTCGCCCGCGATATACTCACCGCTGCGTACATGCAACCCACTGGTGTCGACCTTTGTCTTGCCGGCCTTGGTGACTAGCGGACACAGGTAGCCTTGAACGATCAATTCACGGACGCCCACCTCGAAGCAAACGTGATTGAGGAATCCGTCCGGCGTGCAAATCGCCCCGGTCTTGAGGCGAAACGGGGTTGCCGTGAAACCGATGATCCGCAGGTACGGGTTGATCGTCTTGGCCTCGGCCAGGAACTGACGGTACATGCCGTCGCCGTCATCGGGAATCATGTGCGCTTCGTCAATCACCACGAGGTCAAACGCATCCAGTTCGCAGGCCCGCTTGTAGACCGACTGGATGCCTGCAACGATGACGGCTTGGCCGGTGTCGCGCCGTTTGAGGCCGGCCGAGTAAATGCCAAAGCGAACATCGGCACATACCTTGCTCAGTTTGTCGGCTGTCTGCTCGAGCAACTCCTTGACGTGCGCCAGGATCAGGACGCGGCCCTGCCACAACCCGACTGCGTCCTTGCAGATCGACGCCATGACCGGCGTCTTGCCGCCAGCGGTCGGAATCACGACGCACGGATTGTCGTCTCGCGAACGCAGATGCGCGTACAAGGCGTTCTTGGCCTCATGCTGGTACGGGCGCAACTCCACCGGGACGTCTCCCTTCACTGATCGGGATGCATTCTCTTTCGCCATCGTCGTCGTCAACGATTAAGGTTGCATTCCGCATGCGATAGCCGGCGAGCATTTGCGGCCCGCCCAGCAACCGCAGGATTTGCTTGGCCGCTTCGTCAGCCTCGGCCTGATCCTCGCGAAACGTGCCCGGCATCAGGCCGAACTTGCTGATCGCAATCCAGCCTTCAATCGTCATCGCTGGAATCCTCGATCGGCCGGATTGTGACGCGGACCATGCCGGCCGGTTTGGGTTCGCCCTTCCGCGCGTGCAAGTCGATGATCTGGCTGTCGTCTTCATAAACCCCTCCGTGCTGGAGGGCATCGAGCAGGGCCTTCTGCACGTTATCGATGTCGCGGCGCCGGCTATCGGGTGGGTAGAGGTCGATCTCGACTTTGAGCGGCCCAGTCATCGGCACGAGCCGCTTGGCCGCGAGGATCGCCACGACGCGCTCGCGGAATCTTCGCCCTTCTCGGCTGATTAGCGTTCGATACCCAACCCGCCGCCAGTAGTGATTGATTGACGGCGGATACGGCAATTCGACGCTGAACATCACATCGGACTCCGTTTCAAAAAGTGAAGGCATGCGTCTCTCGTCGGAGCGCACCAGCCGTGGCTGATGAACGCCCCTTGGAGTCGCGGGGACAATCATGTCGTCGTGGCCTTTCAAATCGGCTTCACCGGGACGCAGACCTGTCGTCGCCGCTCAACCGCGCCGGTTCGCACGCATGCCAGTCACTTTGTCCTCATCGCCTCCAGGGGGGAGTGCTGTTGGCCTGCGGCGGCGCGTTCGCCGCCTGGGCCGCCGCCGGTGCTTCCTTTTTCGAGAAGCCCTTGATCTCGTTGGTGATCTCGCCGGTGTCGGTCCGCTTCTTGCACTTCACGTGAATCACCATCGGCAGGTTGTGCAGATCGGTCGAATCGTTCGGCGCCAGCACGCCGACCGCCCGGCAGATGGCAGACAGTTCTGCCTTCGCGATCTGCACGGTGATCGCGTTCGGATTGTCGAGGTTCAATCGCGCCCACAAGAGCCGGTTCTTGTGCGGCCCGTCGAGAACCTGGAACGTGAACTGGAGGTAGTTGCCGGTGCCGGCCTTGTTCGCCTTCATTTCCGATTCGGTGATGAGGGCCGGGTACTTGCCGGCCGGAATCGGCTCGAAGTCGCTCGACGGTTCCACGGCATTCGCATCGAAGCCACGAAGATCGGCCATGTCAGTTCGCTCCTTGTTGGTTGGGATGGTTGGAAAGTGCCGCGATGAACGACTGCCACGCAAGCGGCAAGTCGTCGGTGATCCCGTAACGGTTCTTGGCGATGCACGACGGCCCGCCGACGCAGCGGAGGACGCGCTCGCCGCCATCTTTGCCGATGGCATGGGCGATGGTCCGCTTGCGGTTGAAGCCGGCTTCCTCGGTCTGCGTGCGCATCTTCCGCGTCGCGAACAGCACGGCATCAACCCACTCGCCGACAAGGGCCCCGGCGTGCTTGTGCAGACGTGGCGAATAGCGGTCGTAGGGGGACGATTCTGGGTCCTCGAACTTCTCGACCTTGGCATGCGCGATGAGCAACACGACCATCCCGTGGCCAGAACGGAGTTGGTTGAGCTGGTCGACGATCTCGCGCCAGTAGGTCAAGGCGTGCATGTAACCGCGAGCGTAGCCGCCGTCCGCCTTCTCGATGTTCTTGGCGCCGGTGTCCTGACAGACCTTGTCCCAGATCAGCCGCTCGAGCCAGTCGAGGCTGTCGATCACGACCGATTCGTAGTCGTGTTTCTGGGTGCGGAGTTCCGCCAAGGCGCCGACGATGTCGTCGTAGGTCCTGGCCAGGGGGAACTTGTCGCAGGCGATTTCATCCAGACCGTCTTCGGTTTGGATGAAGATCGGCTTCGGGGCCTGGGAGCCGAACGTGCTCTTGCCGATCCCTTCGACACCATACAGCAGGATCCGCGGCGGTTTGGATGTCCGTCCGCGCTCGATTTTCGCCATCAAGCTCATGGAATGCCCTCGGTGAGAGTGGTTAGTTCGTGGTGTTTCAGAAATCAGATTTCATGGAGGCAATCAATCATGCGACAGCTTCCTCGGCTTTGTGGGTGCTGACGGGTTGCTCGTTAGCCTGATGGACCCGACTGAACTGGAAGGATCCTTCGCCGAACTCCCGTTGCAGGAGCCCGGCGAGAATGCGGGCGACCAATCGGCCGACGCGATTGCGCCCGTCGATGAGAATGGCATGGCCGTCCTCATCAACGCGGTAATGGGCGTCCATGCGCACTCGCACCCGGCCGGCCAAACCTTCGACTGCAAACATGGCCAGGTGGAGTGACATCTCTGCTTCCGCCAGCGGGACATTCGATTCAAGTACGAAAAGAAACGAACGGCCCATGACCAGCCTCCAAACACATCAAGTCCGATGCTTCGCCTGTCTGATACGTATGCTCGAAAAAGTCGAGTTGTCCGAAATTCTCAAAAATCGATGCCGACCTGCTCAAAAAAGGGTTTGGCTGAGGCAATCATGTTCCGTACCTGGCGGCGCGAGAGACCAATTTCGTTTGCGACCGAGGCGACAGTGCCGCCCATGAGCCGACGGCAAATGTCTCGCAGTCCAGCCGGCATTTGTGCCAGCGCGTGTTGGATCGCCTTGTCGTCTTCGTCGCGGTGAGCCTCCTCCCGAGTCTCGGCGCCCGTGCGGCGCGTCATATCGTTGGGCCCGACCATGAGCGCAAGTGGCTCCGACGTGTCGTCGGTCGAAGCGCAATCCCGGTCGAGAGATTTTGCGTGGAAGCCATCGCTGCGTGTTGGACACTCGCGAGCGCGCACGAGCATCGCCACTGCCGAATTCACGACGCGGTCGATGAAAGTGTCCAGCGAAGCTTTCGCCGGGTCGAATTGCTTGGCGGCTTTGACGAGAGCGAGCCAGAGTTCCTGTTGCAAGTCCTCTCGATCGGTCGATTGGAAGTCGCTGCGCCGGCTGAGTTGGCGAGCCTTGAATTTGATGAGCTTCCTGGCGTAATCGGTGAGGATGAAATCTTTCGCGTGCGCACGGTCCATGATAGCCTCCGGGACCGGAGGCTGAACCACGGACATCCGCCCTTGGCGGGCGGAAACGCTGCGTCGCGGTGTGTCACCGCGATCAATCGCAAGCGCTGAAAGATGGCTGCCGGGTTATTTGCCTCTCGGCCTTCACCCGGCAGCCGCCCTGTCGCGTTTGCGACATCATGCGCACGCATTGGCTGCGGCCTGCGAGACGAATAACTCGGTGTCCTCCAAGGACTTCCGGTTTTCTTGCTCTGGCGTCCAAGTTGTCGCGGCGCTGCGCCGCGACAGTTCGCTATCCGTGGAGTCGCTCTCGAATGAAGAGATCGATACCGTCTCCAGGCGGAGCAGCATTCCGTTCAACCGGTAATTCATGGCGCGTCCTTTTTCCAACCGGGTGATCACTCCGTGTCGGACCAATGCCTGAAGGTGGGCGACGACTCCGTTCGGTGATCGGATCTTGAATTCCTCGGCGATCTCCCGAACTGTCGGAAGGCGCTGGTATTCCACCAGATGCCATTTCATGAAATGGAAGATGGCTTCTTGGCGCGGAGTCATGTCGTAGGCGTTCATGTGGTCCTCAATGGGGTGGAGTATTCAGGTGTTGGGTCGGTCGATCTTTTTTGCAGTCCGGCCTCGCTTCCTTGAAGGGGTTGTCCGAACGACTGAATCGCTGCTCTGATCGTTCAGAACGGCGGCTACGCCTCCGGCACGCTGCACGGCGCGACGCACCTGGTCCTTGGACACGTCTTGGTCAGATTGTTGCGATAGGAATGCCGCAGCCGCACGAATCGAGCCATGTTGACGATACGCGGCCACGAGTAAGTCATCCGAAAGGCTGGCCTTCACTTCTGCTTTCACTTGCTGGCGGATCATCACCTTTAGTTGTTCCATGCCGATCACACCGGCGTTCGAGTTGATGGCTCGTGCCTCGGTGTCCTGGACCGCCGCCACGATCTCCAACGGATCGACTTCCATGCCCGTGTCGCCAAGTGTCGCAACCTGCGACAAGGCAAGAATCGGGGGAACACGCCCACGCCAAAGATCGTCAGACGGTTTCGCGTCAGGGACAAACACGATCGGCTTGCGCGCCCGCACGATGACTGCGCGCACGGTCGGCGCGTCGTCCCAATGCAGGCCACGAGCCAACACAACGTCGCGCGTCGCATCCTGCCACGTTGTGCAGCCCAGGCGCCACGAACGATTCGGCACAAGCTCCGTGCAGACTCCGGTCAGCTTCAGCGTGGCGGCGAGGGCCTCCGCGAGGCGCGGCGCGTTCACCGCCCACTGGCGGCGTGCCGTTGCCGGAACGTGGGCACGAGAGACCTCGGGACACGCGACATAGAATCGGACGGCCCCACCGGGACCGTCACAGGCAATCACCTCCTCGATGTGTCCCTGGCACTCAGGGCAAATCACGCGATCGGCGTCCGCAGCCTGGACCAGGAACCCAAGGTCGAGAAGGCGCTGGTGAACGCCCGCGGGCCAGGCCGCGACGACGTGCGCGGCCACCATCGGCCTCGGAGCGTCCACAAGCGGCCACAGATAGTCGAGCGCGCTTGTCATTTGAGAATCCCCCAACGCTTGATGCATCGCTCGCCGACGACGCGCACGTCGTCGGGCTTGCTCTTCAGGTCGCAGGAGGTCGGACAGCTGACATTGAAGGTCATCGTCTTGGGCTTGCGTCGGCCATCACCGAGGAATTGGAGTTGGATGCTGACCTGCGTCACATTGACCAGGGAGCGATTCAATTCGTATGCCCCGAGGAGCGCATTGATTGCTGATACGACGTCGGCATGGCTGGCGTCTTCCAGGAATTTCGGCTCGACGTACTCGATTGCCGGCGCGCCCATCATCGGCACCAATCGCATACGCCGCAGGCGGACCACGGCGATTCGGTCGTCGTCCTCGGTCGTGAACGCGAACTTGGGGTCGAGCAAGTGCTCGAGCTGATAGGTCGCCCGAATCGGCTCGTCGTCATCCACGTCGATGTCGAGGACAGTTTTGCAGAACGCCTTGCGAAGAGAGAGATGGACCTTCTTGCCGCCCTTGGCGATCATCTCGATGGCGCCTTCGTCGGGCAGGTAAATGAAGACGTTGGTGAAGGTGTAGCTCTCTTCGCGCGGCGTCAGGTTCCCATCAGAATCGAAGACGAGCCTCTTGTCGGGCCAGTCCGGCAGGTAGGCGAAGAAGAATTCGGCGCCATTGGCCCGCGGATAATGATGGACCCGGCAGACCTCGCCGCGCAGCTCCTTCTTCCAGTAGTAGGTGCGAATCTCCTCTTGGAGGGCCTCCCGCATTGCGTCGGTGAGCTTGATCTTCTTGGGCGGCAGGCTGTTCCAGCGGTTGGCGAACTGCCCGTTGCGCAGCGACTCGGCGCGCGCGAAGATTGCCGCCTCATCGAACGCGTCCCGCGTTTCGAGGTATGCCCACAGCGCCTTGTCGAGCAGGCTCTTCTGTTCGCCAAAGGAATTCAGCTTGCCGGGATGGCGCCATTCCAGGTCCTCGGTCAGCACCTTATGGCTGCGCTCGTCGGCCAACTCGTGGACGTCCTGAAGGATGACTTGGACCTGCTTGCGCTTGTCCTCATCAAGGCCCTCCCATGCTTCGACGAGTGGGTTCACCTCGTGGGGCTTGAGCGAGTCCCAAGGGAACTCGAGCAGTTCCTTGTGCTCGGCGAACAAGCGCCGAAGCAAGCCCTTGTCGTGCAGCCTGAGCTGCTTCCTCAGATCGAAATGCTTTGCCATGATGGTCCCCCAATCCGCGTTCTCTGTCCAATGAACAGTAAACGCACAGACAAAAAAAGAATCGCCGCTCACGCGAACAGCGATGATTCCCTCTTCCGCAGCAGTAGACCCAAATCCTCCAACCGAATCCGCATTGCCTTCGCGGAAACCTGACACTTTTCCGCGAGCGGTCGGCTGCAATGCTCGAGTATCATCTCATCATCGTCGGCGCGGAAACCACCCCGGCGTCCCATCTCGGCAGCCAAGATCTGGTCCCGATTCGCCTTCATATCATCCAGCACGATCGGCTCCAGGTTGCCGCGCCAATCTTGCCAGGCTTGCGCGACAAGGTCGCGCGGCATCAGCAGATACGCCGCGAACTGGTCGGCTTGGAACTCGACCGGCACCTTTGCGTCGCTGGACCGGCAGACGTAGTTGGGTTTCGCGTCCTCGTCAGAGAAGAGGTTCGGCTGATCTGCGCGACCAAGGTAAAGATGCCGGTGCAGGCGCCAGTGGCCGGTCTCGTGCGCCAGCGTGAAGTGGTAGCGCCCCCGCTTGATCGGGTATTTGTCGGGATCAAGTTGCTGGTCTACGGCAATCAACTTGTCGCGGAACCAGATCGCGCCATGAACGTCGCCGAACCCGAAAAGCGCTCGTAGGTCGCGGATCTCGAACGACAACTTCAGATGCAACTCGATGATCTCGTCGATTGGCACCGGCGGCGTTGGTATCGGGCGATGGTCGCGCGCGAATTCAGCCAACAGGAGGGCTGCGTCGCGCTCGATGGCACTCTTGGTTAGGTAGGGCACATCGCTTTTCATTGTTTCTCTCCGTCGTCGGACTTGCCTCGTTCCTTTATCTTGCGAACCTGCTCGCTTAGTTTGCGCAACTGGTCTGCCGTCAAACCGCTCGCTTCTCGCAAAAGTTCTGGCATCGCGGTCGGTTCATTCTGAATGATCCCCGGCAAGTCTTCCGGCACACGACCAGCCAAGGCGATCCACTCGTCGGAGTTTGCACCCAGGAGTTCGGCCATCTTTTTGACTCGCTCGGCCGTCGGCGGATCGACGTTGTTCTGTTCGACTTGCGAAAGGTAGGTCGGGCTGATCCCCACCATCTCTGCGAACTTGCGGAGCGTAATACTCTTCGCCAACCGCGCATCGCGGAGAACCTGGCCGAATGATTTTGCTCGTTGGCTCATGATTGCACCTGCCGCATCGAACTCCGTTACGCTAGCCGCGCATTGGGGACTACTGGTCCACCGTTGCATATGACGGCAGCTGCAGCTGGAATGTACGTTTATTACTGAACAGTAAACGGACGTATCCTAACCCACCCATCAGCAGGTGGCAATGTTGGATTCGGAAAAAACTGAGAAAGGAAAGCGAGGCGGAGGAAGTTACCCGCCAGCGGCGCCAAGACCAATCCGTGACAAAAAACGTCAGCTGCAGGCATCAAGCGAACCCAGAAAAAAACCGACATTCCACAAACAATTAATTATCAATAACTTACGATGGAATGCGTTAACTTTCCGACAAATATTGTCTGCGAGCCATTTACTTTTCGGACAGACGACAAAATAATACATGAACCAAAGGAGGTGAAAAATGCCACTGTTGGCGATGAATTTGTCGGACAAACTATTCTTGCAAATCAAGGAATTAGTCGAAAAAGGGGCCTATCAGAACCCAGAGAGTTTTCTGGAAATCGCTGCCTTCAACCAACTTGCGCTAGAAAGGGGGGTGACGCCAGACGAAGTAATTGCCCGCGGGCACCGGAAAATCGTTGACGAAGATACGGCAAAGGATCGAAACGGCAAAGAAACGCGAAAAAAGAAGCCTGTGAAACCAAAAACCCAGCCAGCTGCTTCGGTTCCGATTCAGCCTAGCCCACTGACGAAGGACGAAATCGCAGATACGTGGAGTCGGCTTACTTGGGTGAAGAGAACCGAGCTGAGTGCTGAACCTTGCAAGGCATCTGGAACGTCTGAACCGGGGTCACATGTTTTCGGCCAGGTTAATCGACTCTTCCCGTTGAAACTGGCTTGTCGTTGGCTCGCTCATTACTCGGCGACCATCGATAAGTGGCCCACATTCGACTCGATCAGCGGTGCCCTTGCTGAAGATGCCGGCGTCGTAGGCTCCTACCTCGAACAATTAGATACCTCGGCAAATCGCAAGCGGGACGAGGTGCTTTCCATTGGTCTGCCTCGGCGTGGAAACACGCCATCCAAAGAACGGTTCCTCGCCCAGTTCCTTGCACGCGTTACGCGAGCGGGGTTGTTCCCAACGACAATCGCTCAATATCAACTGGCCAAGTTTGAGGACGGCACCATCGCGTTGACCGAACAAGGGCTGGAATTCGCCAGTTTCTCGAATCCGATTCTTGACGGAGACAACCTGCTGACGGCCAAAGCAACACTCAGCAAATCCGACAGCGAATTCCTGGTTCGGCTCGTCCTCAACCAGATTCCGGTCGAGCGTGACGACATGCAAGTGGTGCTGCGAGTTCTGGCGGAAGGAAAAGTGACCCCGGCAGCACTCTCAGAAGGCACCCGTCAACATCTCGCGACTGACGAATCGGATGATGTGTTCAAAACGCAGGTAAGCGGCATCATCGCTCGACTGAGCGATCTTGGCCTGGTGCGTCGCCGTTGGGAAGGCCGCTTCGTGACCTACGAATTGGAAAACAAAGATCGTGTCGAAGCTTTTCTCAAAGTGTCATAAGGAAGTCCGTCCATGAAAATTACCGACATCACCAAGATCATTGATCCGACGCTGTTGCTGAAGGCGACCATGCAGTCGTTCAGTTCCAACGCTATCGAGGATATTCTCGCGAAGCTGCCGATCACTCCCGAGCCAGATTATCGGTTTAATTCCAAGAATCCGGTTGAAACGTGGAAGGAAGGGAAGCTCCACTGGTATCCCGTCGGCGCCGACCGGGGAAATGCAGGCCGCATCAAGTTGGCCGGGTCGCCAGAGAATCCGATTGGCGAAAGGATCATCAATGCAATGGAGGCGTTGATTGAGCTGGCATGCCAGAAAGCAATGATCCTCACGCCAAATGCACCGTTGCCGAAATCTCCGCGAGATGCCGTCCGCCATTACTTCGGGCTTCCTTCGCTGGACCAGTTGCCGCTCGATGCGAAGCTGATGAAAGGCAACAGGCCAACCAAGGAAGTGACGGAGATCGCGGAACGCATCAAGATCGCTTTGCGGCAAGAAGGTAAAGGAAAAGACTACACCATCACCGTTGAAGATGATGGGATCGGCCAAACTGCCTCGCGGATGCACGAAACGCTGCTGTCCCTCGGTTGCAGCGACAAGCCCGACAAACCCTATCTCATCGGCATGTTCGGCCAGGGCGGTTCGTCAGCCTTTGCGGCCAGCGTCTATTCGTGGTTTCTGTCGCGTCGTTCTGCGGAGCTTCCGGATCACAAAGGCGGCGGTGTCGGCTGGACATTCGTTCGCCAGATCATGCCTGTCGGCCGTCGCGATGTTTATTGGGCCTACCTTGCCGCCGGGCCGGACGGCCAGGTGCCACGCCTGCCGGAGTCGGCGGCAGATGCCGTCGGCTTCAATCGCGGCACCAAGATCGGGCATATTGGCTACAAGTTCGCAACAAGCAACCAGGCTTACGGGTTGTACTCCTCGCTGAACCACCTGCTGTTTAACCCGATCCTGCCTTACTACATCGTGACGCGAAAAGACAAGGAATCCGGCAAGGACAAGCCTGACTTGATGACCGGCAACGCCTACCGGCTAACCAAATTGAAACGCGAGAAAAAGGACCTCGAAAAGAAGTTCGATAATGTGAGCGTCTAACCAAGGAGCCCCACATGAGCAGCGTTCGGGTTGAATTGGACAAGCAGTTTACGACCGACGCCGGCGAGTCGTACGGCACCATATCCATTCGCGTTGTGGTCCTGAAGCCAAAGGCCAAGGACGAAAAGGATGATGACGAGGACGTTCCTGTCCTGGAAGGCGAAGACGAAGACGTGGGCGAAACGGGGAAGAAATCACCCCTCGCCTCGTACCTTGAAAAGCAGTCCTACGGCAAATGGTGCGTAGTGTTCCTGGTGAACGGCCAGCGTCACCACGCATGGGACAAGACGTTCATCAACAAGGATCTCGGCTTCAACCAGCTTCGGGACCGGACGATGATTATTGTCGATCTCGACGGTCTTGCGATGCACGGCATGGCGGAGATCATCCAAGGGTCCCGACAAGGACTGTTCGAGGGGAAAGTCTATTTCGCGATTCGCGATCGCATCATCCAAACGCTCAAATCCGATCCGCAACTCAAGAAGTTGCAATTGGACGCCGAGCAAAAAATGTTGGAGATGGAATCCGGCGACGAGGCGGTCAAGAGTAAGCTCGATCAACTCATCGAAGGCCATCATGCGGCCGCGAAGGGAACGGGGCCAGGCAGCGGCGGTGCTGGCGCCCATCTCGCGGATGCGCCTCTCTTCGCGAGCACGTCCAACAAACACGATGTCGTGGTCATGGGGCATCCTTCTGTTGGCAAAGATGCTGATCTGCCCGTCCTCGTGACGAACCCGCCCATCGCGTCGATTCGCATGTATGCCGGGCAGACCAGAATAATTGCTCTCGCAGCATTCCCAGCGGAAGAGTGGGCGTCGTTGGAAGACTTGAGAGTCCAACTCGCGACTGGTGTAGAAGGCCTTTCGGTCAAAGAATCCCGCGGTAAGGAGGGATCAAGCCTTGCTGTCGCCTTCCATCTGGATGACGACGACGAATCTGACTACCCCGTCATGGGTGAGGTCCAAGCACTGGCTCGATTCAAAGGTCGTCCTGAAACCAGGATGCTCAAAATCCCCGTTGTCGTTACGAAGAAGAAAAATCCGGAACCAGAAAAGGAAATCGAATTGCTGGACGATCCCACCTACCTCAAGGTGAAGAGCCGCCAGCCGATCAAGATCGTTTCCGGCGGCCCCGCGATCCACGTTAAGCTGGAATGGAACGGCAAAGAATCATTGATCCGCGGGACATCGCCGGAATGGAAAATCACCGCCCGTTGCCTTAGCCTCAGCACGTTCCCCAAGATGGGCTTCGCCAGTTTGGGCGACGGCCGGCTTGAATTCGTCCTGTATCCTCCGCACGGTCTGATTACGAACACCCGGCTTGAGTTCGAGGTGATCGCTGCGGGACCGGCGGACAAGAGCTTCAAGGTTGTCTTCAAGGCCGTTGTCATTGAGCCGGCCACACCACCGCAGATCGGGCCGCGAAAGATCAGCCTCGTCTCGCTCGACACGGCAAGTCAACGGCATCCTCCCTATGAGCTGAAATCCATCTACCAGAAGGATTGGATGAATCCCGACCGCACGCGATGGGATGGTGGCGAGTGGACCGGGGGGGACGCTGGCAGGTTCATCGAACCGACAGAAACCAATCCGTTGTTTCTCGTCATCAACATGGACATGCAGCTCCTCAAGGACTTCCAGGACGAAATGGTTAAGCGGAAACTGACGGAGGCGACCGTGAAGGAACGAGGAACGCGGTACGTTTCCCACATTGCGTTCCATCTTTACCAGATGTACGGCCAGTTCAAGAAAAGCTCTGAGTCGAAATCGGAAGATGAGAATGCCCGGCCTCCGACAGAACAGGAGATGCAGGCCGAAATTAACCGCGTGGGCACCACAATCATGAAGATGATGGAGCTATCCCAGAAATGACTACGACGCTCATGAAGATGATGCAGATTTCGCGCTAGGCGGGGCGATGGACGAGGAGTACCTCGGATGTTTGTTTAGTTTCATCCCTTAGCCACGTGTACCATTTCCTGTTAGGAACGGCCCGCCAGAACTTCTCCTGGCTGGGCCGTTTTCCGTTACCACCAAGATCATGTTCTTTAAAGCCTGCGTCTTCCATTGCCGCCATGTACAGAGGCAACTGCTGCTCGGGTTTTGCGAAGCCGACAAGCTGGGCCACGATGCAATCTCGATGTACAACCTGCCGCACCCCCGCGAATGCCGTGCGCAGCCGCGCAAAATAGTGATCATCATGGTCACTGCGCCGGCGGTCGCCGAAGGTGTAATGGGCACCGCCTTGTCCGTCCTGACAGTCAGCGATCCAGTAGGGAGCCGGGGTTTCGCGGCGCCCAAGGACCTGCCATCGGTGATAGAGTACATGGACACCTGGGTAAGGGGGCGATGTCACGACCAACTTAGGCGGCCTGCGTCGAAGCAATTCTGATTGGAGTTCTCCGATGTCTGCGGCGGCGCACTGATGAGCCTCGATCCCGCCTGGCTCCTTGCCAAGAGCTTTCACGCGCTTGGTCAATTCAATCATGCCAGCCACGATTGTGAAAGTGTTCTCGATGAGGCGTTCGCGAAAATCCGGTGTCGTAGGCAATCGCTTTTTGCAGTCAACTGCCCATTGAACGGTTTTTAGCAAAATGCAACGAGCGGCAGGCTGCACCTGAGTTGGCAGCTCAGCAATGCTATTGAGCGCCTGTTCCGCAAATTTGCGGAATCGCCAGGGCAGGTTTATCTGATAACCAAGTTCATGCCAATCCATGTGGCGAACCACGGGGCTCCGGGTTGACAGTTCAGGGGCGGTGTCAATTGCCCATTCCTCTAGAGCGTCAAGGTCGTGCCCGGATAAGAGTTTAGTCTTCACGCGAGCGAGAAAAACGGAGAGTGAGCTGATGTCCGTGCCGACCGCATTGCGGCCAAGAGCCAGGGCCTCAACCAATGTGGTTGAACTCCCCATGAACGGATCCAGTATTGTCTCGCCTGGGCTAGTGAACGCTTCGATGGCGGCCCGTGCGAAGAGAGGTGAGAACCTAGCCGGGTAGCGATAGAAATCATGCGTTAGCCCTGTGACAATTCCCTTGAAGTTGATCGCGTCGATCAATGGTTGTACGTTCATCGTGCCTCTCCCTTTTTCTTGGGCTTGGGACGCCGCTTATACCAGTCCATCCACTCCTGGCAAGTAATCTTGGTTAGAGCCTCCAATTTGGCGAATGCGTCGATCTTGGGTAGGCGCTTGCCTTCTTCCCATAATCGAACCGCCGTGTGGGACGCCTTTATTTGCCTCGCCAAAACGGCTTGCCTCCACCCTTCCGGCTTTTGTGCGCCTCGCCATTTGCGCAGGGGATTCTCCGCTAGCCAGCTTGCCACGCTTCCCAGGTCAGCGGCGGCACGTCGCTTCGCCATGTGCCCCTCATCGCGCCATACTCGATGATGAAACAGTTGATTCATTTTATATTATATTTGATTCGTAAACAGAATCAACTGATTCATATTTTGAAACGAGCCGTCCATTTCAAAGCTGACCATCGGGAAGGTTGAATCGGTTATCGGGCAATCAATCCACAGCGCCCGCGGTATGTCCGCAACGCCTTACACCAGATACGTTGGTTCCGCTGAGATGCTTTGCTTTATCGCTTCCCACATGCGACGCTGACGGGAAAAATCGAACTCCGAGCAGATCGCACGTAGGTGTTTTTCATGAATCTGGTCTCGGCCCCTCATCACTATGGGGAGAAATAGCACCTCCTCCTGGATGTCCGGTGCTAAGTGGAGCAGGTTCATTACCTGCGTAATGCGCGGCTGCGTGACCTTGGCCAGACGCGCCAACTCGATCGTGTTGGCGACGGTGCCGCTTTGCAGGAGGTCACCAAACTGGATGGCCAACGCCATGACGCGCGAGACGCGGGGCACGCGGCCCGACGCGACCACCTGAGAAGGCGACGGCTTGTCCTCGATCCGCCTCCGCCCGCGCTCGCTACGTGTGAAGAAGACCTTCTGTTTCATCGTGATCATGCCGCACCTCCGAGTTGCTTTCGTGCCAAGGCCTTAACCGCCGTCGGGTGAAAAGAGACCGCGACTGTGCTGTCAGCCGCGTCGAATTCGACGCGAGCTACCAACAGGGCCAGCACCTGGGATTGCTCTCGCGGACTCAACGTGTTCCAGACGTTATCGAATTCGGCGAACGCCGTGTCGATGTCGCCGGCGTCCAATTGTTCGCGCCCGTGTTCTTCGATTCGACGGCGAAGTTCCGCCAGACGGGTCTCGGCCTGACCGACGCGGTCGTGGAGTTCGGCGAGGCGGGCACCGCCTGGCCCCGTCGCCGGCCCGCCAGCACAGAGCTTGCGAATGTCGGCGTGGTGCCAGCCGAGTTCCTTTTCAAGGCCACGCATTTCTGTTTCAAGCTCGGCGCGTTCGGCCTCGAATTGCTCCTGGGCCTGGCAAAGAACCTCCGCACGCAGCGCCGGATCGTCGGCAATTCCGTGAATCTGTTCCACGACCACCCGTTCGATCTCGGATGCGGGCAACGAACCGGAGGGGCAGGCCTTCCGTCCGTTCTGCATGGCCCGCGTGCAAGTGTAGTAGCGGTATCGCTTCTCGCTCTTGCAGGTGAAGCTGTGGACCATTGCCCGGTCGCAGGCTTTGCAGAAAAGCATCCCCTTGAGCAATGCCCCGTGGCGGTTCCGCACCGTGACGCCGCCGGAACGGCAGTTGCGTTGCAGCGTACCTTGCACTTTCTGAAACACCTCGGCATTGACGATTGGCTCATGCACCCCCTGGTGCAGATCGGTTTTGTGTTTGATCTTCCCGATGTAGAGCGGGTTGGTCAGCAGCGCGTACAGCGTGCCTTTGTCAAACGGGCGACCGCCTTTAGCCGTTCCCTTCTTGGTGCTCCAGTCCTTGTTCCGCCAGCCGCGTCGGATCAGCTCGTCCACAACGGGCAGCAGCGACCCAAGCGACAAGTAGAGTTGAAAAATGTCGCGGACCCGTGCGGACTCCCTGGCATTGATTACCAAGCGCGGACCGCCGTTGGAACGATCCACATCGTACCCCAGGATCGGGTAACCGCCCGACCACTTTCCCTTGCGGCGCGTGGCGGCGATCTTGTCGCGGATGAGCTCGCCAAT
>SXGR01355270.1_pt1 | contig 60700 bp, 53 predicted proteins | sample 3174711 | NCBI WGS metagenome assembly SXGR01 (sample SAMN11356860, study PRJNA531348) | freshwater metagenome | isolation source: freshwater sample F1-60 | place: China: Fuxian Lake, Yuxi | collected 2017-12-25 | reverse complement strand
TCGAGCACCAGCACTTCGATCTCGTCGAACGCCACGTTCTGCTTCTCGAGGTGGTCGATGAGCCGGCCCGGCGTCGCCACGACGACGTCGACGCCGCCGCGCAGCGCCTTCACCTGCGGATCGTAGCCGACACCACCGTACACGCTGATCACCTGCAGCCCGCTGTGCCGGCCATACTTCGTGAAGCTCTCCTCAACCTGCACACAGAGTTCGCGCGTCGGCGTAAGAATGAGCGCGCGCGTCCGCCGTGGCCCGCCGATCAGTCGTTCGATAATCGGGATCGTGAACGCGGCGGTCTTGCCGGTTCCGGTCATCGCGAGCCCCATCAGATCGCGGCCCTTGAGGGCGAGCGGAACCGCCTGCGCCTGGATCGGCGTCGGATGCTTGTAGCCGGCATCGGTGAGGGCATGCAACATCTGCTCACTCAGTCCCAGCTCGGCAAAGGTGATGCCGACGGTGGCCGCCTCAGCCGCGGCCAGCGCGCCTGAACTGCTGATCTCGCCGATTTCGTCCTGTGATTCGACCGCTTCGGGGCTGTCCACGTCAACGATCGCGTCGTTTACCGGCTCGGCCACCACCTCGTTTTCAGGCATCCCTGCCTCATCGCCGTCCTTCGGCGGCACCGCGCGGCGCACGCCGCGTCCACTTCGTCTTTTGAGCACCCATTGAAGCTACCCAGAGCGGCCCAGGAACTCCACGAGCAGCGGGTTAATTCGTCCGGGAATCTCTTCCATTACCACGTGGCCGCCCCCCTCGATCCACTCGAGCCAGCCGTGTGGCAGGGCGCCAACAAGTTCCGCCGTTCGCGTGGACCGAACGGTTCGGTCGGTCGTCCCGAATACCACGAGGGTTTCGACATCGACCGCCGCCAGCTCAGCGGCGGCCAGCGGTTTCCACGAAAACTCGCGCAACATTTGCGCCTGTGCCCGCACCACCGCCGCGAACTGCGTCGGCGCCCAGTACTCGTCGACGTCACGATCGGTGAAGCACCCCAGCGTGCCATGGACGCGGCGGCGCGTGATCTCCACTACTTGCCGAGTGACCAGCGCGGTGGCGAGCTGGCCCAGCCCCTCGGGAATGCGCGGCGCAAAGGCCGTGGCCGGCGACACCTCCCCGAATCCCACGGACCCGAACAGCGCGAGCCGCGCCGCGCGTCCACGCATCGCGAGCGCCACCGCCACGCGTCCGCCCATCGATTGCGCCACGACGAGCGGCCGGACGAGTCCGAGCGCGTCGAACAGCAGTTCGGCCCGACGAGTGAACGCGTCGAGCGTGTAGTCGCCCTTGGCGAGCGGAGCATCGGAGAGCCCGTGTCCAGGCAGGTCGGGTGCATACGCGCGGTAGCCGGCCGCCGCGAGCGCGCCAAGCGTGTGACGCCATAAATACGCCGACACGGCCCAGCCGTGCAGCAATACCACCGGAACCCCATCGGCCGGACCCGCCTCAACCACCCGCAGCGTCGTACCGTCGGCCACCGCAACACGCCGCGCAGTCAGGCCGTCCCACCCGGCAGGAAACCACTCCGATGGCGCCAGCCGTTGCGACGACATTGCCGGACTCGTGGTGCGTTTAGCGAATGGTGATGGGACGCCCCGACAGCCGGGCGATCAGTCCCGTACGGAAGGTGACGTCTGTCCATCGATCGTCACCGGCGTGCGATGCCTCGAGCGGGTAGGTCGCCCAGACCCACGGATTCGAGCTGCGCGGCTGCGACATGCCCTTATGCGGATGCCACACACCGTCGCGGCCACAATCGTCGATAAACCGCTCGTGCATCTTCATCCAGTTTTCGTTCCGCCGCAGGTATCCGAGCCGCGCGACAAGTTCCAGCCACGCCAGCGCCGCAGGCACGTCTTCTTCCACGGCGTTTCGGTGCGGCAGCTTGTCACCAAGTACGTAGAGGGGAACCGGTACGAGCCGCTGACCCACGACCTGCACCTGCTCTTGGCGCGGCAGAGGACGGATGAGCCAGCGGTAGAGCGCCTCCATTTCCTCGTGGTGCTCGTTCCGGAACAGCGGCATGTGGGCCAGCATGTGCAGCGCGGCCACTGTTGGCGGATGCACATCAGCCGCCAACACCTGCTGGTTGCCCACGCGAATCCATGGCTTTTCGGCGAGTGGCGAACGCAGAAAACCGTAGATCTTTTCGAGGATCCGGCTCGCCGCACCGCGGAGGCGCAGATCGGATTCGAAGCCCGCCTGCGCGAGTGTTGCCGCCGCCGCCTCGCGGAGGTGCAGCCGGTAGCCCGCGACCGTTGCGCGATCGACTTTTTTTCCTTCAGGCGGCGTCAACTCAAACAGCAGCGACGGGTCGTTGTCTTCAGCGAGCAACCGGAAGAGAATCCGGCGCGCGTGGTACACCGGCGGCGACTCCTTGTCCCAGCCGTATTCGATCAACCGCCGAATCGCGTGCATGGTACCGATATGCTCGAAATCGTCGCCGCGCTGCGGCGGTACCGTGAGCATGGCATTGTTCCAGATACCCTCAGCCGACTGCATCACCGCGAGCCGTATGGCAGGCGCGAACGAGAACGGAAGGTTTGACAGGGCAGTCCCAGCCGAAAGCCGCGCGACCTCCACGGCCGCGCGATACTTGATCGGCGCTGCCGCGTGGTCAAGCAACCAGCCCAGCGGAAAGACCATCGCCGCGAGGGGCGGCGGTGGCGGCGGTGGCCGGAAACTGGCGACAGTTGGCGCCGGTGCGATTGTCACATCTGGCTCATCAAACATATAACCCGTTGATTATCAACATGTTACGAAGCTGGCCGCTCGGCCAAATCATCGCGCCGTGAAGCATACAGCTTTCCCGCCGAAACGCTAGGGTGTTTTGGGCCCGACTTGGCGCCTACTGCTTTCGCACTTCGTTCGCCGCCTTCTACCGCCCCTGGCGAGTCCGTGAGCACCTTCACGCTCTACCCGCGACGGCTCTTGTCGATTCTGTCAGACACTACGTCAGAGAGGCGGATGGATGTTGCAAAGCCCGCCGAACTGTCGTATGTCAGAGTGGAACGGCACTTGCAACTGGATGGCTCATGACCACACGCCTAACCCTCCCCGTCCTTCCGCTTCGCGGGACGGTCATTTTCCCTGGCCTCGCGGCCCCAATCGCCGCCGGTCGCCCGGGGACCCTGCGCGCCATTGAAGCCGCCCTCAAAGGCGATCGCGTCGTTTTTGCCGTCGCCCAGCGCGACAATGCTGACGAACCGACGCCCGACATCCTCTATTCGATGGGCGTTATTGCGCGCATCGGACAGGTGAACCGTGGCCTGGGCGGCGTCCAGCTGCTGCTCCAGGGCGAAGAACGGGCAACGGCGCTCCAGTACTCCGAATTGGATGGCTACCTCTCCGTGGTCGTCACGAAGACCGAGGACCTGCTTCCGCTCGACGAAAAGGAGCCGGCATTCGAGGCGTTGCACAAGGAAATCCGCGAGCGCGCCGCCGAGCTGGGTGAAAAGCGCGGTCTGCCAGAGGAAGTCGTGCACCAGGTGCTCGATGCGGTCACCGAGCCGGGCAAGTTTGCCGACCTCGTTGCCGGCTACCTCGAACTGCCCGTTCCCGAAAAGCAGGGTCTACTCGAAACGCTGTCTGTGGAGGAGCGGCTCCGCCGCGTCCTCGTGCAGGTGCAGCGACAGATTTCCCTCCTCGAGGCCCAAGAAGAGATCAAGTCGCAGGTACAGGAAGAGCTCGGCGAGCGCCAGCGCGAAATGTTCCTGCGCGAGCAGATGAAGGCCATCCAGAAGGAGCTCGGCGACGACGACCAGGCCAAGGAGATCGAGGAACTTCGCGAAAAGCTGACCAAACTCGAGCTCCCCAAGGAGGCGCGCGCCGAAGTAGAGCGCGAACTCGGACGCCTCGAGCGTTCTGGCCGCGAGTCGATGGAAGCGCAAGTGATCCGCACCTACCTCGAATGGATCGCCGAGTTGCCGTGGAACAAGCGCTCGGACGACCAGCTCGACCTGCCCCATGCCATTCGTGTACTCGAAGACGACCACTACGGCCTCAAGGATGTGAAGGACCGCATTCTCGAATTTCTCGCGGTGCGCCAGCTCCGCGCGCACCAGATGTCCGAGGAAATCCGGACGACCGGGGAGTTCCCTGCGCCCAAGCCGCAAACCGCCAAGGACACCGTGACGCCGTCGCTGAAGAAGGGCGAGGACGCGGTGGGCCGTCCGATCACGAACGAGAAGGAAGCGAAGGCGCGGGCCATGGCCAAGGGGCCGATCCTGCTTTTCACCGGCCCGCCTGGTGTGGGCAAGACGAGCATCGCCAAGTCCATCGCGCGCTCACTCGGTCGCGAGTATGTCCGGGTGGCCCTTGGCGGCGCGCGCGACGAGGCCGACATCCGCGGTCATCGCCGCACGTACGTCGGCGCGATGCCGGGGCGGATCGTGCAGGGGATGAAACAGGCCGGTACGAAGAACCCCGTGTTCCTGCTCGACGAAATCGACAAGCTCGGCGTTTCGTTCCAGGGCGATCCTTCGAGCGCGCTACTTGAAGTGCTCGACCCCGCCCAGAACGACACCTTCACCGATCACTACCTCGGCGTTCCGTTTGATCTGTCCGAGGTGCTCTTCATCGCGACCGCGAATTTCGTGCAGAACATCCCCGGGCCGCTCCTTGACCGCATGGAAGTGGTCGAGTTTGCGGGTTACACCGAGCGCGAAAAAGCGGAGATCGCCAAGAAATACCTCATCCCGCGGCAGATCGAAGAGAATGGACTCGCCGGCAAGCCGGTGAGTTTCGGCGAGGACGCCGTCGCGTCGCTCATCTCGAAGTACACGCGCGAAAGCGGCGTCCGTCAGCTCGAGCGCGAGATCGGCGCCGTGGCACGCAAGGTCGCGCGTCGCATCGCCGCTGGTGAGGAACAGACCATCCTGGACGACGGCGTCATCTCCGCATCCGAAGTCCGCGACCTGCTCGGCAGGCCCAAGGTGCGCCCCGAAAAGGCGAACGAATTCCATGAGATCGGCGTGGCCACGGGGATGTACTACACACCGATGGGTGGCGACATCATGTTCGTCGAAGCGTCGACGCGCTCGCTCTCGCAGATCCCGGCCAACGAACCCGGTGGTGGCGCGCCCGTGACGCTCGTGCTCACCGGCCAGCTTGGCGACGTGATGAAAGAATCGGCGCGCGCCGCATTTTCATACGTGACGAAGAACGCCGAGAAGCTCGGCATTCCAAAGTCGCGGCTCGGTTCAGTGGAAACGCACATCCACGTGCCACAGGGCGCTATCCCGAAGGACGGCCCGTCGGCCGGCGTGGCGAGTGCCACGGCGCTGGCAAGTGAACTCTCGGGCCGCCCAGTGCGGCGCGACCACGCCATGACAGGCGAAATCTCGCTGCGCGGTCGCGTGCTGCCGATTGGCGGTGTCAAGGAAAAAGTGCTGGGCGCGCTGCGCGCGGGCATGACGACGATCGTGATTCCGAAGGAGAACGAAGCCGACCTCGAGGGCGTGCCCGCGGAAGCAAAGCAGAAGCTCACCTTCCACACAGTCGAGACGCTTGAGGACGTGCTCAAGCTCGCGCTGGTGGACGAGATCGCTGCGCCGAGCAAGTTGCAGGTGGTGTAGCGCCGGAACTGCGGTCGCTTCGCTATTTCGTCCGGCATCAGCATAAATTGCCGCCATTCGGAATGGTCGCTCGGTCTCATTGCTTCCACGGAGCGCGTGCGTGCGTCTTACCCGCCGGATCAACTATGCCGCGTCGATCGGGTTCGTCGTCATCGCCTTAGCATCATGCGGCGGTGGAGGCGACGGCGGCAGAACGCCAACTGCGCCAGTCGATAACAGCGTGGGCCGCATTGATCTGTCGCCCGCCTCGCCAGCGACGCTCGTCTCCGGCACAACAACGACAATTAACGCGACCGCGTTTACCAAAGACAACCGTTCACTTGGTACGGCCAGCGTAGCATGGGCGTCATCCAACGAAGCCGTAGCGTCGGTGAGCGCTGGAACCGTGACCGCGAAGCTCGTCGGTACGGCAGTCATCACCGCCACGAGCGGTAGCGTGTCCTCGGCGGGAGTGAGCGTCACCGTCACCGCGGGCGCGGCAGCACAGTTGGCCCTTCGGACGCAGCCCGCCGGCGCGACCAGCGGCGCGGCGCTCGCGACGCAACCGGCCGTGGAGGTCCGCGACGCGGCGGGCAACGTCATTGCGACGGCGACCGCGACGATCACGGCTGCGCTCGCATCCGGGGGCGGCACACTCTCTGGGCCCGTCACCGCGACGGTCGTGTCAGGCGTCGCAATGTTCAGCGGACTGACGATCACCGGCACGATCGGCGCACGTACCCTGACATTTAGCGCACTCGGCCTCACGTCCGCGACGTCGGCGACGTTCAACCTCGGCGCGGGCGTTGTGTCTCAACTGGTGATCGCAATGCAGCCAGTGGCCGGCACGGCGTACGCGGCGTTCACGACGCCAGCGGTCGTGCAGTTTCGTGACGCGTCGGGCAACACCACGCCCTCGACGGCCAACGTGACCGTGGCCATAGCGTTCGGCGGCGGCACGCTCGGCGGAGCCGCGACCGTCAATGCCGTCGCCGGCGCCGCCAAGTTCTCGACGCTCACCATCAACGGAACGGCTGGCCCCCGCACGCTGACGTTCAGCAGCAGCGGCCTCGCGCCAGTGACGAGCGCGAGCTTCAATGTGACGACGGCGCCACCGGCCATTATCGGTCTCTCGCCGTCGCCAGCGACGATCAGCACCGTCACGGGGCAGAATCCTGCGATCGTAAACGTGGCCATCAGTAATACCGGCGTATTTCCACTCACGAATCTTCGGGTGCAATCGATCAGCTACTCGCCGATCGCGCCCGCTGGCTGGCTGGCCACGACCTTTCTATCGGGCAGCGACGCGCCAGCGACGATTCGCCTGACCGCGATTTCAGCTGCATTCGCCATCGGGACCTACACCGCCAACGTGGTCATCGCCGGCGACGGCGCCGCGACCACGGCAACGCTCACCGTAACACTCACCGTAGCTCCGACGGTAACCAACACCTACGGCACCACGGCCAGCAAGGTGAGCGTTGTCAATATCGGCGCGTCGATATCGCCTGGGCTCGTCACGACCACCGACGGCGTGGTCTCAACGACGGACCCGACCGTCACCTTTAGCGCGCGAAGCCCAGCGATTGCTACTGTGAATGCGGCGGGCCGGATCACGGCGGTCTCGGCAGGCCAAGCGTGGGTCGCGGCGCTGAGTACGCAAGCCAATGCCGACTCGGTTCTTGTGATCGTTCCCTACGCCACTGGCCCCGTGCTCAAGTCCGACCTCACAAAGCTCAGCTACGCCGTCGGCGACACGATCACCATTCGCGTGCAGCTCGACACGCGCGGTCTCAGTGTGGGCGCGGTCACTGCCACCGTCACCTGGCCAGTCTGGACGGGACCGACCGGAGTCTCCGGTTCAATGACCTTTGTCGATATCACGACGACCGGAAGCCCGATGGCGCCGGTCACGACGGTCGATCAAACGGTAAACGTCATCCGTATCCATGGTGCGTCAGCCGCTGGTGTCACCGGCACGGTATTGCTGGCGACCGTGCGCTTGCGCGTGGCGCGCCGTGGACTGACCGGCGTGTACCTGAACGCGTCGGAACTGCTCGGCGCCGACTTCACCAACCTGCTGCCCGCTGCCACGTTCACCCAATACCCGGTCATCGTCCCATGATGCACTTCGCTCAGCGCGTCCCCGTGCTCGTCGCACTGGCCGTCAGCCTGACTGGCGTTGGGTGCCGCGACGCCGGAAACGTCGTGCAAGCGCTCGGTCAGCCGGTACCGAAATCCGTCACGCCGGTCACGAGCGTCGCACTCAGCGGGTCGAACGCCATCGTGACGCTCGTGCTCGACCTGCGAGGCGACGTCGGGAAGATCGGCAGTTTCACCGGCCGGCTTCGGTTCGATCCCGCAGCCATGACGTACGTCGGCGAAATCGGAATCGACGACGGCACCCTGCGGGTGTCCAACCCCGGCACCGGCGAGATTCGTGTGGCGGGAGCCTCAGCCTCGGGAATCAACGCCGCCGTACTCGCATCGTTCCGGTTCGTCGCGACCGACACCGCCGCGCTCCGCCGTATCACATTCGCAATTGAGGAACTGCACGAACTCTCGCACGCCGACCTCCAGCCCATTGTGCGCAGCGCAGCGGCGAGGCCGCTTAAGTGATCCGAATCCCCGGGATGCGACTCGTACCCTGCGCCTGGGCGGTGGTGGCGTGTGTGATCGCCGCATGTGCGCCGACCCTGCAGTCGCCAGGCTCCGCGGGACCCCACCTCGCGTCACTTTCACCCGATTCGGTCCGGCTGATAGCCGGCAACGTGATCGAGGTGGAACTGCGCGGTGCGAGATTCGACACCAGTCGCACCGACCCCGGCAACACGGTTCGCATTGGCTTGCTCGTGCTGCGGTCGGTGCCGAGCCGTGCCGGCGGCACGCGAATTCGTGTGGCGATCCCCGATGCGGTGCCGAGCGGCGGGGAAGCGCCGCCTGCGCCCTGGATGGGCGGCCGCTATTCCGTATCGGTCACGACTCGCGCGGGGACGTCCGAAACGCTGCAATTGGCCATCACGGGTCAGGGGAGTCATCCGTGACACGGCATCGCGGGGCGTTTGTGGTCGCGGTACACGCCGTCTGCGGATTCGTGGCGCTGGCGGCGAGCGTGTCGCTTGCCGCACAAGACACGCACGAGGGGGCGGATTTTCAAAGACACCGTGAAGCGTGGTTCAACGATCAGCGCGCCTACCCCAGTCGAGATGTGGACTGGGAGGCCATGGCGCGGGTCCGCCAACAGGTGTTGCTCGCCCGCACTGGGTACCGTGGGTTTGCCGCACTTGCCGGACTGTCGTCGGGGGGATGGTCGCCGATGGGACCGAGCGGCTTCTTTGGCGTCGGGTACTGGGATTCCGGTCCGCAGCTCGATGCCGGGCGCATCGATGCGATCACGCTCCACCCGACGCTCGCCAACACGATGTTCGTGACGTCACCCAATGGCGGCATCTGGAGCACGAGCAACGCCGGCGCGAGTTGGAATCCACTCTTCGACTCGCAGTGCACCCTCCAGATGTCGACGGTCAAGATCGATCCCGTCAACCCAAGCATCGCCTACGCCGCGGCCCGACGATCAAGCGGCGCGGCCGGCTGCGCCATGTTTCGGTCCACCGACGGTGGCGCCACTTGGGCCACGTACAATGGGAACCTGAATTTCACTGCCTATAACGGCGGATTGATCCATGAGTTCTTCATCGATCCGGTCACGGCGGGCAGCACGACGAGCACGGTACTGATGTTCAGCTTTTCCAACTCGGGGATCTATCGCTCCACCAACAGCGGCGCGACCTGGCTACAATCCCTGCTGTTCGGCACCGTGAAATCGATCGTGGCGTTGCCGGGGCGACCGGGCACGGTGTTCGCGGGCGTCGCTGATTATAGCACAACCAGCTCCACCCGCAGCGGCCTCTATCGCTCGACCGACAACGGCCTCAACTGGACTCAGGTCTCCAGCGGCAGCGTCGACTTTACATCCACCGGGCGCATCCAGTTGGCGGTGTCGGCCGCTCAACCAAACTCGGTGTGGGTGCTGGCAGGCGGGAAGGACTCGAAATTTCAGTCGGTCAGCAAGTGGGACGACAACGCGGGTACAATGACGGCCCTGACCGGTGGTGGAATCATCTTTGCATCGAGCGGCCGGACGCACTTCGGGTCGCAGGCAACGTACGACCTTGCACTGGCGGTTGACCCCACGAACGCGGCCCGCATCTACATCGCTGGCGTGCGCGCGTTCCGCAGCACAGACGGCGGCGTCACATTCAGTGCGATCGGCACCGAAATCCATTGCGATTGGCAGACGATCGTCGTGGACCCGAGAAATGCGCACCGGCTGTATGCCGGCACCGACGGCGGCGTGTTCGTCTCCACCGATGGCGGCGACAGTTGGACGAGCCGAAACGCGGGGCTCGTCGTGTCGATGTACTACCCAGGCATTTCCCAGCATCCGACCGACCCGAACATTGTGCTCGGCGGCCTGCAAGACAACGGAACGTTGATCTCGAACGGCACGCAATGGTTTAATGCCATCACCGGCGGCGACGGCGGTTTCAGCGCGATTAGCTACGCATCGCCAGGCACGATCTGGACGACGTGCCAGTGGAGCAGCACGACGGGACCATGCATCTACCGGCGTGTTGCGGCCGGCTCTGGCTTCTCGTTTTCCAACGTCCGGACCGGAATCGCCAGGAGCGACCGCGCGCAGTTCATCCCACCACTGGTCATGGACCCGGTCACGCCGACCACACTCTACTTCGGCACGATGCGGCTCTACCGCACGATCAATGACGGCGTGCTCTGGGCTCCGATCTCTCCCGACCTGACCAAGGGCACGGGAACCATCAAAGCCATCGCGGTCGCACAGTCGGATCCGCTAACTGTTTACGTGGGCACCAGCGACGGCAACGTGCAGGTCACGCGGGATGGTGGAACGACTTGGACCCTGAGTACCAACGGCTTGCCGAACCGCACAGTCACTGACTTCGCCGTCGATCGGACCACGCCGTCGCGCGCGCTCGTGTCGTTCAGCGGTTCGGGCACATCCCACCTGTATCTCACCACCGACGCCGGCACGACCTGGGCCAGCGCCGGAAGCAACCTGCCGGACATGCCCGCGAGTGCCATCGTCATGATCGACGACGGGCCGAACCATTTCTTCATCGGCACCGATGTGGGGGTGTACGAGACGACGGACGCCGGCCTCACCTGGACCAATTCGCCATCGGGAATACCGAACGTGATCGTGACGGATCTGTCGTACAATTCCACGACGCGTCAGCTCGTCGCATCCACATACGGGCGCGGCCTGTTCAGGTATTCGCTCGCGAACCCGACGGCCGTACTGCGCGGTGACGTCAACCGCGACGGTGCGGTGAACGCCGCCGACGCACTCCTCATTCAGCAGGCGCTCATTGGGATGCCGCTCGCAGCCGGACTCACCATTTCGCCGCACGGCGACGCCAACTGCGATGTCCGGATCGATGCACTGGACGCACTCATCGTCCTGCGGGCCGCCGTGGGAACGCCGACTGCTGGGGCCTGCGTCGGCACCAATCGGTAGCCGTCGGCCTCGCGCAGCTACGGCCGCTTGATCGGCTTGACCTTGCCGTTCGGGTCCACCGTGAACTTCGGACCGAACGCGCTGTCGCGAAGTGCATTTTCGCCGGCCTCCGTCTCTGCCTGCGCGCCCGCCTTCGAACTGGCACGCGTGACGCGGTCACCCGGCACGCTGCCAGCGATGGCAGGCGTCGAAGAGTCCGGCGGCGGCGTGATCGATGGGAGCGTGCGAGTTGCCTCAGATTGCTTCTCTCTCGGGGCACCACAGCCGATCACGATCATGGCCACGACGGCCGACAGCACCGCAGCGCGCATCACGGCCTCTGCCTGAGTGGCGTGATACGACCCGATGCGTCAATCGACGCAATCGGCTGGAGCACTGTTTCATTGAGCTGGAACTCGCCTAGCTCTTGCGCGTCGCGAATCGTGGACAGCGACGCGGCCAGCGTACTTGGCACGGTGTAGCTGTCGGCGGAGAGTAGGTTCACCACATAGCCAATGTCGCCGAGCGAACCAATCGTAATGCGACTGAGCGGATTCGCGATGCCCGCTGGCGAGAGGAATCCGGTCATTAGTTCGGTCCGGAACCCGATGCCGGTGGCGCTCGGGTTCTCGCGCCAGTGCACATCGCGCGTGCCGATGCCGCCGATCGTTTCCACAGGAACCGTTCCGCTGCCGCACTGATTGGCCGCGACACCGCCGTGAAAGAGGCAGCCGGCCACCGCCTGCGCACCGATAAACGCCGAGTTCGGCGAGTTTGCACCGCTCACCTGCGCCTTCGACGACCAGAGCGTACCAACACCGACCGCGTGCAGCATCTCGTGCAGGATCACGCTGTTGAGCCGATTGCTCGTCTGTAGGTTTTGCAGATCGGCCACATCGAAGTTCATCACGGCAATTAGCGTGAGACCGCTCGCCGACCCACCGTCCCGCGTATAGCAGGGCCCGGCACTACCAAGGACCAGGCCGATGCCGTCAATCACCTTCGCCTGAGCGTAGATCCGAATGTCGTCGATCTGCTCGCCGATTGGCAGCGCAGCGATGCCCGTTACGCCACATCCTGCCAACTCGAGCGGTGCCTGGTTCACGGAGAAGTTCTGGAGATCGCCGGTGACCAGTGCCTGGATTCTCGCCGCCGCCGCCGTAAACGCCGCCTGGATGGTCGGATCCATCGCGGTACCGAAGAACCGCACATCGACACTGAAGTCGGAAGAGACGTTGGCCGACGCCACCGCCGTCAACGCCCCGCTCGTGGCGTGAAGCTGTTGCGTACCCGTGGACTTGCCGAGCGTCCATTCCGGCGCAGAGACGAGGCCACCCGCGCCGGTCGTGGCGGTCGCCGGGCCCGACAGGCTTCCTCCGCCGGCCACGATCGCGAATGTCACCGCCTGGTCCGCGATGCCATTGTTGAATCGGTCGGCCACTTTGAAGCTGATTGGTGACGCGAGCGCCGCGCCGCCAAATGCCGACTGCGTGCCACCGGTGTTCACGGTGATCTTCGACGCCACGTCAGGCATGCCGGTGGCGGTGATGGTCAGCGGCGCGGAAATACCATTCACAGTAACGGTCAGCGAGTTCATGCCGACTGTGTTGCCAAGCGTCCACGTGCCAACGGATGTCGCTCCGGCGCTGGTCCTCGTCGGTGCGCCAACGATCGACCCACCGCCACCGCTGACGACAACCGCAACCGACACATTGGCCATCGCGTTGCCCGACAGGTCGAGGACGGTGAAGGTCGGCGCCGTAGCCAGCACCGTGCCGACCGTACCATTGGCGCCGTTGTTCGCGGCACTCACGCTCGCCGGCTTGATCGGCGCCGTGGCGTCCTTGGCACAAGCGGCGAGTGCAAGCAGCGCGGCGCCCAGCGCGAGGCGGACGTTGAACGAAGGCATGATGGATGCCATGGGGGTTAGAACACAATGGGGCCGAGGCCAAACAGGCGGCGCACCTGAACTCGCAGCGCGCCTGGCTCGGTGCCGGAAATAAAATACTCGACATACCGACGATCGATCGGCGTAGCGGGCGTCGCAACTTTTCCCGACTGCCGGTCCAGCACGGCCGTGGCGACGCCAGCCGGCGGCGTGGCCCAGGCATCACTCGCCCGCGCGTATCCTGCCCGGTCGAGCATACGCGCAAACACCGGTGCCGCGAGCGAACCACCCGCTACACCGCGATCAGCAATCGTCTGCGGTCGGTCGAACCCGAGCCAGACGCCAGCCACGATGTCGGGCGTCATCCCAACGAACCAGACGTCCGTGTTGCCGTCGGTGGTGCCGGTCTTGCCGGCCACCGGCACGTCGCCAGGGAGAATGCGGCGGGCGGCCGTGGCCGTGCCCCGCTCCACCACGTCGCGCATCATGTCGCGCACAACATAGGCGGCGTTTGGCGCGAGCACCGCGGGCAACGTCTGCACGTCGCGCTCGTACACGCGCTTCCGGTCCTGGTCCTCGATCCGGATGATCAGACGCGGATCCATCGGCGTGCCGAGCGTCGCAAAGGTCGTGTACGCGGCCACTAGATCGAGTGGCCGGACCACGGACGCGCCGATCGCACTGGAGGGATACGGTGCGATCACTGTCGACAGGCCCGTGCGTTTCGCGAAGGCAATGACCGAGTCAGCGCCGATTCGCTCCCACAGCTGCACCGCCACCGGATTGCGCGACTTGGCGATGGCCTCGCGCAGGGTCATGGCGCCAAGGAACTCGCCGTCGGAATTTTTCGGGCGGTACAACTGCCGGTCGTACTGGACCAGGATCGCCGTGTCCTGGACAATCGCGTTGGGAGGAATCGAGTCGTTGATCGCCCGCGCGTACACGAACGGCTTAAAGCTCGAACCCGGCTGCCGCAGTCCGTTGGTCGCACGATTGAACGGCGCTTCGGCATAGTTGCGGCCGCCGACCAGCGCGCGCACGTCACCAGTGGCGGGGTCGATCGCCACCACCGCGCCCTGGAGGTAGTCGGTGGTCCCGCGTGGATGGTTCGCCAGCGTCGGATGGGTCCAGCCAGGACGCTGTTCGATCGCCTGCGTCTCGTCCATCAACGCCGATACGGCGGCCCGCTGCAGCGCCGGATCGAGTCCGGTCAGGATCCGGTATCCGCCCTGCGCCACCGGTATGCCCACCCGCTCCGCCGCCACGCGAACGGCGTCCACGAAATAGGGCGCATGCGCCGACATGCCGCCGGTTGGCACCGTACGCACCCGCTCCCGCTTTGCCGCCGCCGCTTCGTCCTTCGTGATCTGCTTCTGCGACACCATCAGGTCGAGAATCGCGTCGCGTCGGTTCTTCGCGCGGTCCGGGTACCTCGCCGGATCGTACTGCACAGGACTCTTCGGCATCGCCGCCAGCGTGGCCGCCTCGGCGAGCGTCACCTGCGCGACGCCCTTTCCGAAATAGTGTCGCGCCGCCATCTCCACGCCGTACCAGCCATGCCCAAAGTTGATCTGGTTCAGGTAGGCCTCGAGGATCTGCGCCTTGGAGTAGTTCCGCTCCATCTCGAGCGCCGCCTTCTGCTCGCGCAATTTTCGCATCGGCGACCTGTCGCGCCGATCGACGAGGTCCGGATGCATGTTGCCGACGAGTTGCTGCGTGATCGTGCTGGCGCCGCGGCTTGACCCGAGCAGGTTGTCCTTGATCGCGCCCGCGATCCCCACGAGGTCCACGCCGTTGTGGGCGTAGAATCGCTGGTCTTCGACCGCGATGAATGCCCTGGGCAGATAGACCGGCATCGTCTTGATCGAAACGATCGTCCGCCACTCCTTGCCGATTTCGCCGATCAGCGAACCATCGCGCGCGTACACCTGCGACGACTGCGGCGGCGTGATGAGTTGCCAGGCCTCTGACGCCTGTGGCAACAGGGGCGCCTGCGCTGCCGCCTGCTGCCCCGCGATCGCAGCGGGCAATAGCAGTGTCACGAGGGCGAACGGAAAGGCGAGGCGCCGCATCACCCGAAAGATACCCCGGCAGGCAACTGTTTGTGCCACAACGGGTTCCGGCATCATTGGCGCTACTGATGCGAGGGTGCGACCTTTCATATACAATGTCTGTCCTGCATCTCGCGCTCGCCCAGTTCCGGCCCAAGAAGGGCGATATCACCGGCAACATCGAGCGAATCGGCGAGATCCTCGCGCAAGCCGCCGCGCTCGATCCCGCACCGGAGGTGGTGCAGTTCGCAGAAACAGTCCTCTCCGGATACTTCGTCGAGGGCGCCGTGCGCGAAACGGCGACGACCGCACCGACCCTCGCCACCGCGCTGGGTGGCGCGTACTTTGCCGCCGGCGGGCGCCGGGCGATCGACACAGTGATCGGGTTCTACGAAGAGCACGAGGGCACGCTCCACAACAGTTCGGTCTACATCGCGTTGGATCCGTCCGGGGCCACGCAGGTTCTGCACGTCCACCGGAAGAACTTTCTGCCGACATACGGAATGTTCGACGAAGAACGGTTCGTCGGGCGCGGGTTCGGCATCAAGGCATTCGACACCCGCTGGGGCCGCACCGCACTCCTCGTCTGTGAGGACGCCTGGCATTCGCTGTCGGGAACTATCGCCGCGCTCGACGGCGCGCAGGTGGTGTTTGTCAGCGCGGCCGCGCCTGCGCGCGGTATGCAGGGCGTCGCTGCTGGCACAGAGCCTCGTAGCGAGGGCGCCGCCCCGGCATCGGTCGGCCGCTGGGAGCGACTGATACGCGACATCGCCGAGGAGCATGGCGTGTTTGTGGCGCTCGCGAACCTCGTGGGCAGCGAAGGCGGCAAGGTGTTCCCGGGCGCATCGCTTGTGATGGGTCCGCAAGGCGACCTCCGCGCGCGAGGCCCGCTCTGGGAAGAAGCGCTCGTCACCGCCGACGTCGATCTGGTCGACATCACGCGTGCGCGCGCCGACTCGCCAATGCTCTCCGACCTCCGTGTCGCGTTGCCAACCATGCGCGCTGAGCTCGAGCGGGTCGCCGGCGGGGCCATGGCGCCAACGAAGAGTGATCCACCGGCCGCGCCAGCACAGCAGCCTGCTCTAACGGCGGCGAGCCCCTCGCCCGCCGATGCGAAGGCCGGCCCACCGATCGCGGTCGTTCGCACCGGCCACACGAGTCATGGCGAACCGCCTCCGCTCGACATCGACGCCTCGCTGGTCGAAGGCTGGCTGGTCGCCTTCCTGCGCGACGAATTCAAGCGCCGCGGATTCACAGACGCCGTCGTCGGCCTCTCGGGGGGTGTGGATTCCGCCGTGACAGCCACGTTGGCCGCGCGCGCACTCGGTCCCGAGCACGTGACCGCCGTGCGGCTGCCCTACCGGACATCCAGCCCCGATTCGCTCGCCCACGCGAAGCTCGTCGTGAACGCGCTCGGCATTCGCGAACGCACCCTCGACATCTCGGCCGCGGTGGACGGCTACCTCGCCGCCGAACCCGATGCGAGCCCTGCGCGCCGCGGCAATGTAATGGCGCGCGTGCGGATGATCGCGCTCTTTGATCTGGCCGCAAAGCACCACGCGCTCCCGCTTGGCACTGGCAACAAGAGCGAGCGGCTGCTCGGCTATTACACCTGGCACGCCGACGACTCGCCGCCGGTGAACCCCGTCGGCGACCTGTTCAAGACGCAGATCTGGGAATTCGCCCGACACCTCGGTGTGCCAGAGGAGATCGTCGACAAACCCGCGTCGGCCGACCTGATTGAAGGCCAGACTGACGAAGGCGACTTTGGCATCAGCTACGCGAAGGCGGACCAGATCCTGAACTGGCTGCTGCACGGCTACGCGACGCACGAACTCGTCGCGCGCGGATTTGCGGCCGCCGACGTGGAGATCGTGCGCAAGCGGCTCGATGGGACACATTGGAAGCGCAAGTTGCCGACCGTGGCCTTGCTCTCGGCTGCCGCCATCGGCGAGAGCTACCTTCGCCCCGTCGATTACTAAACGCCTCCACACAGAGGCGGTACGCGAGTCGACAGTCCCTACTCCCGCCCACGAAGCATCCGATGCAGCACGAATCGGATTGCGCGCACCCCGGATAGCCCGTGTAACGTACCCATGACGACCGACCCGATTTCAGACTACGCCCGCATCGAGCGCGCCATCCGCTTTCTCGACGCCCGGCGCGCGTCCCAGCCCACGCTCGCCGACGTCGCGCGCCATGTGGGGCTGAGCGAATCGCACTTTCAGCGACTCTTCACGCGCTGGTCGGGCATCAGCCCCAAGCGGTTCATCCAGCACCAAACTGCCGAACTGCTCAAGTCGCTGATCCAGAGCGACAAGAGCGTACTCGAAGCGTCGCTCGCGGCCGGGCTCTCGGGCCCGTCGCGTGCGCACGATCTGATCCTGAACGCTGAGGCCGTGACACCGGGCGACTTGGCGCGCGCGGGCGACGGGCTGACCATCGCGTACGGGTTCCATGGTACGCCATTTGGTGAATGCCTGATCGCCAAGACGCCGAACGGAATCTGCCATCTGGCGTTCGTGGGTCCGGTGTCGCGTGCTGCCTCGCTGGCGGCGCTGAAACAGGACTGGCAGCGCGCGACCTTTCGTCCCGATCAACAGGGTACCGGGCACGCCATTGCACGCGCTTTTCCCGCACCGGGCGCACGCGCGGTGCCCGGTCTCTCGCTCCATGTGAAGGGAACGAACTTCCAATTGAAAGTGTGGCGCGCACTCCTCACCGTGCCCGACGGCCGCGTGACGACGTACGGTACGCTGGCCGCGGCGATCGACGAGTCGGCCGCATCACGAGCCGTGGGCAACGCCGTGGGCCGCAATCCGATCAGCTGGTTGATTCCATGCCACCGCGTGCTCCGCAGCACCGGCGCGCTCGGCGGCTACGCCTGGGGTCCGAACCGCAAGCGCGTGATGCTCACCCTCGAGCGCCTGCACCACCCCGAACTCACCTATGCCGCCTGTGCGTAGTGCAGCGACACGGCCCGCTTGGCGCCACGCTTGAACGTGCGGTGCACCGCCCGGGCATAGCGCACGAAGTTCGCGCCAGCCCACGGGTACCGCATGAAGAACTCCGTCGGCAGCATGGAACCCTTCAGTTGGTTGCACGCCTGGCACGCCGCCACGAGGTTGCCGGGCGCGTGGTCACCGCCCCGCGACAGCGGATACACATGATCCAGCGTGGCATGGTCGAGCCCTAGGGACGTACTGCAGTAAACACAGCGCCGGCTGCAATCACGGAAAGTCTCGCGCTTGACGTGCCGTTTGTGGTGCTGTGCGAGCACTCGACGGCTATGCTTGGCCAAGCCACGGGGCGAACGGGCGAGCGTAATGCGGTTGACGTTCCTGTGGGACATGACACCTCGCCAGAGAGGGCCAGAACGACGACACCCCGCGACGGGGAGGAATTCCCGTACGGGGTGGCGGATATGGGGCAGAGACTCCAGCCAGCAGTCGGCGGTGGCGACTGGGGCGGTTGCTGCTCGGGTGGTCGTCCTCGCGAACGTTCCATGAGCCTCCGGTGGAGCGCCGTGCGTGACACAGCGCTCGTTCTCCCCATTGACGCATGAAAATGTTGGGCCGTAACAGCCCACGCGCAAGAGGCCTCCCCGGATGCCATGCGCGGCGAATTGCAACGCCGTCGCACCTGCGCCACTGCCCAACTACTTTTCGCGGATGGCAACTTCGTCCAAAGCAAAGCGGGTCACCGCTGCCGCCCCTGCGCTCTCCCGCGACCAACTCGTCGCGGTCTACAAAACCATGCTCCTGTCGCGTCGCCTGGACGACAAGGAGATCGCGTTCAAGCGCCAGAACAAGATCTTCTTCCAGATATCAAGCGCTGGGCATGAAGCGGTCACGACGGCCGCCGCGATGGTACTCAAGCCGGCCTATGACTGGTTCTACCTCTACTACCGTGACCGCGCAATCTGCCTGACGCTGGGCATGACGCCCGCGGAAATGCTCTATTCCGCGGTCGGCGCGGTCGCCGACCCCAACTCCGGCGGACGGCAGATGCCGTCGCACTGGGGCCACAAGAAGACGAACATCGCGTCGGTGTCCTCGCCGACGGGGACGCAGTTCCTCCAGGCCGTTGGTGCCGCCGAAGCCGCCATCCGCGCGGAAGCTGCCGGCACGACCGACCACGGCTTCCACGGCGACGAAGTGGTCCTCGTGACCACCGGCGAAGGCCAGACGAGCCAAGGCGAGTTCTTCGAGTCGCTCAGCACCGCCAGCAACCTCGGCCTGCCGATCGTGTACCTCGTCGAGGACAATGGCTACGCGATTTCGGTTCCGGTCGAAGTCAACACCCCCGGCGGCTCGATTTCGGAGATCGTGAAGTCGTATCCCGGCCTGTACGTACAGCAGGTGGACGGTTGCGATTTCATGGCGTCATACGAGGTGATGCAGCGCGCCGTCCAGTATGCCCGTGAACGCCGCGGCCCGGCGCTCGTCCATGCCCGCGTGATCCGACCGTACTCGCACTCGCTGTCGGACGACGAAGTGCTCTACCGTCCGAAAGAAGAGCGCGACGCGGACGCGGCCCGTGATCCGGTCGCACGCTTCCCTGAGTGGCTGGTCGCGCAAGGGCATGCCAGCGACACAGAGATCAAGCGGATCCAGGCCGAAGTCGAAGTCGAAGTCACAGCCGCCGCCGATGACGCGCTCGCGCAGCCGCAGCCGAGCGGTGACACGATTCTCTTCGCGGTCTTCTCGCCTGAGGTGGACCCGACTGGCGAACAGTTCGACACCGAGGACGATCCGCAGTTCTCCGGCGACCCGACCACCATGGTCGACCTCCTGAACGCCTGCATGAAGGATGAGATGCGCCGCGACCCGCGCATCCTCATGTTCGGCGAAGACGTCGCGGACGTCTCGCGCGACCAGCATCTCGGCAAGGTCAAGGGCAAGGGCGGCGTCTTCAAGGTGACGTGGGGGCTGCAAAAGGAGTTCGGCAGCAACCGCGTATACAACTCGCCGCTCGCCGAAGCCAACATCATTGGCCGCGCGATCGGGCTCGCACACCGCGGGTTCAAGCCGGTCGTTGAGATCCAATTCTTCGATTACATCTGGCCTGCGTACATGCAGATCCGGAACGAATTGGCGACCATGCGCTGGCGGTCCAACAATCATTTCAGTGCGCCCGTCGTGATCCGCACCACGTACGGCGGGTACATCCGCGGCGGCGTCTATCACTCCCAGACCGGCGCGGCGCTCTTCACACACTGCCCAGGGCTGCGCGTCGTCTGTCCGAGCAATGCGCTCGACGCGAATGGGCTACTTCGCACGGCAATCCGGTGTGACGATCCCGTGATCTTCCTCGAACACAAGCACCTCTACCGGCAGACCTACAACAAGGGCCAGTATCCCGGCGCGAATTACATGGTGCCGTTCGGGAAAGCCCGTGTCGTCCGCGAGGGCACGGACCTTACGGTCGTGACCTACGGCGCCACGGTTCAGCGGGCATTTAGTGCCGCTCGCGACGTCGCCGAGCGCGGCATCAACGTTGAGGTGATTGATCTGCGCACCCTGTCACCCTGGGACAAGGAGACAGTATTTGCCTCGGTCAAGAAGACAGGCCGCGTGATCGTCGCGTACGAAGATTCCGAGTCGTGGGGCTACGGCGCCGAAATCTCCGCGCGCATCGCCGACGAGTGCTTTGCCTGGCTCGACGCGCCGGTCCGCCGCGTGGCGAGTACCGACACCTTTGTCGGGTACGCACCACAGCTCGAGGACGCGATCCTGCCGCAGGTGGGCACGTTCATCAAGGCGTACGAGGAGATTGTCACGTACTAGCGACCGATGGGCTCGCGGTCATGCATCGGGCAAATCTTCGCGAAGAGGGTTCTCCCGACTCGTTTCCCGGCTCTACCGCCGTTCCGCGGCGTCCCGGACATCAAGCAGGATTTCGAAGTAGAGCTGCTCGCGGCGATACGCAAAGTCGAGCGCCGGAAGCTGCGTCTCGTCGCCCGACGTCTTCGCACGGTCGAACGCCTCGCGGTACATCTCTTCGAGATTGTCCAAAATGGCGGAACGGGAACGCGACATGGGGGGTTTCTCCAATAGGTTTGATGTAAGCCGCGGTGGAGACATCGGCGCCGGCGATGGCGGCGCCTTCGTCGGCTCAAGCAGCAGCTTTTTCGCTGCGCTGAGCATCATGCGCCTGGGGTTGAAGGTGTCGTTCATGCAGTCGGGATCAAAAGAAGCGGCAAGCGAGCGCCGAAACGCGATGCCGCAAGCTTCGCGCCGTAGATAGTAGTGAAGAGGGGTAGAACCTCTCGCCGCGCCACCCGGTACGCAAGATAGGAACGGCCAACGGCGCGCCAAGCCTCGTGCGTTGGGTCAGCCGCCAAGTCGGTGAAACACCGCCTCGTCGACCACCCGCCCGCCCTTGAGATGCTCGACCACGATGCGCTCAAGCAACTCCAGGGTCACCCCGGCGTACCAAACGCCTTCGGGGTACACCACCACAATGGGGCCGCCACCACAGACACCCACGCAGGGCGCTTCGGACCGCTTCACGCGCGTGGGACCGAAGAGCAGCTCTTCGCGTTGCAATAGCGCCGCCAACTGGCTGTAGAGAGCACGTCCGCGTCGCTCAACCGAGCAAAACCCGCCCGTGCAGACGAGCACGTGGCGGCTGTAGGCCTCCATCTCGGGGAGCGGCGACTGCGGGCGTGATGCGGACATCGGTGGTGCAGTAAAGTTAGTCATCATGGAGGACCCGATCCCAATGCCACAGACCAAGCCACCGACCACGCCAGATACCAGGCTACGAACCGCGGCCATCTCCGCGGTCGCTGTATTGCTCCTGTTTTCCACAGTCGGTACCGGCGTCGCGGGCGCGCAGGCGGCGCCCGCCCAACCGGCGGACCTCGCCGCACCGCTCATACTCGACCCGGCAGTCCGCTCCGGCGTACTACCCAACGGGCTGCGCTATTTCGTGCGGACAAATGGCCGACCCGAAAGGCGCGCAGAGCTTCGACTCGTCGTGAACGCCGGGTCGATCCTTGAGAACGACGACCAGCGCGGCGTCGCCCATTTCGTGGAACACATGGCGTTCAACGGGACGCGCCGTTTCCCGAAAGCCGACATCGTCAACTTTCTCGAACGCATCGGCATGCGGTTCGGCGCCGATGTGAACGCGTCCACGTCATTCGACGAAACGATCTACATGCTCCAGGTCCCCACCGACACCGCACGGCTCGTCACGACCGGGCTCGACATTCTCGAAGACTGGGCGCATGGCATTTCGTTCGACGCGGCTGAGCTGAAAAAGGAACGCGGCGTCGTGATCGAGGAATGGCGTACGGGCCGTGACGCCACAACGCGCGTATCCAACCGGCAGTTCCCAGTGATGCTGAACCAGTCGAAGTATGCGGACCGCTTGCCGATCGGCACGAAGGAGAGTCTCGAGACCTTTGCCGACAGCGTGGTCGCGACGTTCTATCGTGACTGGTACCGGCCGGACCTGATGTCCGTCATTGCCGTCGGCGATTTCGACCCCGCCGTGATGGTGACGCTCATTGAGGAACGCTTTTCCCGGCTCACGATGCCCGCCAATCCTCGGCGGCGCGACGAAGCGGCCGTCCCCGATCACGCCGAGACACTCGTCTCGATCGAGTCCGACCCCGAGTATCCCGGCAAGGACGTATCGCTGCTCTGGCTCAAGCCCCGCACCGAAGCGAAGACAGTCGGCGACCTGCGTCGCGGCCTCGTGTACCGCTTTCACGACAGCATGCTCAACCAGCGGTTCGAGGAAATCACGCAGAGCCCCGATGCGCCATTCGCATACGCGGGCGGCGGCCGCGGTGCATTCGTACGCACCAAGGGTGCGTACCAGCTCTCCGCGGGCGTCAAGGACAATGGCTTTGCGTCCGCAGCGCAGGCGCTGCTGGCCGAAACAGAGCGCGCGCGGCGGTTTGGATTTACCGCCGGCGAACTCGACCGGCTACGCACCAACTACCTGCGTTCGCTGGAGCACGCGCTCGCCGAGCGCGACAAGATGGAATCGCCCGGCCTGGCCGATGCCTATGTGAACATGGCGCTCACCGGAGAGCCGGTCGTTGGTATCACGCGTGAAGTCGACCTCGGCAACGCACTCACGCCCACGATCACGCTCGACGAAATCAACACCGTCGCGCGCACGACGCTGAGCGATTCCAACCGTGTCATCATGGTGGCGGGGCCAGCGGCGCCAAACGTCACGTTGCCGACGCAGGCGGAGCTGCTCGCGATCTTCGCGGCGGCGCGCACGGCAACGCTCGCAGCCTATGTCGATTCGACGAGCAACGAACCGCTCGTCTCCACAGTGCCCACACCGGGCCGCATCACCGCAGAACGCACCTTACCGGAGACCGGCATTCTCGAATGGACGCTCTCGAATGGCGCGCGAATGCTCGTCAAGCAGACCGACTTCAAGGCCGACGAAGTGCTGTTCGCCGCGCAGAGCCCCGGCGGCTCGTCCCTGGTGTCCGATCGCGATGATCTCGATGCGTCGTTCGGCGCCTACGCCGTGTCGGACGGCGGCGCCGGCACTTTCAACCCAACGTCGCTCCGCAAGAAGCTCACCGGCAAGCGCGCGTCGGTGACGTCGTCGGTCTCGCTCTGGGGTGAACACCTCGGCGGCGGCGCGTCTCGCAAGGACATCGAGACGATGTTCCAGCTTGCATGGCTGCGTTTTGCCCAGCCGCGCGTGGACACGGCGTCGTTCAAAGCATTCGCGAACCTCGTCCGCTCGGTGCAGGCCAATCAGGACAACGATCCCGAGTCGGTGTTCGGCGACACGATCACCATGACGATGACGCAGCACCACACCCGCCAGCGCCTCTTCCGGGCGGCATCGCTCGACTCGGTGGACGTCGGGCGTGCACTGGCGCTCTACCGGGAACGTTTCGCGGGGGCCGATGACTTTACCTTTTTTCTTGTCGGCAGCTTTCACCTCGATTCGGTACGCACACTCACCGAGCGCTACATCGCCTCGCTGCCAGCGGCAGGAAAGAAAGAGAAGGCCCGCGATCTCAATGTGCGCATGCCACCGGGCAACGTCGACAAAGTTGTCCGCAAAGGCACCGAGCCCAGAGCCTCGAACCAATTCGTCTTCCACGGTAGCTGCCGTTACAGCTACGACAATCGGATCGTGCTCAACGCGCTGCGCGAGTTGCTCGACATCCGACTGCGCGAAGTGCTCCGCGAAGACAAGAGCGGCACGTACGGCGTCGGCGTCGGCGCGAGTTGCAGTCACATTCCCTACGACCGCTATCGCGTCACCGTCTCGTGGGGCAGCGCGCCCGAACGGAGCGCCGAACTCACTGCCGCGATGTGGTCGGTGATCGACTCAATCAAGGCTGGCGTCGTGTCGGACTCGAATCTCGTGAAGATCCGCGAGATCGCGGTCCGCGGCCACGAAACGGCGCTCAAGGAAAACGGGGCTTGGCTCGGCGCCATGCAGGATGCCGACGAGGATGGTCGGGACCAACGCGATTGGCTCCGGAGCTCCGCCATGACCGCCAAGGTCTCGCGCGAACAGCTGCGCGACGCCGCGCGCCTCTACCTGCGGAGCGATTCACTCATGCGCTTCATGCTCCTCCCGGAAGCCACGACGCCGCCCAAGCCTGTGCCCGACCGGTAAATTGAGCAGATGCCGACACCGACCGACTTCTTCGCGATCGACATGCGCGTGGGCACCGTGCTCACCGCCGCCGCCTTTCCCGAAGCGCGAAAACCGTCGCTTACGATGGAAATCGACTTCGGGCCGGAACTTGGGGTGCGTCGCTCGAGCGCCCAGGTGACTATGCACTACACCCCCGAACAACTCGTTGGCCGACGGGTCGTGGCCGTCGTAAACATCGGCGAACGCCGCATCGCAGGGTTCGTGAGCGAGTGCCTCGTACTGGGGGCCATGCCCGACCCCGCCGAGGTCGTACTGCTTAGCCCCGACCGCGCTGTCGCCAACGGCACGAGGATCGGATGAAGAACGATCGACCCAGCGACTCCTCGGACGTTAAGCCCGACCTGCGCGTCGGGCTCCTCTGGAAGGGCGACCTGAAGTTCGACGTTGGTCCGGCCGACCGCGCGCCAATCTTAGTCGACGGTGACAGCAAGGCCGGCCACAGTCCACCCGAACTCCTCCTGAACGCGCTCGTCGGCTGCGTCACGGTGGACGTGGTGCTGATCCTGAACAAACAGCGCACTCCGCCGGCATCGGTGTCGTGTGACGTGACGGCCGAACGAGTCGAACGCGAGCAGGGCACGTCGCGTCGCATCATCAAGGCCCACCTGCACTACACGATCAGCGGCCACGGCATCGAGCACGCCAAAGCCATGCGGGCGATCGAACTGGGGGTTACGAAATACTGTACCGTGCGCGACTCCCTCTGCCCCGACATGCCTGTGACCTGGTCGCTCGACCTTAGCGACGCAACTCGCGAACCGCGTGCCGCAGCTCCGGAAGGAGAATCTGCGTAAGCGCCAGTTCGACCGCAGCCTTCGAGCCGGGCATCGACACAATCAATGTGCCGCGTGATGCGCAGGCGAACGCTCGCGAGAGAATGGCCGCGGTACCGACCTGCTCCTGAAACGAGACCACGCGAAAGAGCTCTCCGAAACCGGGGAGCTCTTTCTCGATCAGTGGTCGCACGGCCTCGACGGTCCGGTCACGGCTGCTAAGCCCGGTGCCGCCAGTCAGCAGGATCGCATCGACGTCTTCGCGCGCGAGCAGGACGCGCACATGCTCACGGACCGCGGACTCGTCGTTCTTGAACAACGCATAGTCGGCCACGCGATGCCCGGCCGCCACGACCAGCTGCTGGATCAGCGCGCCCGATTCGTCGTTGGCTTCGGTGCGTGAATCACTCACCGTCACGACGGCGCAGCCGAGCGCGGCGAGCTTGTCGCCCTCGGCGCGATGCGAGCGGGTGCCTTCTGGTGCGGAGCTGGTCAGGGGTCGGAGGGCTGAAGAAATGCTACCCAAGTAACGTGGACGCTCGCGCAGCCCGCTTCAAGCGGAGATATTCCCTTTTATGTCACTCGCCGACCTCCGCCAAGAATACAGCCGCGAATCGCTTTCTGAGCGCGACGTGGACGCCAACCCGATCCGGCAGTTTGACCGCTGGTTCGCGCAGGCGAAGAACGCCGGTCTCCTTGAGCCGAACGCGATGGCGCTCGCCACGTCGACGAGCGACGGCCACCCTTCGGTCCGGATGGTGCTGCTCAAGGGCGCCGACGCCGCAGGCTTCGTCTTCTTTACCGACTACCGGAGCCGGAAAGGGCTTGAGCTCACCGACAATCCACGTGCGGCGCTCTGTATGTGGTGGGATGTGCTCCAGCGGCAGGTGCGCATCGAGGGGACGATCGAACGGATCTCGCCCGCCGAGTCGCTGACGTATTTCAGCACGCGCCCATACGGCAGCCAGGTGGGGGCGTGGGCTTCACTGCAGAGCAGCGTATTGATCGCGCGCGACCTCCTCGAACGTGAGGTCGCGAAGTACTTCGAGAAGTACCCGGAAGGCACCGAGGTGCCACTCCCGCATCACTGGGGCGGCTACCGACTCACGCCCCAGTCGATCGAGTTCTGGCAGGGGCGGCCGAGCCGCCTGCACGACCGGATCGTGTACAGCCGGGCCGGCGACGCGTGGACGATTGGGCGGCTCTCCCCCTGAACGACTGACGCCCCGCGGCTAACGCGCAGCTAGAGCGCAGCTAGAGCGCAGCTAGCGCACGAACAGAGTACGGCTAGAGTGCGGCTAGCGCCTTTCGGGCCGGCTCGAACTTCGGATTGATACGCAGCGCCTCCTCATACGCAGCGCGCGCCTTCGCCTTGTCGCCGCGCTTGGCCGCGATTTCACCCAGCCTCAGATGGACTGCCTCTGTGGCCACTCGCGGTCCGTTCGCCGACGCCGATCCCTGCGACGCCGATCCCTGCGACGCGAGTACCGATTTCAGCGCCTGCTCGCCGCGGTCGAGTTGCCTGCCTGTGACCGCGGCCGTGCGGCCAAACCAGAACAGCGCGACCCGGTCGTCGGCATGCTTTGCTAGGTAGCGGTCGAGCACCGGGAAGGCTTCCTCGGCGCGATTGTTGTTGAGCAGGTAGTTCGCATAGGTCGTGACAGCGTTGAGGCTGTCGGGAAACTCGGCCGCCGCGGCGCGGTACGCCTTGTCGGCCCCGGAGGCGTCCTTCGTTACGTTCGCGATGGTGGCGGCGGCAAAATGGCCACGCAGCGGATTGAGCTTCGCGATCGCAGCCGCCTGTTCACGCGCCTTGGCCTCGCTGCCGCCCATGACGCCAGGCGCACGAAGGTAGAACTGCAGCAACCCTTCCCTTGGGGCCAGCAGGGTTGGATCGAGTTCGACCGCGCGTTCAAACTCCGCCTTGATCCGCTTCGCCACGAATGGCTGACGAATCACGCTGACCTTCTGGGCGACGCTGCCGAGCGCGCTGCCAAGCCACATGTGCGCTTCGGCACTCTGCGGATTCAGCTTCACCGCCCGTTCGAACGTCTTCACCGCCTCGTCTGCCTTGCCGGAATCGGCCTGCGCGCGACCGGTGCGTAGGAGGTCGTCGAGCGACTGGGCGTGAAGCGCGGTCGGTGCAATGGTCGGCGCGATGGTGAGCGCGATGGCCAAGGCAACAGCCAGCGCGAGATAGCGATGGTTCCATGTCAGTCCCACGTGTTGTCCGGATCGGGCAGGTCGCCGTGGAGCTTGAGGTAGCTCTCGTGGCGCGCTGCCGTGATTTCACCCGATTCGACAGCCCCCCGCACGGCACAGTGTGGTTCGTGCACGTGCGAACAATCCTGGAATTTGCAGCTGCCGAGGAATGGCCGAAACTCGGGAAAACAGTGGTCGAGATTTTCGGGCGGCATGCCCCAGAGTCCGACTTCTCGCAGACCGGGCGTGTCCACCACGTAGCCACCGCTCGGGTCGGTCAACGGAATGAACAGCGCGCCGACGGTCGTGTGCCGTCCCTTGTTCACCGACTCGCTGATTTCACCAATGCGCAGGGTAAGCTGAGGGTAGAGCGCGTTCAGGAGCGACGACTTGCCCACCCCAGACGGCCCGGTAAAAACCGACGTCTTCCCGGCCACGGCGGCGTGGAGCCCCTCGAGGCCGACACGTTGTTTGACGCTCGTTCGGTGCACGGCGTAACCCGCGCGCTCATACGGCCCGACCAGCGCCTCCACGAACGCCGGTTCCATGAGTTCGACCTTATTGATCACGATGCACGCGGCGATGTCGTTACCCTCAGCGATCACCAGGAACCGATCGAGCATCCGCACATGTGGCTCTGGCTTGGCGGCGGCGAGCACCACCACGACCTGGTCGACGTTCGCGGCAACAATCCGTTCGCCGCGCGCGCCACTCGGCGCACGCCGGGCCAGCTTGGAGCGTCGCGGATGGATCGCGGTAATCGCCCAGGCTGCGCCCGAGTCGTCGCGTTCGACCGCGACGCGATCGCCCACTGCCAGTTTCTGGTTGCCGTCCTGCTTGAGGCGCCCGCGCAGAGACGCGGCGTGTGTTTCTCCGGCGACGGTGTGCACGTTCCACACGCCTCCGGTTCCGTTCAGTACGACCGCGTCAACTTCGCTCAATGAGATCCGTTGTGTTCGGTGTCGGGATCGGCTGCAGTCGCCGTCCACCACCTTCGGGTACTCGCACCGTCCCGCGCGCGGATGAGTCCATCCAGTTCGGCCTGCGCAGCCACGAGGGTCATGCCGCCGACATGTGATTCCGCCTCGTCCACCGTCGCGCCCCACGCAATGAAATCCGACTCGAGGTGCCCTTCGACTTTCTGCGCGCCGAGCCGCGACCACTGCACGAACATCAAGTACGCACCGAACGGTTCGGTGGGATCGCCCGTCGAATCGCTGAGGATTTCGATCGAGTACGAGAATCCGTCGCGGCCCTCAAGCGCCGCGGGACGTGCGTGTACGGCGGCGTACCCGGCAATCGTGGATGCATCGCCCTTGGACAGGTCTGGTGGGAGGTACTGCCCGTGTGCCACGCGCGCGCTACTGGATGATTCGGGTGGGGAACGCGATCGGTTTCGTCGCGCGCAGTACCGGAAACGTCCGCTGGCCCGTCTGATTCTTCATCGCCGCGTCGAGCACGCCATCGAAGAAGTTCCAGGTAACGAGCCCGTCGTCCGACTGCGCCTCGAGCAGTTCCACAACGAGCACGCCGAGCGGCTGCGTGGTGCGCACCACATAGATGTCGCCGAGCGCACTGGCTGGAGATTCAGCGCGCCAGGTGCCCTCGAGCCGCACTTCGCTGTGGCCCTGGAACGGATTGCCGCGTTTGATCATGGAGTCGATCGAGAATACCTGCACACCGTCGAGTGTCGCCGGGGCCTTCGCCTCCTCAACGACGACGCCGTGTAGGCGCAGCCGGTGCAGTACCGAGTCGGGCATCACGTTTTTCGGGATGATGTATGCCACCGGCGGCACGATAGAGAGCGTCGCGTCGAAGGTCACCTTCACAGGCATCTTCACCGTGATCATCCGGCCGCTGCGCTTGAATCCGCAGCGAACACCGGGCTCGCTGAGCGGCCACTGGCAACCGCCACGTCCGCCACCTGCACCGCGACCGCCACGGCCCGCCTGAATCTGACCCTTGGCTTCAGGCAGCGTGTCGAGCGGTTCTTCGATGACCGGCAGCATCACCGGACGCTTTGTAAGTGCCGCACGAATCGGAATCGATCTGATCGTCCCAGCCGCCAGCGCGGCGTCGGCACCGCGTGTGATCGCCAGCACCGACTTGGCCTTTTGCGCCGTCATCGAGAGGAGTTCGCGCACGAATGCTTCGGTGCTCTTCACGCGACGCTCGAACGGGTCGTGAGAGTAGGCCTCGCTCAGGATCGAGAGCCGGCCACGCACTCCGTAGTAGTTCGTGCCATATCGCAGCAGGTGCTCGTACGACGACCACCCCCGCGCCTCTCCCTGAGCCGACGGACCTTCGTCGCCCGAGAAGTTGCCATAGTCGAACGATTCTAACTTGTGCCGCGTGCGCATCCGTGCGCGGATGCCCGGCAACATCGAATCGGCCACGAACGCGCCGCCAAACGTGCCCCCGGCGATTCTCGCTGCCGGATGTAACGACGGCGAGTAGGTCAGCGCGTATCCGTGATAGCTGCCGTTGGTGGTGTGCAGGTCTACATAGAGGTCCGGGTCCCACGCATTGAACATCGCCAGCGATGCGCGCGTCTCCGGTGCCTCGGCTTTCATATAGTCGCGATTCAGGTCGAGCCCCGCGGCGTTCGGACGCTGGCCCACCAATTCTGGACCGTTCTGCGCGCCGCGCTGCTGCGCCTGCGGCCGAAACATCTCGTTGCCGTCTGCGTTGTAGATCGGCACGACGATGAGCACCACAGAGTCAAGTACGTTCGGTTTCGGATCGAACAGCAGATCACGCAGCACCGCCTGCATCGCCTCTTTGCCTTCGACCTCACCCGCGTGGATGTTGCCCTGGATGTACACGATCGGCCGGCCAAGTCGCTTGGCCTCGAGCGGCGTGGTCACCAGCGGCCGTGACGCGATCACATACGGCAGTTCGCGCCCCTGCGTTGTCTTGCCGATCATGCCGACATGGACCTTCGCTCCGCGGGACTGCAGTGAGTCGACGAAGGCCACGACATCAGCGTGCGTAGACGTCTCCTTGAAGCCGGTGCGCTCAGCGCGTGTCTGCTGTGCGGCAAGTGGGCCGGCAAGTGGGCCGGCGAGGAGCGCCACGACGACGAGGACGAGCGAAAACTGACGGACTATTCGCATCACGTGGTCCGGTGAAAGTGCCCAGCAGATTGAACGGTGGTACTCAGCGATCATACACAGTGCGGTTCTCGACGGCCAAGCGAATCAGCAGCGCGCACGGCTTGAACCTGCCCTGATGGCGGAGGTCGAGCGCCTGAAGGCGCTGCACGATGTCCGCAGCGCCCACCGTATCGACGCAACGGAATGGTCCGCCCCTGAATGGTGGGAACCCGATACCGAAGATCGCACCGATGTCGCCGTCCCGCGCCTGTCGAACCACCCCTTCCTCAAGGCAGCGCATCGCTTCGTTGATCATGGCAAGCGATAACCGCTCCTGGATCTCGGCGGACGACATCTCCCTGCGCGCCGTGCCGACCGGCAAGAGCTGATACACCGTTTCGTCCACGCCCTGCCGCTTGCCACGCTCGTCGTACCTGTAAAACCCCTGCTTGTTCTTGCGGCCGAGCCGGCCCGACTCGATCACCCGTGCCATCGAGGCAGACGCGGCGAGTCGGTCACCGAACGCGGCAGCAAGGATCGCGCCCGATTTGCCCGCGATGTCGAGTCCGACCTCGTCGAGCAACGTAATCGGCCCGACCGGGAAACCCCAGGTAAGCATGGCGCGGTCAATCGCGCCGATCGCCACGCCTTCATCGAGCAGGCGTCCCGCCTCATTGAGATAGGGCGCCAGAATCCGGTTCACGTAAAAGCCGGGGCTGTCGTTGACGACAATGACCGTCTTGCCGAGCTTTCGCCCGAATGCCACGACCGTGGTGATCGCATCCGGCGCAGTCATTGGCGTCACGATGACCTCGAGCAGCGGCATCTTGTGCACGGGCGAGAAGAAATGCATCCCGATAACGCGCTCCGGTCGCATCGCAGCTTGCGCCACGTCGGCGATCGGGATCGTACTCGTGTTCGTGGCGAAGATTGCATCCGGCGTGAGCAGCGGCTCGACATCCCGGAGCACCTGATGCTTGACCTGCAGATCCTCGAACACGGCCTCGATGACGAGCGGCACGTTCCCGAACCCGGTGTAGGTCGAAGTGCCCGACACAAGAGAGAGCTGATCGGTGAACTGCTGCTTCGTGACCTGCCGTTTCTTCAGACGCTCCTTCAGTACGTCGCGCACGGCGGCGATTCCCTTACCGACCTGGACGTCACGAATGTCCTTGAAACGCACCGGCACGCCCTGCTGTGCCGAGATCGCGGCAATACCAGCGCCCATGAACCCCGTGCCAAGCACGGCGATGGACGACACGTCACGCGGCGGCGGCACGGCGCCCGCGACACCGTGGTCCTTCTTGAGCGCCGTCGTCGCAAAAAAGATCGAGATCAGTTGCCGCGACACTGGTGTCATCGCCATCTCGCCGAAGAGCTGCGACTCGAAATCGAAGTCGCCACCGGGGAATCGGTACCCCGCCGCAATCGCGGTGATGGCCGCCGGGAGCGCGGGATAGTTGCCGCCCGTCTTCTTCGCCGCCATCGCGCGCGCCTGACGCAGCACGATGGACCGCCCAACGGCAGTGCCGTCCAGTAGGAATCCGGCGAGTCCCTTCGCGCGCCCGGCCGGTGTGCGCCGACCAGCGCGGCCCGCCAGCGCGGTATCCGCCGCCCGGATTGCACGCGCCCGCTGCACCGCGATGCTGCGCAGGATGCTCGGATGCACCATCTCTTCGACGAGTCCGACCTGCAGCGCCTTCTTCGCTCGGATCTTCTTCCCGGTGAGGATCATGTCGAGTGCCATCCGTAGCCCGACCTGCCTCGGCAAGCGCTGAGTTCCACCGAGTCCCGGAATCAGTCCGAGCTGCGTCTCTGGAAGCGCGAGCACCGTCTTGGGATGGTCGGTCGCGATTCGGTATCGACACGTGAGCGCCAACTCGAGTCCGCCGCCCATGCACGCACCGTGAATCGCTGCCACCACGGGCACCCGAAACATCTCGACGCGGGCAAAGCGCCGCTGGCCTTCGGCACTCGCGTGGCTCGCCATCGCGGCCGTCGTGTAGGTGAGGAACTCATCGATGTCCGCGCCGGCGATGAACCCATCGGCTTTGCCGCTGATGATGACGACGCCCTTCACCGACGCGTCGTGCTCTAGCGCGTCGAACAGCCCGTCGAACTCCGCGATCACCGATTGCGAGAACTTGTTGACCGATTCGCTGGCGAGGTCGAAGACCACCACCGCGACGTCGCCGTCACGCTCGATGCGAAACGTGCGTGGCGGTGTGCTCATGCCCGCTCCACGACCATCGCAAATCCCATCCCGCCAGCCGCGCACACCGTCATCAGGCCGAACTGGCCACCGCGGCGCACGAGTTCGTTCACCAGCGTCATGGTGATGCGCGCACCCGTCGCGCCGAACGGATGACCGATCGAGATCGATCCGCCGAGCACGTTCAGCTTGGCACGATCGACCGTGCCAACCGGCGACGAGAATCCCGCACGCTCAGCCCACGCCTGCGACTCGAACCCGCGCAAGTTCGACAGCACCTGCGCCGCGAACGCCTCGTGCATGTCGATGAGATCCATGTCCTGAAGCGACAGCCCGGCGCGCTTGAGCGCGACGGGCGCCGCAAGCACCGGCGCCTGCAGTAGCTGTTCCCCCGGATCCAGCGCCGCATAGGCATAGCTCCTGATGTATGCGATGGGCGTGAAACCGAGCGCCTTCGCCCGTTCCTCGCTCATCAGGAGGACCGCGGCACCACCATCTGTGAGCGGCGACGCGTTGCCTGCAGTCACCGTGCCGTACTGGCGATCGAACACCGGACGCAACGCCGCCAGTTGCTCCATCGACGAGTCGGCCCGCACGCCGTTGTCGCTAGTCAACGCCGACTCGTAACGCGGCGGCAGGTACACCGGCGCGATCTCGGCGATCAGGCGCCCATCGGCCGTGCCGGCCGCGGCATGCTGGTGCGATGCAAGCGCCAGCGCGTCCTGCTCCGCGCGCGGGATCGCGTTGATCTTCGCCATCTTGTCGGCTGACTGGCCCATCGACTCGCCGGTCGTTAGCTCGGCAATCGCGGGTGTGATCGGGATCAGATCGCGTGGACGGATCTTCGCGAGCGCGCCAAGGCGTGCGCCCAATGTCTTCGCTTTGGAGGCGGCCACCAGCGCGTCCGAAAAACCGCGCGAGTGCAGGATCGGCACGTTCGACAGCGACTCGGCGCCACCGGCAATCGCGATATCGGCGTGACCGAGTGCGATCTGGTCGGCGGCGTCGGTGATGGCCTGGTTTGCCGACGCGCAGGCGCGCCCCACGGTCCACGCCTGCACGCGCTTCGGCAGCTGCGGCATCAGCGCGACTTCGCGCGCGATGTTCGGCGCAACGACCGATGGAATCACCGTTCCAAAGACGAGCAGCTCGACCATCGCTGGCTCGACTTTCGTCCGATGCAGGAGTTCGCGCACGGCCAACTTGCCCAGCTCGATCGCGCTGAACTCCTTGAGCATTGTGCCAGCCTTGGCGAACGGCGTGCGCACTCCGCCGACGATGGCAACGCGACGTGGGGCCCCGAATGACGGCATCCGCCAATTTGCACCCCCGCACAGAGCATTGCTACGATGGAGCACGGTTCGTGCGTTGCCTGCAAGCACGTCATCCGCCGATATTCGACGGGTCCCTGCGATCGGAGCTCCACGATTACCTCGAACGTCCAGCCGGCCATTCTCTGGCGCCATCGCGCCCGCGAGCAGCTTGGCGGCGGCACGTTTGACCTGCTGATCGTAGGCGGCGGAATCACGGGCGCCAGCATCGCCCGCGACGCCGCCCTCCGCGGGCTCTCCGTCGCCCTCGTGGAGCGGGACGATTTCGCCGGCGGGACATCGAGCCGGTCGTCGCGACTCATTCACGGCGGCGTGCGCTACCTCGAACATGGGTACTTCCGTCTCGTGTCCGAAGCGAGCCGCGAACGCCAAACGCTGCTCCGAACCGCGCCGCACCTGGTGCGCCCCCTGCAGTTCACTTGGCCGGTGTATCGAGGCGCGCGGATCGGGCGATGGGAACTGCGGGCGGGCCTCGCCCTCTACGACGTACTGGCACGGTTTGGCAACGTCGGGCGACATCACGGCCTCTCCGCCGCCGCCGTCCTCGCGGCCGAACCGGCGCTGGCTCGCGATGGCCTGACGGGTGGCGCGAGCTATTGGGACGCCGCCACGGACGACGCGGCGATCACGCTGGCCAATGTGCTCGACGCCCGCGCCGCCGGCGCGGTGGTGCTCAATCACACGACGCTCCAATCCGTCATGACCGATGGTGACCGGATCACGGGCGCGGTAGTGCGTGACGAACTGGCGGGCGACACGCTCCGGATCGCCGCCCGCGTTGTCGTCAACGCCACGGGCCCTTGGACAGACACGATGCGGCGCATGGAGGATCCATCCGCGGGACCCGCCGTGCTCGGCACCAAGGGCGTGCACATCGCCGTACCCGCAGACAGAATCGGCAACCGCGCTGCAGTGACGATGCTCTCGCCGGTCGATGGTCGCGTGATGTTCTGCCTGCCCGGCCACGCGCAGACGATCATCGGCACGACCGACACGACCACCACCGCATTGCCTGACCGCGTCCGCGCGAACCGCGACGATGTCCGCTACCTGCTCGAATCGGCGAACCGGTTTTTCCCTGCGGCGCGGCTCGGTCCACGCGACGTGATTGCGGCGTGGGCGGGCATCCGGCCGCTCGTCTCCGGCGGCCACACGGGCGATCCCGCGTCGGCGTCGCGCGAGCACTCGATCACGCTGGGACCACGCGGTGTCATCGCAATCTCTGGCGGGAAACTCACCACGTATCGCAAGATCGCCGAGCAAGCGGTCGACCTCGCCGTGCGCCAGCTGAAGCGGGCGGTCAGCCCCTGCGTGACCACGACGACCAGGCTCCGCGGGGCAGAACGGACGCCCGTGTTCGGCCAGCTTTTCGAGCCAATCGTCGAGGGACAGAAGTGGACGCTGAGCGACGCGACCCGCGCCGTCGAACACGAACTCGCCTGCACGCTCGCCGATATCCTCGTGCGCCGCACAAAGGTGGCATTTTCGTCACGCGACCACGGCATCCCGGGCGCTCCGCGCGTGGCCGCCGTCGTCGCACACCACATGGGCTGGGACGCGCGAGAATGCGCGCGGCAAGTGGAAGCCTACCGCGCCGAAGTGGCTCGGATATTCACGGTTGATGACTAGCGTACTGCAATGACTGAACCTTCCACCCCTGACACGGGACGCGCCATCGCGGATCTCTTTGCCGCCATGGGAATCACCCACATCATCTCGGTGCCCGACAGCACGATCGGACCGTAGCACGCCGCGCTCGACGCGCATCCATCGCTCCGGCTGGTCAGGGTCTGCCGCGAAGGTGAGGTATGGGCCGTGGCCGGCGGACTGCACCTCGGTGGCGCGCGCCCGCTCGTGCTCATCCAGTTCACCGGGTTGTTCGAGAGCGGCGACTCACTGCGCAATATCATGCACGACTGGAAGCTCCCGATCTTCAGCGTGATCGGATACCGGAGCTACCTCAACCAGAGCACCCTGCGTGGCGACACCTGCCTGGTCTTCACCGAGCCAGTCCTCACCGCCTGGCAGATTGACTGGAAGCTCGTGACCGACACCGCAGACTACGGGGAGATTCGCACACACTACGAACGGTGCCGTGCCGCAGGAATCGCCGGCGCGATCGTGGTCGCCGAGGGACGCGCATGAGCGCACGCATGCCGCTTCGCGAGACCCTCGAGGTGCTGCGCGCCGAGCGCCGGGCCGGCGACGTGGTGATCACGTCGATGGGAAGCGCGCGCGAATGGATGGCGATGGGCCCGCTCGATCCGCTCGATTTCTTGTTCGTACCGTCGTCGATGGGCGAAGCGGTGCCACTCGGACTTGGCATGGCGCTCGCGCAACCCACCCGCCGCGTGATCGCTTGCAGCGGCGACGGCTCGCTGCTGATGAATCTCGGATCGCTCGTGACGATCGCCTCCGAGGCGCCGGAGAATCAGGTCGTGCTCATCTTCGCGAACGGCGTGTACGAAGTGACTGGCGCCCAGCCGATCCCGGGGCGCGATGTGGATTTCGCCACGATGGCGCGCGCGAGCGGCATTGGGTCGGTGTTCCGGTTCAGCGACATCGCCGCCTGGACGGTCGGCGCGCGGACAGCGCTCGGCGAACGCGGACCAGTCTGCATCGTACTCGACGTGGCGCCGGTACCGGACGCGGTGGGGCCCAGATCGCCCGGGCCCACGCCCGCACGGGCCGCCGCGTTCGCGGCATCGTTGCAACAGCGCTAAGCGCGTCGCCCGAGGGACTCAGGCGCCGCCTACTTCAGATCTTCGGGCTTCGCTGCGTGGATCGTCACGAGCTGCACGATCTTCATCGTGCGATTGCGGGTCGGGAGCTTCAGTACCACGTCTTCGCCCTTCTTCTTGCCAAGCATGGCGCGGCCGATCGGCGACGCCATCGTGACGTGGTTGTCCTCGAGCTCGATTGCATCGCCGAACACGAAGTGATAGGTCTCTTCGACCTTCGTCTCCTGATCGATGACGACCACCTTCGAACCGAGCCCGACCGAATCCTTCGAGATCTGGGTGATATCGATCGACGACAGCTTGGTGAGGCGCGATCCGAGCTGGCCAAGGCGGGCCTGCACGAGACGCTGGCGCTCAAGCGCGGCCTTGTATTCCGAGTTTTCGCGAAGATCACCCATCTCAACGGCACGCCGAATTTCCGCCGGGAGCGTGACCGTCAACTCGTGGTGGAGCTTCGATACTTCCTCGCTGAGCTTTTTCTTCAGTGCCTCGATCATTGTCGGCGCCGGTCGGGGGCAGGAAGGACTTTGTCGCTGAAAAAACGTGACGCCCGGCTCAGTATTACTCGGCCGGGCGCCACGCGAATGGATGGAAGATACATGCCACCGCCGTCCTCGGCTAGTTTTCGGTCGTGTTAGTGATCGAACAGCACGACGACGTGCAACGCCTCGTCTTCTCCAGCTGGCGGAGCCGCGCGGCCGGCTATCAGGTGAGCACCTACGCCGTTCGTGGCGTGATGATCGACTCGGCGTTTGATGACGCCGGGCCGGAACTCATGGAATGGATCGCGGCGAACCGGCCGCAGGGTGTGATCATCACCCACGCGCACGACGATCATGGCGGTAATGCGGAGCGGCTCGCCGCCGCCGGCGTGCCACTCCAGATGCGGCCGGACACTCAAACACGACTGCGCACCCCCCAGCGCCGCGGATGGCACCGTCGCTGGACCTGGGGGCGCATGCCACTCCTCCAGTCGCCGGTGATTCCGTTCGATGCCGACGGCCTGGAGCTGATCCACGCACCCGGTCACGCGCCGGATCATCACGTGGTCTGGGACGCCGAACGTGAGACGCTGTTCGCTGCCGACCTCTTCCTGAGCGTCAAGGTTCGCGTCGCCCACCCCGTGCACCGCGAAGATGTTCGCCAGCAAATCGGAACGATTCGCAACATCCTCACGCTGAATCCGAAGCGAGTGTTCGACGCGCACCGCGGATTGTTGCAGGACGGTGCCGTACTGCTCGCGGCGAAGGCCAATTGGATCGAGGAAACCGTCGGGCAGATCGACCGACGGATCGGCGATGACTGGCCAGACCGCGCAATCGTCAAAGAGGTGTTTGGCGGCGAACCGATGCTCGCCTACACGAGCCGTGGCGATTTCTCGCACGCGAACTTCGTGGCGAGCATCAGAAAGACCGGCGCGAGTGGCGGCACCGTCTAGCTCTTACCCGTTCCCCTTCCGGAACTCCCGCTCGAGCTGCGCCATCAGCGCCGGACGCTGTTCGTACAGGTGCTTCAGCGGACGCGGACGCCGCTTCGCCATCGCGTAGCTCGTAAGTATCGGCAGCGCGACCGTCGTGTCCATGTAGCAGACCACGGCATCCGGCAGGCGATCGGGGTCAATTTTGCCCCAGCTCACTGCTTCGGCCGGTGTCGCGCCGGAGAGCCCGCCCGTATCGGGCCGGGCATCGGTCACCTGCAGGAAGTAGTCGTGTCCCTTTTCGTCGATGCCGAGCACTTCCTGGATCTGTGGCTCCGTCTGCAGCGCGAAGTTCTTGGGACTACCGCCGCCCATGATCACGATGGCGCTCTTTCCCGCACGCGCCTTGGCCGATCCGCGCTTGGCGCCGAGTACGATGGCCGCTGTTTCGTTCACGTCCTTGTTTGGATCGATGATGCACTTGCCGCCTTCGAGGGCGAGCGCGGCGACATTCATGCCAATACTCGAGTCGCCAGGCGACGACGTGTAGATCGGCACACCGCACCGCCATGCCGTAGAAAGCAGTGATTTGTTGCCGATCCCGAGCATTCGCTCGCGCTCGGCTACGTACCGGCCGCAGAGCCAGTGGAACTCGGCGCTCGACATCGTGCGCTGAAACTCCGGTCCGCGAATAATCTGCCGGAAGAACGCGTCGGTCGAAAGCAGCACGTCGTAATCGAAGAAGATGTCGTAGATGCGCACGACACCCTCTTCGCGCAGCAGTACGTCGCTTTCTGTCGCGTTGCCGCGGTGCATCGTGAGTCCGAGCCCGAAATGCGTGTCGTGGTAGAGGTTGGCGCCAGTAGAAATGATCCAATCCACAAAACCGGCCTCGATGAGCGGAATGAGGCAGCTCATCCCGAGCCCGGCCGGTGTCAGCGCGCCCGTGAGCGTCAGGCCGATCGTGACGTCGTTGGCCAACATCTTTTCGCTGAACAGATGGCACGCCTCGCGAAGGCGTCCCGCGTTGTAGGCCTGGAACACACCGTCAACCAGCTGCTCGACGGTCTCGCTGCCGTCGATGCGACGCGGCGCAATGCGAGCGCCCTTGAGGAACCGGCTCGCCTCGGCGGCGACTTGTATCGCTCCTGCCGCCTCGCGTGATTCCGCGGCCTTCTTCTGTGCCGCTTTCGGACCCGCCGCACTCCACTTGGTTGCGCCATGACGTGACGCCTTGAAGCCGCCAGGTTCGCGGTGATCCGCGGATGCGTGATGCGCCGCCGGCTTGGCCGCGGGTTTCGCCGCTAGCTTCGCGCCCAGCTTCGCCTTCGCCTTTGTGGTCACCTTCGCCGCCAGCTTCTTCTTTTTTGTTGGCATTTGTCGTTGTCGTGGCAGTGCTACGACTACCGTCAACCGCGCACTGTCTACCGCCTACTCACCCCTGGCACCATCAGGTCCGCACCGCCCGGCGTCTTCGCGTACTCCGCCATCCCGCCCCACCGGCCACACCCGTTTTCGACTTGCCATCCTCTCAGTTTACTTTCCCGCGTGCCCTCCCGCGAGCTCGCGATGCCCAGCGTCGTCATCCTTGTCGCGGATGGCGCAAGACCGGACACCCTCGCCGCCGCAATGGATCGCGGGGAGTTGCCGGCACTTTCAAAGCTGCGGGCCGAGGGCGGGCTGCACACCGTGGCTTCTGTTTTTCCGTCGGTCACCGGACCCGCGTATACGCCCTTTCTGATGGGTCGGTTCCCCGGCCCCGTCGGCCTGCCGGGAATCCGTTGGTACGATCGTGAACGCGCCATCACCAGATGGCCGGCGTTTTCACGCAGCTACGTGGGCCTCGGCCTGCGCGAACTCAGCCGCGACCTCGATCCCGCTGCGCCGACGATGTTCGAACTCGTCGATTCAAGGCTCTCGGCGCTCAGCGTGATTGAACGCGGACTCGCGCGCCGCGAAAAGGTCGCGCGCGGGGCCCGCTTCGTCACGCGCGCGGCATTCACGCACTTTCGGGGCGATGTGAGCGGTTGGCTCGCCATCGACCGGCATGTCGGTAGGCTCGTCGCCGACCGCATCGCCCACGAACGCCCGCAGTTTGCCTTCTGCGCGCTCACCGGTATCGACAAGGCGTCGCACGCATTGGGCCACGACGCTCGGCTCGTGCGCACCGCGATGCAAATCGTCGATCAGACCGCCGCCAGAATTCGCGACGACGCCGAGCGCGATGGGCGCTGGGAGCAGATGCACCTCTGGATCGTGAGCGATCACGGACACTCGCCCGTGCACACGCACGAGGATCTCACCGGCCTGCTCCGTTCGCACAGCGTGCGCACACGCGCCCACCCGTGGACCTGGGGAGCCGGCCACCGCGCGGCCGTGATGGTCAGCGGCAACGCGATGGCGCACATCTCGCTCGACCTCAACCGTCGCAACCGGCCGTGGTGGCCCGCGCTCGCCGAGCGCTGGGAATGGCTGACTGCGCTCCTGCTGTCACGGGAGTCCACCGACCTGCTGATACTTCCGGTATCGGCAGCGGAGTGCGAGGTCCGGCACCGAACGAGAGGCGTCGCACGAATCTGCTGGCGCGGTGCACAGGTCTCGTACCTGCCCCAATCCGGTGATCCGCTCGGACTGGGCGAGTTGCGCGATCTCGATTCGACAGACGCGCACAACGCGACGGTCTCGAGCGAGTACCCCGACGCGCTAGTACAAATCTCGTCGCTCGCCGCGAGCCCGCGATGCGGCGACATCGTCCTGAGCGCAGCACGCGGGTGGGATTTTCGCGCCAAGTGGGAACCGATTCCACATGTATCGGCGCACGGCGCACTGCACCGCGAGCACATGGCGGTCCCGGTCCTCGTGAACCGGCCCGTCGCGCAAACACCGCTGCGCACGGTCGATGTCTTTCCGACTGCGCTCGCCGCCCTTGGCCTGATTAGCCCAGCTCGCTGCGACGGCCGGAGCTGGCTGGCCAACGCGTAGCAGGCCCAGCCACTACTCGCTCGCCTCGCGCAGCAAGTCCTTCAGTTTCTGCGCGAGCTGATGTTGCCGCTGCCGTAACGCCGCCACGCGCTCAGCATGTTTGCGCACCACGAAATACCGGCGTATGGCCTGCCAGACAAACCGATGCGACTCGCCGACCCGCATCGCCCCGAATGCGAGAAACGGCATCGCTACAAAAGTACCGAGCGCGGCGAGCCATCCCCACGTCGCGCCCACCGCGCCAGACAGCAGCACAAACCAGATGAAAAAGAACACGCCGCCGTACAGGACACGGAACGTCGGAACCGAATCGTCACCTTCCTTCTTCGAGGCCTTCGTGGCAATCGTGCCGGTGACCTCGCGGGGGATCCAGAGGAGCAACAGCCCCGCGAGCGCGATTGGGGTCAGCAGCAGCATCGGGAGCTTTCGCATGAGCCACAGCACCGCACCGCGCGACGACGTTTCCGCACGCAACGTGGACGGCGTGATCCCGAGACGGCCGAGCACTCGGTCGTGCGCACGAAGCTCGCGTGCCACGGTGCGCCAGCCACTGTGGTCTCTGAGCCGGAGCCGGGCGAGCGCGTGGGTCGTCGCCCCGAGTCGGGCGATCTGGGCACGATCATCGGTCGCGCCGCCGAACTCAGCGCACCACACCTCCTCGGCGGCGCGCACCAACGTTTCGTCGTTCCAATCGTGCAGGTTGAGCGTGACGGCGCGCATTGAAACCTCAATGCGACGCGTGAGTTCGCGCACGGCTTCGCGGTCGCGAGGCCCGCGCCCCACCAGATCGTCCCACATACAGGATTGGCCAACGACCACGCGCGCCTTGCTGCGAAAGGTCCGGCGGTCCATGAACATCATGCCGATGGGAATGATCGGAAACGCCTTCCCGTACTGTTCCGCTGCCCCGAGCGCGATGCGCGCCGCACCCGATTTAAGCGGTTGGAGGTGCGAGGCACTGTGGCTCGTCCCTTCAGGGAAAATTCCGACGGCAAAACCATCGGCGATGGCCCGATAGACTTCGCGAAAGACGTCGAGATTCTGCGCGACGAGTTTGGGATCGTCCTGCCGCCGGTACACCGGCACCGACCCCACCGCCTTCACCAACCAGCCGAGCCTTGGGTAGGTGAAAAGTGGCGCCTTGGCCATGAACCGCACGCGCCGCTGCGAGGCCAGCACGACAAACGCGGTGTCGAGCAGCGCGTTGGTGTGGTTTGCCACGACGAGCGCCGGCCCCTCGCGCGGCGGCTCCGCGCCGCCAACCGAGACGCGATAGTAGCCATGCGAGGCGAGCCGGCTCATCCAGGGCATCGCACCATGCATCCACATCGTCGCGGAATGATATCCGGGTCGCGCACCACCCGCAGTCGCTTGTTGGCGCGTGCCACGCTGCCGACGGAGCCCCCTCCACGTTGATGCCGCCTGCCACAAGTGCGAAGTTGCACCGTATGAAGTGGATCTCCCTCGCGCTCCGCCTTGCCATCCGGTGCTTCGCCGAGCCTTCGCTCGCCGTTGACCTCTTGCGCGTGGCCTGGCGATTCCGCTCCCGGAACTGGTTTCGGAAGCCGCCTTTCCTGCCCTTGCCAGACCGCCGCTACACCGCGTGGCGCATGTACACTGCCTATGGCGACCACCACGCCGTTCCGTCGGCCGACGACGTGGCGCGCTACGCGCGCTGGGCAAGCCGAACCCCTTGAACACCACGGCCGGAAGCGACGGCCGCAGTGCCGGCGGCGGCGCTGGTGCAGAATCGCTGTCGTCGCAGCTCAAGGCGCAGGCGTACGGAGTTGGCTTTGACCTCGCCGGCATCGCCACGCTTGGGCCGGCCGACACCGCCAGCCATTTCGACGAGTGGCTCGGCCACGGCTACGCCGGCACGATGGAGTACATGGAGCGGCACACCGAACTTCGGCGTGACTCGCGCCTGCCCCAGCCGGGCATGCGATCGGCACTAGTCGTCGGGCTGAATTACGGCGGCACCCAGCCCACCGGCCCCATCGCCCGATACGCTCGCGGCGACGACTACCACCGGCTGATGTGGGACCGGCTCGAATCGCTGGGAACGTGGCTCACGACGCAGGCGGGCGGCTCCAGCCGCGCCTTCGTGGACACGGGGCCCGTACTCGAACGAGACCTTGCGCGGCGGGCCGGGCTCGGATGGTTTGGCAAGAACACCCTGCTCATCAACCCTGGCCTGGGTTCGTTCTTCTTCATCGGGGCGCTGTTCACCGATCTCGAACTTCAGCCCGACGCGCCATTCGAAGAGGACCGCTGCGGCACCTGCCGAAAGTGCCTCGACGCCTGTCCAACCAATGCGCTGGTCGCCCCGCATGCGCTCGACTCGACACAGTGCGTCTCCTACCTCACGATCGAGTTGCGCGATGCCATTCCAGAGACGTTGCGCCCGAAAATCGGTGATCTGCTTTACGGCTGTGACATCTGTCAGGACGTCTGCCCCTGGAACATCAGCTTTGCGCGCGAACTGACCGAGCCGGCGTTCGCCCCGCGCGCTGCGCTCGACAACAAGGATGCATGCAGCCTCGCGAGGGAGTTGCTCGGTATGGATGAAGAGACGTATCGCGCGACGTTCCGGAACTCGGCGATGAAGCGCGCGAAACTCGGCGGACTCAAGCGCAACGCCGCCGTCGTGCTCGGGAATGTTGGCGATGCGCGTGACACCGCTTTGCTGAGCGAAGCGCTCACCGACGCCGCACCCCTCGTGCCGGAACACGCCGCATGGGCCATCGCGCAGATTGCCGCGCGCACGCCGAACGGGTGAGCGAACCGATGACTGAATCGGCCAAGACCCGGTACACCACGTTCAGAAAGACCCAACCGCGGTCGCCGCACCTCACGCGCCAGACGGTCACAACGCGTGGCCTCTCATTCGCTGTGTTCACGACGCCGGCCGTTGCGGGTACCACGCCGCTCGTCTGCATCAACGGCGGGATGATCTACAGCCACGCGCTGCTCTGGCCGGCGCTCGCGCCACTCGCGGCAACGCGCCAGTTGGTGTTTTATGATCTGCGTGGCCGTGGGGCATCGGCGGCGGCGCCCGGGCCGCGCCAGTCACGCGTCGAGTTTGACGCCGGTGACTTGCCGGCAATTCGAGAAGCACTCGGCGTCGCCCGCTGGGACATCCTCGGTCACTCGTGGGGCGGTGGCATCGCGATGCTCGCGGCTGCGCGCGACCCGCTGGGCGTTCGTCGGCTCGTCGTCGTCAACGCCGTCGGCCTCACGAGCGAATGGATTTCGAGTCTCCACAGCGCGGCGCTCGCGCGGCTCACCGGCCGTGAGCGCGCACTGCTCGAGTCGCTCGACCCGCGACTGCTCCATGATGACAATCCCGATACGCACGCCGAGTATTCGCGCGCGATCTATCCCGCATGGTTCGTAGACCAAGAACTCGGGCTCGCGTTTAGTCCACCGCGCGAGACGAGCATCACTGGCGCGGCCGTGGCGGCGAGGCTTCGCCGCGACGGGTACGACTGGCGAGGCGCCGTCGAACAGATCAGCGCCACAACGCTGTTCGTGCACGGCGATGGCGACCTGATCCCCCCCGACATCGCGCAGGCGAGCGCGGCGCGCATTCCGCGCGCGACGGTCATGCGCATTCCCGGCGCAGGACACATGCCTTTTTGGGAACAGCCCGCAGCGTTCTTCGGCAGCGTACAGGCCTTTCTCGGTACACGGGATCTCGGCGGGTGAACAAGTCCCAAATCGCAGTCGGCGCAACCATCATCGCGCTCGGCCTGGTCGTCGGCCTGCAGGCAGGCAAGATGTCGCGCAGCGATGCGGCGGCAGCACCAGAAGCTCCGCCCGACTCGACCGCGACGATCGAACTGACCACTCAGGAAGGCGACCTCGTGCGCGTGCAGCCGTCCACGCTACCGCCGCCCGGCCCGCAGGATTTTACCGAAATCGCGCAGCGCATCACGGCCGGCCGCGCGCCGATGACATACCTGGACGAGATCCTCGCGTCGCGCGGTGACCACATCGCGCGTTGGGTGGACCGTCGCTACAACCCGATTACCGTCTGGGTGCAGCGCAAACCGGACGTCACGGACTTCTGGCCCGACTATCCAAACCTCGCGCGCGATGCGTTCTCCATCTGGTCCAACGCCGGCATTCCGGTGCGATTCCTGTTCGTCGACGATTCTGCCAGCGCCGAGGTGCGACTCCGCTGGGTCGAGCGGTTCCCGGACACGGCGGCAGGTAAGACTTTCTGGGCTCGCGACCTAAATTGGTGGATCGTCGGCGGCGACATTGAAGTGGCACTGCATTCGGCAGCGGGCGAGACCTACGACCGTGACGCGGTGCACGCCATCGCGCTCCACGAAGTCGGACATCTGATCGGACTCGATCACTCGTCGAGCCCTGGCAGCATCATGGCGCCGCGCGTCCACACCCTGCGGCTGTCACCAGAGGACCTGCGCACCGCAAAGCTCCTCTACCAGCTTCCTCCGGGGTTGGTGCGCGACACCACCCGCTAACCCGGTTGCCTACCCAACGTCCGTTCGTCTTGACTCGTATGGGGTTGGCCCGTACTTCATGACGATCCGATTCACTGAATGAACATCGCCCTCCTCCTAACTACCGCGCTCCTCGTCCTCCATGGCGACGGGCTTCGCGTGCGCGCGCCTGCCGAGGTGGGGATGTCGCCCGAACGCCTCGAGTACATAGACCGGATCGTCCGCCGCGGTATTACCGCCGGCGGCTATCCTGGCGCCGCTGTTATTATCGGACGGCGTAGTTCGGTGGTTTACGAACAGGCGTTTGGTAAGCTGTCGTGGAGCGCAACCAGCAGTGCGGTCTCCACTGACGAATCGATCTACGATCTCGCCTCGCTCACCAAGGTCGTCGGCACGACCACTGCGGCGATGTTGCTCTTCGATGAAGGCAAGCTCCGCCTCGATGCCCCGGTCTCCACGTACGTGCCAGGCTTCTCAGGCGGCCTCAAGGATCTGGTCACGGTCAGGATGCTGCTCCTGCACCAGAGCGGACTGCCCGCCGGGCGCGAACTCTGGCGGAAACACCTCTCACACGACAGCGCGAAGCAGCTCGTCATTTCGACAAAGCTCCAGTACAAGCCGGGCGCCGGCACCGTCTACTCCGACCTCGGTGCTGACATGCTCGGCTGGGTCGTCGAGAGCGCCGCGGGTGAGCCACTCGACCGATTCCTCCACGACCGCGTCTTCCAGCCGCTCGGCATGCGCAACACGGGCTTCAAGCCCACTGACTCGCTTCGATACCGCATCGCCCCAACCGAAGTCAGGCCGCCTCGGGGTTACCCACTGCGCGGCGAAGTGCACGACGAAAACGCCTTCGCGCTCGGCGGCGTCGTCGGGCACGCGGGCCTCTTTGGATCCGCCGGCGACCTTGCGGTCTTCGCCCAGATGATGCTGAACCGTGGCGAGTACGATGGCGTGCGCATCATCGCCGACTCCACCGTTCAGTTGTTCACTGCACGCGCGTCAAAGACACGTACGCTTGGCTGGGAAGCCGCCGATGGCCATCATGGCGCCGGCGACTATCTAGGTGAGCGCGCGTTCGGCCACACCGGCTACACCGGCACGTCGCTCTGGATCGACCCCGATCGCGAGATGTTCGTCGTGCTCCTCACCAATCGGGTGCACGCCGCGCGGGTACGACGCCCGTCGCTCGTGATCGCCGACGTCCGCCAGGACGTCACCGACGCGGCCGTGCTGGCCGTGCTCGATGAACGCTTTGCTATCGCGATGCTCCCCGAATCGTTCCGCGCTGACCGCGCGGAAAACTGGAACCGGCCGTTCCGGTCCCGCGCACGCCGCGTGACCACCGGAATGAGCGCAGCGGCTCGGGCAGCGGCCGTGAAGAAGGCCACAGCGTCGAAGGCCGCCGCCGCAAAAAAGAAGACGCCGAAGGCGCCCGTTTCGGCCACTTCGAAGTCTTCGGCAGCTTCGAAGGCGTCAGCAGCTCCGAAGCCGTCGGCAGCCTCCCCGAAGCCGTCGGCAGCCTCCCCGAAGCCATCCAAGGCAAACCCGAGCAAATCGCTCGTAAAACGCTAGATTTCGGCGCATGACGGACGACTCAATCACCGTCGGGACCCCGGACGGCGAACAGGTATCGGCGACGCCGAGCCCCGAATCCGGAGCGACGACTACCACGAATCTGGGTGGAATTACGCCCGATCTCGTGAAGCTTGCGCTACGCCGCGTGAAGGACCCCGATGTCAACCTCAACATCATTGACATGGGACTCATTTACGACGTGTGCATCACGGGCAACGACGTCACGGTGGATATGAGCCTGACGTCGCCGGCCTGCCCATCGGGACCGGAAATCATGAAGGACGCCGAAGAGCAGTTGAAGACGCTCGAGGGTGTCGGCGAGGTCAAGATCAACCTCGTCTGGTCACCGCCCTGGGGTCCAGATCGGATCGAACCTCGGGTGAGGACGTACCTCGGCTTTTAGGCCGGGGCCCCCAGCCCCGGCTGCTTTAGTGGTCGCGGTAGGGAGCGTCGCCGCGCGCTGACGCGTCCGCCGGCGCGCCGGCTGCCAGGTCGAGCTGGGTATCCGCCACCGGCTTGAACCCCCTGAGCGCAGCGACGAACGCGTCGCCGAGTTCGTGCACCTGCCAGGTGCGAAGCTCGCCGAGCGCACCGAGTGCTTCGACAGTTTTCGGCAGAGCGCGGGCGATGATTTCCATTCGGTCACGCGAGCACAACACGCCGGGATCGAGTTCGAGCCGCTTCGCCACTTCGTCGCGTGCCAACTTGAGCCGCGTAACCTTGGTGTCGAAATCAGGGTCGCGCGCCCAGCGTTTTGATTTGGGGAAATGCGGCAGGTCGTTCTCCGGCACCGTCAGACCGCGCTGGATCGCCGCCAAAATATCCGAACCACTACGCTCAAGGATGCCGCGCGGCATTCCCTTAATCTTGCCCAGCGCATCACGATCCGAGGGTGCAAGCCGTGACGCGTCGAGCAACACCTCGTTGCCGACGACGCGAAAGGTCGCCTTGTCGAGTTGCAGCGCGAGCGCATCGCGCCAGTTCGCGAGTTCGCGGAGCAGCGCGAGTTCACGCCGCATCAGGTCGCGCGCGCCCTTGATGCGCAGGAACGCCGAGCCCGGCTCCTCCGTGTTCCAGCGCGTGCCCTCGAGGCGCAGAAACTCCTCTTCGGCCCAAGCCCAGCGTTGCTTCGTGTGCAGTTCGGCGGCGAGCCGGTCGCGCAGGCCGAGCAGGTGCACCGTGTCTTGGGCGGCGTAGTCGAGCATGCCCTGTGTGAGCGGCCGCATGGACCAGTCCGCACGCTGGTGCTTCTTATCGAGCTTCACGCCGAAGTACGCCTCGAGCAGCGCCGCGAGCCCGAATGAGGTGATGCCGAGCAGCTGGGCCGCTACGCGCGTGTCGAAGATATTGCGCGTGTGCCAGCCATAGTCCTGGTGCAGCAGCCGCAGGTCGTAGTCCGCATCGTGAAAGACCACTTCGGTCGCGGGATCCTCGAGCATCACACCGAGCGCGGCAGGCGGCGCGATCGGCAGCGGATCGATAATGGCATGCCGGTCGGCCGTGGACAGCTGGATCAGGTAGATCCGGTCGACGAATTTGTGAAAGCTGGCGCCTTCGGTGTCGACGGCGACCCGGACGGTGCTACCAGCTCGGGAAAAGAACGACGCGATGGCGTCGTTGCTGTCCAGATATTCGGGAGATCCGGGCACCTACCGCGTCGGCCGGCCAGGCGGCGTCGCGGACTTGAAGATGGCACGGTTGATCTGGATGTACGCCTGCTGCGCTACGGGCACATCCTCTTCAGGAAAGATCGCCGTCACCGGACACTCCGGCTCACAGGCGCCGCAATCGATGCATTCATCGGGCTCGATGTACAGCATATCCGGCCCCTCGTAGATGCAATCCACTGGGCAGACGTCCACGCACGACTTGTCCTTGGTGTCCTTGCACGCTTCTGTGATCACGTACGGCATCGGAGTTCCTCAAAATCGGTGGCGCGCCCGAGCGGTCTATCATTCGGTGCGTTGGGTGGAATTTACCCTTGGCCCACCCGTTCGGCACCCTCCAGCTAGTAGTCCAGTGAGCGTCCGGTGCGGCTGATGCTCGTCGCGCTGCAATCGGCCCTTTCGTCTCGGGGCATCCGCTGGGCATCTTGCCCCAATGCAGATCACGGTCAACGGCCACCCACACCACGTCAGCCCCGAGCCGGGCGAGCGCCTTCTCACAGTGCTGCGGGACCAGCTGTACCTGACCGGCGCCAAGTACGGCTGTGGCCACGGCGAATGCGGCACCTGCACGGTGCTCATCGATGACCGGCTGGCCTATGCCTGCATCACACTCGCCGAATCGTGTGAAGGGAGCGCGATCACGACTGTCGAGGGGCTCGCCGACGGCGCCACGCTCTCGTCGTTGCAGCGTGCGTTCATTGCGCACGACGCGGCTCAGTGCGGGTACTGCACGCCAGGTCAGCTCGTGGCGGCCACGAAGCTACTCGCGACCAACGCGAAGCCCGACGATGGCGCCATCCGCACAGCGATGAGCGGCAACCTCTGCCGCTGCGGCACCTACCAAAAGATTATCTCGGCAATCCAGGCCGTCGCGCGCGGGGAGTTTCGCCTCGCGGAGGCCGCCGCGGCTCCACCCGATGGCGGTTCCGCTTCCGTACGAGACGCCAATGCCCCGTAATCCAAAGGCTGCGGTAGGGAGCACGTTCATTAAGACCACCGTCGTGGTCGAGGGACGGACCGAAGAGCGCGTCGTCGAGCTACCGGCGTTTACGCCGCCGACCTGGACCGCCGACACACCACTCAGCGTGGTCGGCGCACGCGTGCCGCGCGCGGACGCGCTCGAAAAGGTGACCGGTCGCGCGCGCTACACGGTCGATGTCGTGCGCCCCGGGATGCTCATCGCGATCATCCTGCGCTCGCCAGTCGCGAAAGGGCGGATCAGGTCGTTCGACGCCGAAGCAGCACGCAAAGTGTCCGGTGTGTACGGCGTGCTCGCGCCGGGCGACGCGCCACCCGGTACGAGGCTGTTCCCGACGAAGATTTCATACGCCGGCCAACCGGTCGCCGCCGTGTGCGCCGAGAGCTGGGCAGCCGCAGCTGGTGCCGCGCGCGCGATGGCGATGACGTTCGACGCCGCTCCCTTCGCGGCGACGTTCGAGGCGGCGATGGCGCCCGATGCGCCGCTCGTGCGCAGCGCCGGCAATCAGATGGAAGACTCGCCGATCGTGTACGAGCGCGGCGACGTGGCCGCAGGCCGCACGGCCGCATTCGTGACCGTCACTCGTGAATACCGCACGCCCGTGCAGCTGCACTCGGCGCTCGAGCCGCACGCCGCCGTCGCCGAGTGGGAAGGCGACCGCCTCACCGTCTGGGAATCGACGCAGGGCATCTTCCGCACGCGCGAGAACATCGCCACAGCAATCGAGATTCCGCAATCGACGGTGCGCGTGATCAAGCAGTACATGGGTGGCGGATTCGGCGCGAAGAATGGCGCCGGCGCGCACACCTACGTCGCCGCGCTCTTTGCGCGCAGCGCCGGCCGGCCGGTCACCTGCTTCAACACGCGCAAAGCGGAGCAGACCGACGCGGGCAATCGCCCCGCCACGACGCAGCGCGTGACGATCGGCGCAAAAAAGGACGGCACCCTCACCCTGATCACAGTGAGCGCCGACATACCGCTCGGCGTGAGCGGTTGGGAAGGCGGTCCAGGCCAGATGTACACGGAACTGTACGCCTGTCCCAACGTGCGCACCGAGGAAACCTTCGCGTATGTGAACACGAGTGGCATGCAGGCCTTCCGCGCGCCGGGTTACGCCGAGGGCGCGTTCGGCCTTGAGAGCGCTATGAATGAACTCGCGGCGAAGCTCGGGATGGATCCGCTCGCACTCCGGCGTAAGAATTTCGCTAAGTCCGATCCGCGCGCGAATCGCCCGTGGTCCGGCAACGCACTGCGCGAATGCTACGACGACGCGGCGCGACGTTTTGGCTGGGCCTCTCGCGAGAAGCGCCGCGACGATGGAACGCCAACCGCACACGCGCGCGAACACGGCGCAGCGCGCGTTCGCCGTGGATTCGGCATGGCCGCGCAAACCTGGCCTACCGGCGGCGGACCACCGTCGTACGCCCACGTGCGCATCAACAAGGACGCGTCAATCGAAGTGCTCGCGGGCACGCAGGACCTCGGCACCGGATCTCGCACCGTACTCGCGCAGATCGCGGCCGAGGCGATGGGCGCCAAGCTGTCCGACGTGCGCGCCGTCATCGGCGACACGGAGTCGCTGCCCTACACCGGCAACTCGTGGGGCTCGATGACGACTCCTTCGGTCGGACCCGCCGCGCGGATGGCCGCCGTGGACGCACGTCGACTGCTGCTCGAAGCCGCCGCGCCCATGCTCGGCGTGCAGCCGAACGACCTCGAGACAAAGGATTCGCGCGTGATGGTGCGCGATACCGACCGTTCAATGACCTTTGCCGAAGTCACCGGCGCGCTCGGCAACGTGATGATCATCGGCAAGGGCACGCGGGGCCCCAACCCGGACGATGTCAGCATTGCGACGTTCGGTGCGCAGTTCGCGGAGGTCGAGGTGGACCTCGACACCGGCATCGTGCGCGTCGTGCGGATCGTCGCGGCACACGACGCCGGGCGGATCATCAACCCGCTCCTCGCCGAAAGCCAGCTCGAGGGCGGGATCATCCAGGGGCTGGGCTACGCCATGTTTGAGGAACGCGTACTGGACCGCTCACGCGGCGTCACCCTCAATCCGGATCTGCACGAATACCGGATTCCCACCATCGCCGACATTCCGACGATCGAGGCGTACTTCGTGGGTGAGGCCGATGCGGCCGCAAACCACACCGGTGCGCGTGGACTCGCCGAGCCGCCGGTCATTCCCACCGCGCCGGCGATTGCGGCCGCGGTGGCCGATGCGGTCGGAGCGTTCGTCACGCAGATCCCGCTGACGCCATGGCGGGTGCTGGGCACGATCACCAATTAGCCGTCGACCGTACACCGTCAACATTCAGGAGAAGCGTCATGTCGCCCATTCGTCAGTTTCGCCGCGTAGCAGGTTCCGTCGCCATCCTCCTGTTGCTGATGCCCAGCGCCGGTACCGCCCAGCGGGGTGGCCGTGGCGGTGCCGACATTCCTATCTCACTCGAAGCCGCCGCCGACCGCATCTTTGCCCAGTTTAACTCCACACACTCGCCAGGCTGCGCCGTGGGTGTGGCGCAGAGCGGCCGCACGACCCTGATGCGCGGCTACGGCATGGCCAACCTCGAGACGAACTCGCCGATTACGGCGACCACCATCTTCGAATCAGGTTCAGTGGCCAAGCAGTTCACGGCGGCGGCGATCGCCATCCTGATGAAGGACGGCAAGGTCAACATCGACGACCCGGTCCGCAAATACATCCCCGAGCTTCCCGAGTATCCCCAACCGTTGCTCGTACGACACCTACTCTCGCACACGAGTGGACTGCGCGAGTGGAGCAATCTCGTCGCGCTCGCCGGATGGCCGCGCGGCACGCGCGTGCATAGCCAGCCCGACCTCCTCGAGTACATCACGGCGCAGAAGTCGCTCAACTATCCGGTCGGCGACTTCTACTCATACACGAACTCGGGCTTTGCCCTGCTACCAACGATCATCGAGCGCGTCAGCGGCATGTCGTTCGTGCAGTTCTCCGAAGAGCGGATCTTCAGGCCGCTCGGACTCACCAACACACATTGGCGCGACGATTTCAGGACGATCGTGCCTGGCCGTGCTCAGGCGTACGCACGCCGCGCGGGCGATCCGGTTGGCTGGGAGCTCGATATGCCGTTCGAAAACGTAAACGGCCCCGGCGGGCTACTGACGACCGTCACCGACTGGCTCAAGTGGAATGAGCATCTCGACAAGAAGACGCTCGGCAACAGCGTCGTCGATTCGCTCACGAAGCAGACCATGCTCACGAGTGGCCGGACGATTGCGTACGCTCGTGGACTGATCGTCAACACGTACCGCGGCATCAACGAGATCCAGCATTCCGGCTCAACCGGCGGCTACAGCACGTTCATTGCGCGCTATCCCGAAAAGAACCTGTCTATCGCCGTCCTCTGCAACGCCGCCGGTGCGCCAGCGACCCAGCTCACGCGCGGCCTCGTCGATGCGCTCGTGCCCGGCCTCGCCCCGGTCGTCGCACCCGACACGGTGGCGACTGATCCGGCGGCAGCGGCGAAACTGTCGGGCATGTATCGAAGCCTTCGCACGCACGACCCACTCGTCGTCGGAAACGCTGGTGGCCGCGGCGGGCGTGGTGGCACGCCATTGCGATCGCTACGTGATGGCGGCTGGATGCTCGGCAACAATCGAGCGCTGTTTGAATCCCGCCCCGACGGCACTCCGCGCGGAGTGCGTGTACTCGCCGCCGACAACGACACGGTCGCGTATGCGTTCGTGGCGACCACGCCGTGGGCGCCGACAACGGAGCAACTCGCCGCGTTTGCCGGTCGCTACCACTCCGACGAAATCCACGCGACGTGGACCGTCAAGGTCGAGAATGGCAGGCTCGCAGCTTCGATTCGCGGCGCCATGCGCACCGAGCTGACGCCGCTCTACACCGACGCATTCGCCGCCGGGGCGAGTCTCGGAACCGTCTGGTTTACACGCAACGCCACGGGTGGGGTTACCGCGATGCACTCGGGCTCCGCGCGCGTGTGGGACTTGACCTTCACGCGCGAGAAGTAGGCGGCCCTACACCCGGGGCCGAACGCCGTCCTTGCGCTTGAGCTTCGGATTGTGCCGATAGAAGGTCGCGGTGCGACCGATCACCTGAACCACCTCCGATCGCGTCGAGACCGCGAGCTGGCGCGCCAGCTCCTTAGGGTTCGTCTCGGCGTTTTTCGAGAGCGAGACTTTCACCAGTTCCTGCGTGCGCAGCACATCGTCGAGCGAGCGCACCGCCGAGTCGTCCGCGCCCTGATGCCCGACGTGCACCGTCGCCGTCAGCCGGTTCGCTTCGGCGCAGAGCTGGGCGCGCTCCTTCCCAATGGTTGGACTCGTCGTCATCGGTGCATCTCCGGCGACGCCCGCGTGACGCCAGCATCGCCCATCAGGAATGGAAGCGGGTTCAGCGGTGTGCCACTGGACCACCGCTTAATATCGCTAATTCGCATGAGTTGAAAATGGAGGTGCGGCACGTGGCGTGGAGAATTCCCCGTCGTTCCGACATATCCGATGACCGTACCGCGCCCGATGCGATCCCCTTGCTTGATGCCGCGGGCGTACCGGTCGAGGTGCGCATAGTAGAACGCGAAGCGTTCGTCAGGATCGACCATCCAGATGACGTTGCCACCGAGCGTGTTGGTGCCGATGCGGAGCACGGTGCCATCGGTTGCGGCAAGGATCGGCGTGCCGCGTGGCGCGAGAATGTCGACGGCGTCGTGGCGCCGACCGTCGTCGCGCGGTGCATCGAATGAGTCCTCGACTTTTCCGAGCAGCACGCCCTTCACAGGTAACAGCAATCCGGTCGCGCGGAGGCGTTCCGTGTCGACTTCTCTGAAGCGATCGAGAGGCTGTCCGATCCCTGACGGCGACGGGGATTCTGCCGGCGTTTCGGGAAACAGAGAGGCCGGACCCGGGGCCGACAGGATCGGCGCGCACGCAGCGAGCCAAACCAGCGACGCCGTCGCGGCAGTAATCGCCGGGGCGAGAGTCCTCATATCGGGTACACGACGACGGGATGCTCGCGGTCACGCTCCGTCCGGTCACTGCAGGCCGACTCAGTAGGCCGTGGCCAGTCCGAGCAAGGTGCTCGACGCCCAGACCCGATCGCGTTTTTGCCCGGTGATTTCGGTGGCGAACCCAAGCGCTGCGAGTCGCTCGATCGCGGTGCCTACGGTGGGCGTTGTCAGCCCAAGCCCCGCGCTCGCGCCGCGAATGGTGAACGCGGCATGCGCGTGCAGCCATTGCAGTACCCCGTCGTCGGTGGCCCCGACACGGCGCTGCGCCCGCGCGCCGTCCCGCGCTAACTCAAGCTGTAGCTCGGCGTTCCGCACTGCCCGTTCGGCGATGCTGGCTTCGCGGGCAAGCATGACGCACCACGCGCGGATCCATTCACTCCAATCGCCGGAACGATCGACCTGCACCGCGGCGCTGCGGGCCGCGGCGTCGAGTCTGTATGGCGCGAGCCAGGGTGCGGCGAGACTGCCCCCTCCCGCGAGCATGAGCGCGCCGGCGAGAGCCGCTCCGCGCTGTGCGTCGGCGGACGTGGGCGATGGAGTGACGATGACACCGGCCGTGATCGCCGCGCGCAGCACGCTCGATAAGTGGCGCGGATCGGCGGCGGCGAACTGGTTGAGCGTTGCGCGGAGGCGGTCGGTGAGGAGTTCACCGAGTCCGGCCTCATCGAGCGCCAGCGCTATCGATGGATGCCGACCGGGCGGCGTACTGTCATATTCAGCGTTGTGCGCCGGCACGGATGCGTCGGCGAGATCGGCGAGAAGAAGTTCTGTCGCGAGTTCTGCCGCGCCATCGTGGACGCGAACTGCATGACGGATCAGCAGGAAGCTGGAGAAGGCTGATCGCGATAACTCAACCGCTGCGGAGAGTCTGCCGCAGGCGTTGGCAGCGCGATCCAAGGCGGCGATCTGGTCAGTACCGAGCGCTTCTGGGTTCGGTCTAATGAACTGCTCGTATTTCACAGTATATCAATATAGCAAATGTTTTTTTATATTGGTAAGTAGCTCGCTGATGTAAATACATAGTGGACTACGCTTTCGTTCTTTTAAATAAATATACTAGTTATTTTTTATTATAAACAGATGCCAATTTCATATAAAGCGCCCAAAACAGTAGCAGAAGCCGCGGAGATGATCAGCGTTACCGGCGCGCGCCTGGTCGGCGGCGGGACCGACCTCCTCGTCGCGATGGAGTCCGGCCTCGACCAAGCGGCCGTGCTCGTCGACATCACCAAGGCTGCCGGCGCGGCGACGATCGCCGAACAGCCGGACGGGAGCCTCCGGATTGGCGCAGCAGCGCAACTCGACGCCATCGCGAGTCACCCAACCGTTCAGTTGTTGTTCCCCGCCCTCTCGCTCGCGGTATACGAAGTCGCGACGCCTGCGATTCGCTCAATGGGCACAATTGGCGGCAACCTCGGCCAGCGACCGCGGTGCTGGTACCTTCGGCAGCGCATTCCCTGCCACAAGAATGGCGGCACTGGATGCCCGGCACTCGCCGGCGAGAATCAGTACCACGCGATCCTCGGCGGTGGGCCCTGTCACGCAGCGCATCCGTCGGATCTTGCGGTCGCATTACTCGCGCTCGACGCCACACTGCTCATCCGCAGCGCACAGGGCACGCGCACGATGTCGATCGAGCAACTCTACGCGAACGCCGCCACTGACCCGCGCAGCGAGACCACGCTTGCGCCGGGCGAACTGATCGAGGCGATCGAGCTGAGTGCCGCGAGTGCCGGCGGCACGCAGCGGTTCACCAAGCTGATGCAACGCGGCGTCTGGGACTTCGCGCTCGTGTCACTGGCCGCGTGCCGGCGGACTGATGGCACCGTGCGTCTCGCACTGGGTGGCGTTGCCCCGATCCCCTGGCTCGTGAATCCATCCGTGGGCGAAGACATCGCCAGTGGCGCGCTCGACGAAGACAGCGCCGACGCACTGTCCGCACGCGCGTTCCACGACGCACAACCACTGGAGATGAACGGCTACAAGGTCCACCAAGCGACCGCCCTGCTCAAGCGCGCGATGATGGAACTGTCGCGCGAGTGACTTGCCGCGTGAGCCCACCCGACGTCGTGCGCACGCCGATACGCGATACGCGATGACCGCCGAGCGTGCATTTGCTATTGCCGGAATCATCGTCGGGGCGGGAGCGGGCAAGCGATTCGGCGGACCAAAGGCGATCGCAACGCTCCGCGACGGCCGGCGCTTCGTTGATGCCGCCGCTGAAACGGCGCGTGACGCCGGACTGTCACCACTTGTGACGGTACTCCCGCCCGGAGTGGAGGCACCCCATGGCACCGTCTATGTCGTGAACGCCCGGGCAGACGGTGAACAGGTCGTGAGCGTGCGGCTCGGCCTCGCGCAGCTGGCCAATACGACGGTGGTGGGCGTCGTGGTCTGGCCGGTGGATCATCCGTTCGTGACACTCGAAACCGTGCTCGCCGTCATGGACGGCGCGCGGCGGACAGGCGCACCGATCGTTCGCCCACAGTTCGAAGGCGAACACGGACACCCCGTGTTCTTTCACCGCGACACCTGGCGTGAACTGATGACGGTCGCCGATGGCGGTGCGCGCGCAGTGGTGCACGCCTATGACACGCGCGTCGCGCATGTGGACGTACGCGACCGCGGCGTTCTGCGCGACATTGACCTGCCCTCGGATCTCGACGCCGACTAGCGCTCGGCGCGCCACCATCGGCGCGCCCGCACACCGTGCCGCTCCCCGGCTGTCGCTACGGCCTCACCGTCTGCATCTCCACACGCGACGCCGTCGCACCGGCGCGATACACCCGGTGCGTCTGCGCTTTGAAGTCCGAATCCTTCGCCTCGAAGATGTTCGGCACCCACGTCTGCGGATTCCGGTCAATGATCGGGAACCAGCTGCTCTGCACCTGCACCATGATGCGGTGCCCTTTGCCGAACCGGTAACTCTGCGTGTGCAGGTCGATCATTAACGGCGTGACCCTGCCCGGCACCATCGGCTCCGGCTTCTCGCTTGAGTTCCGAAACCTCGCGCGGAATACGTCGTTCGAGACCATCAGTTCCCAGCCGCTCAGTTTGTAGTCGGGCTCAAAGTTCTCGGGATAGACGTCGATCAGCTTGACGACAAAGTCGGCGTCTTGGCCGGTCGTGCTGACAAACAGCTTCGCCGTGACGTCGCCCGCCAGCACGACATCCTCCGTCAGCACCGCCGTCTGGTAGGTGAGCACATCAGGCCGATCGTTTACGAACCGTTGGTCCTCCATCAGCCACGCGCCCCAGCCGGAGCCTTTCGGATAGTACGTCGGCTCGATCGGGCGATGGCGATACGGCACCGGATGCGCGGGATCACTGACGTATGAGTCATGTGCTGCACCGGCCGCGGTGGGCGGATAGAAACTCAGCAGTCCACTCGGATGGAAGTACAGCGACTTCGTCACCGCATCTTTCGGTGGCCAGGAATCGAAGGTCCGCCACTTGCCGCCGCCACCGCCGCTCTCGAACAGCGTCGCCTCAGGTTGCGCGAACGACCCCTTGTCCTTCAAGTAATGCGCAAAGAACGGCGCTTCGACGTTCTTGCGGAAATACTCGCCGGTCGCCGACCCGAAACTGATGTTGCCGAGTTTGTCGCCCGGGCCGCCACGCCAGCCGCCGTGCCGCCACGGACCCACCACAAGGAAATTTTTCGACTGGGCATCGTGCTTCTCAAGCTCGCGATAGATCATCAGCGGCCCGTAAAAATCTTCCTGGTCCCACCAGCCCGCGACGTTGAGCGTCGGAACATTCACGCGGGTGAGGTACGACTTCATTGCTTGCTGCTGCCAGAACGCGTCGTAGTTCGGGTGGGCCTGAAAATCGTCCCAGGTAGGAAGGTGCTTGTCCTTGAGGTAGTTCTTCTGAATGTTGCTGAGCGGCCCGAGCTTGAGGTACCACTCATAGGTGTCGTAGGTATCGAACTGGAACTGCGAGCCGCCCTTGGCGTTTTCGACCATATAGGCGTATTCGAATCCGTAGCTCAGCCGGAACGCACCGTTATGGTGAAAGTCGTCGCCAATCCACATGTCGCTCGGGCTCGCCTGCGGACTGACCGCCTTGAGCGCAGGATGCGGGTCGAGCATTCCCATCGCCGCGGTCCACCCGGGATACGACACGCCCATCATCCCGACCCGGCCGTTGTTGGCGGGGATGTTCTTCGTGAGCCACTCGATCGAGTCGTACGCATCGGTGCTCTCATCGATTGCGCCGCGCGGTCCATCGACCGAACGCGGCGGACGCAGCATCACGAAGGTCCCCTCGCTCTCGTATTTCCCGCGGATGTCCTGCATCGCAAAGATGTAGCCGTCCGCGTGGAGCTCGGCGTAACCGCGGGTCGGCGAGTAGTTCGGCCCCGGCACGCCATACGGCGTGCGCACGAAGAGGATCGGCAGCGGGCCCGTCGCTCGCTTCGGCACGAAGAACACCGTGTTCAGTTTCACACCATCGCGCGCGCCGACCATCACGCGCGTGTAGGTGTAGTTCGTGTCAGGCGCGGCAACCGCTTGTGCGTACAGCAGCGCGGGAGTCGCGATGAAGGTGACCAGCAATCGGGCGAGGCGCATGCCGACAGCTCCTGAGTGGGCGGGGTGGGCCTGCGCGAATGTATACAGTGAAACTGCGGGTGCAAACGATTCGTATGGCACGTTGATCGCCGCAAGATCTTATCCCCCAATTCGCCGCTGGCCATTCAATGCTCCGCTCGCGCCCGTTTCGTCACAGCAGGATTAACCGTCAGATCGGCCGAGTGCCAACGCGAATCTGCGCCCCGACCAGCTGACGTTTGGCCAAAGTTTGCAACCCTATGCGGCACCTTGATTTGGGTCGGCATTACTGGCTAATATGGACTTCACAAACAGCACACAACTCCAATAGTGCCATTGAAATAGCAATCATACCCGAGTAAGTTACTCGGTATGAGCTCGTCCATCGAAACGCTGGTCAACAAAGAGTATCAGTACGGCTTCGTCACCGACGTCGACTCGGACACGCTTCCGCCGGGTTTGAACGAGGATGTCGTCCGGCTCATCTCGTCGAAAAAGAACGAACCTGAGTGGCTGCTCGAGTGGCGGCTGAAGGCCTACAAGCGCTGGCTCACGATGACCGAGCCGCACTGGCCCAACGTCAAGTACGCGCCCATCAACTACCAGGGCGCGCGGTACTACTCGGCGCCGAAGAGCGTGAAGCCGCTGCAGTCGCTGGATGAAGTCGATCCCGAACTGCTTTCGACCTACAAGAAGCTCGGCATCTCGCTCACCGAACAGAAAATGCTCTCGGGCGTGGCCGTCGACGCGATCTTCGACTCGGTCTCGGTCGGCACGACGATGAAGGAAGAGCTCTCAAGGCACGGTGTGGTTTTCTGCTCGTTCAGCGAAGCGGTGCACAATCATCCGGAACTGATCCAGCAGTACCTCGGTTCCGTGGTGCCGTACAGTGACAACTTCTTCGCTGCGCTCAACTCCGCGGTCTTCAGTGACGGCTCGTTCTGCTACATCCCCAAGGGGGTGCGTTGCCCGCTGGAGCTCTCGACC